>Ga0208490_100193_pt1 | contig 49776 bp, 50 predicted proteins | sample SubbioAug_CSWold_FD_184818 | JGI IMG/M metagenome (GOLD analysis project Ga0208490, IMG submission 184818) | Serpentinite rock and fluid subsurface biosphere microbial communities from McLaughlin Reserve, California, USA - CR11Aug_CSWold (SPAdes) | ecosystem: Environmental > Terrestrial > Deep...
GACACCATTATCTACGCCGCGGACACACGCCATAAACGCGACTGTAGTACTAGGGGCCGCGAACCAGTGGTTCCCCGCTTCCGTGAGCGTTCTCGTGCTCCCATCGCGGAAAATCCCGCGAGCGGCAGACATCGTTGATGAAGTGAGGGGGCTCCCGCCGGGAGAGCTCGCAAAGCTCGCAACAAAGGATCTGCTCGGGGCCTGGCGGGCATTCGCTGCCGCGAACATCACCGAGAAGTTCAGCGGTGTTTCCGACGACCAGCTCTGGGAGGCGATCCAGATTGCGAGGGGTGAGTTGCCCCAGCAGGCCGCGGCACAGGCTGCGCCCCCGGGATACGATCCCAACTTTCTGCTCGCGCCAGAGTGGGAGACGCTCACGCACCCCGACGATTTCCTCACTGAAGACCGGAGGAACGGTTTCAAAGTTCGGACGGTCGATGTCGCGCCTTCACTAACCGCGTCGGTTAATCAGGTCATCGCGGTCGATCGGATCCGCAAGGCAAACGCCTTCATCGGCTTCACTCGAATCGATGCGCTCGACCGCGTGGAGGACGAACCGGGGCGCATTGCTCCGATCTCACTTTCCGGCAAACCCGAGTGGGTTCCCGCAACGGAAGACCGCGGAGAGGGCGTGTTCCTTCGGTTCGACGAAGACGCCTTACTGACCTGGGAGGAGAAGGTCCTAGAGTCTCCGGTGTGGGGGGCCCACGTGGCGTCCCACGAGCGGAACTTCGCTCGTCGGCAGAGCCGCACGGCTGCGGCTGTCGACGCCGGCAACCGGATGCCGCCCCCACGCTACTGGGCCCTTCACACGTTGTCGCATCTCTTGATACGCGAGATGGCGATGTCAAGCGGATACGGTTCGGCCTCGTTGTCGGAACGGATCTACGCGTGGCAGGAAACGGACACGCGCCCTGCTGCCGCAGGAATGCTCATCACGACCACATCTCCCGACAGTGAAGGAACGCTCGGCGGGTTGGTCGACCTCGCCCGCACTGAACGGCTTGAGTCGGTGATGCTGGAGGCTCTACACAGGGCAGCGCGGTGCTCATCCGATCCGATCTGCGCGCACCGGATTCCGCGGGACCAGGAGGACTTCCTCCACGGGGCCGCATGCCACTTTTGCGTTTTCCTCTCCGAAACCTCCTGCGAACGCGCCAACCGGTTCCTCGACCGGAGGTTCGTTCTTGGCCTGCACGCAGGATCGCTCGGCGTTCCGGCTCTGCTGGACGGCCTCCACGCGGGACTGGCAAAGTAGTCCGGTGGAGCACATCATCGAGCGACTCGCAGTGCTAATGACTCCTACTCAGGCGGTCATGGTCGCTTCGAGCCTCGAGATCGATGGCAACGTGGCGCGCGCTGCTGCTCTTTTGACGACCGACGGCGCGCGCGATGCGCTCCGCGCGAGCTGCGACGCCTTCGGTGAGGCCCCGCTCGCGGCGATCCTGCGCGGCTTCTCGGCAGTTGCTCGAACGAACTCCATGAGCGTGCGGCCGGTATGGAGCGGACCGTCATTCCCGGGCGACGAAGATCACACGACTGCCGCCGTGTCGAACCTGATCGACAGCGCGAAGGAGGATGTCCTGGCGTCCACCTACTCGGCGTCAGCAGACTCGGCGTTCGTGCTCGCCCTGTGGAGGGCGATAGCACGAGGGGTCCGCACCACTCTCGTTGTCGACACTCACATCAAGAACGGCGAAACCGCCAAGATGCTCCAGGAAAACCTAAACGGCGCACGTTTTCTCGCGTATCGACCTGAAGGACCGTTTGGGCTGCAGCATTCGAAGGTCGTGGTCATCGACTCTCGGGTCGCTCTCATTACGAGCGCAAACCTGTCTGTGGCTGGCGCCGAGAACAACCTCGAAGCCGGCCTCCTCGTACGAGACACTGATCTGGCGTCTCGTCTGCGTCGGAGATTCCAGTCTCTTGAATCCGCCGGGCACCTCGTCGCCCTGCAGTAGCGCTTCGCCATTCCTGGTCGAGCTGTTTCCGAGTTCTACGGAGAAGGCTGCGCTACTGGCAGGTCGTGTGCTGGTTTTCCCCGGCGCCTGACCCGCTGGAGTGAACCAAGCCATCACACAGGATTTCCGCAAATGCGATGCGGAATGCGTCGACTACGTCACCGTCTCAAGATTGTGTCGTTCGAGAGAAAGTCGCGCTTGCAGTCGGACCGCCGAGCACGGCATCAGCCTGAACCGGCTCGTCAGTGCGAAGGTCGCGCGTTAAGCGCGGCCGCCACCGCAGCAGGGCTGGCCCCGCCGAGAACCCGCACTCCCTCCCGATGGGGCACGTGCATCCGGTCGCTGGCGAGGCGCCAGGGGGCGCTTTCACCGCGCAGCACCGTGCAGGCGTAGCGGGCGCGGGTCATCCCGACGTAGAGCAGGTCGTTCCAGCTGAGGTTGTGCTCGTCGGCCCAGGCGGCCGCCTCGGTGGTGACGTCCGTGACGACGACGGCTGGAGCGTCCAGGCCCTTCGCCTTGAAGATCGAGCGCCAGGCGATCGGTCGCTCCCCCGTGAGCAGCTCGCGCAGGGTCCGCTCCTCCTTGTTCTCGGGCTCGCGGGCGAGGAAGCGGCCCACCAGCGACGACTGCGGGCCGAACGGGCTCAACACCACGATGTCCTCCGGCTCGTACCACTCGCCCAGCCGCTTCAGCGCTGTCAGTAGCGCCGGCAGCTCGCGGCCCTCAGCCATGCTGTCGACCTGCAGCGAGCTGGGGGTCGAGGCGGGCATCCGGTCGGCGGAATGATCGACCGGGCGCGACAGGGTCGCACCGATCGCCTGCATCAGACGCGGAGCCACCCGGCAGTTGCGACGCGGGTGAGACCGCGAGCGCGGCGGGTGGGAGCGAGACACAACTCGACGCTATCGAGGGCGATTCAGGAAGGCGAGAGTGGCCGGCCGAGTCGCGACGGGTGGGGTGGCCCCAGTTTGGGGGTGGTGGGGCTGTTCGCGGCGCGCTGCCGCGTGGCAGACAACCACAGTGTCGCTCGTGCTGCATAGCCTTCAAGGGTGTTGACCGAAGTTCGAACGCCGCAGCAGGTGTTCTACATGCCCCAACAGTTGCTCGTACCGCTCTTCCAGCGCCCGTACGTCTGGTCGCGAGAGATGCAGTGGGAGCCGCTCTGGGAGGACGTGACGCGGCTTGCCGAGAAGCGACTTGCTGGCGATACAGCCGCGACGCACTTCCTCGGAGCCGTCGTACTGCAACAGCAACCCAATCACGTCGGCGCGCTCGCGGTTCGGTCCATCATCGATGGGCAACAACGCCTCACAACGCTGCAGTTACTGCTTGATTCGATTCGGCGGGCCGTCGAGTCGCACGGGTTCGACCGGTTGGCGCGGCGGCTTCGCAACCTGACGGAAAACGGCGCTGAGTTTCTTCAGGATGGCGATGACACGTTCAAAGTGTGGCCGACCAACCGCGATCGTCCCGCCTACCGCGACGTCATGTCGACAGCCGGCGACATCGACTACGACGAACTGGAACACAGCCAGTCGAAGCTGTCGAAAGCACACCGCTATTTCCACGAGCAAGCTTCGTCATGGTTGCAGCTCGGCGGCGACACCGAAGACCGCGCGGAGGCGCTCGTTGAGGCCTGCATGTCGCAGCTGCAGATCGTCGCCATCGAACTGCTGCAAGACGAAGACGCGCAAGAGATCTTCGAGACGCTCAACGCGCGAGGCACCCCCCTGACGGCTGCCGACCTCATCAAGAACTTCGTCTTCCAGCGACTCGACCTCGACGCCCAGAAGACCGAGAAGCTCTACAACTCGTACTGGAGCACCTTCGAGACGCCGTTCTGGGAGCAGGACGTGACCTCCGGGCGCATCAAGTACAGCCGAAGCTCGCTCTTCCTAAACCATTGGCTTATCGCGCGAACGATTGACGACGTACCCGCGCGCGAAGTGTTCACCGACTTCAAGCGATACATCGATACGCGCCCCGACACGGTGGCCGAAATGCTGCCCTTGCTCCGCGCATCCGCCGACCGCTATCGCGGGCTCATCGAAGCATCAACGAACCGAACGAAGGAACTGTCACGCGAGGAGCTCTTCGCCTATCGCACCGGCTCGCTCGATTCCGAGATCGTGAAGCCGATCTTGGTGTGGCTCAGTGAGCCAGAGCAGCACGGAATCCCGACCGCACAACGAGAAAAGTGCCTGGCGACGATCGAGAGCTGGATGGTCAGACGGGCGATCGTGCGCGCGAAGTCGTCTGGTGTGAACCGATTCATCATCGACCTGCTCTCGCACCTCAACAAGGCCGACCGTGAGCACATCGGCGACGTCACGGAAGCGTTCCTGAGCAAGCAAAACTCGTCGACCACGTACTGGCCAGGCAATCACGAGGTGCGGCGCGAGCTCGAGTCCATCGCCATCTACCGACGGCTGCGTCGCGGCCGACTTCGCATGATTCTGGAGGCGCTCGAGGACGACGCGCGCGGCTTCACTCACGGCCGCGGATTCCACGAATCACGAGTCGTGAGAGACACGTGCTCGATCGAGCACATCATGCCCCAGAACTGGAGTGCCAACTGGGGCACCAGCGACACGGACGAGGAACGCGCAGAACGTGACCGGCTAGTGCATCAGCTCGGCAACCTCACCCTCGTCACCCAAGCCTTGAACAGTTCCGTCTCGAACGCTGCGTGGGATGGCCCGAAGGGTAAGCGCGAGGCCCTGCACAAGCACACCTCGCTGCATCTCACGCGACAGGTGGTCGACTCGGCGCCCCACGACTGGACACCGCAACACATCTCCCAGCGCACCTCTGAACTGGCGGAACGAGTGCTCGACATCTGGCCAGTGCCCGCCGGACACGTAGGCGCTGTGAAGGATGCGGTGGAGTCGACGAAGACGCGATACTCGGTCGAAGTGGCCGACCTCATCCGCGCGAGCATGCTCGAACCTGGGACGGTCATCGTGGCTCGCAGCCAAGCCGTCCGCGGACGCGAAGCAGTGATCGGAGCCGACGGCTCGATCTACGTCGACGGGATTCCCTATGGAACGCTCAGCGGGGCAGCAAAAGCCGTGACGGGGAGCCAGTCTGAGGCCGGCTGGTGGTTCTGGTTGCTCGACCCGGCCACAGACCGTTGCATGTCGGACCTCCGCTCCGAGTTCCTGAACAGGCTGGACGACTCGGGGGACGACGACTGAAGTCGGGCCGACGGGCTGTCGGAGCAAACGCCGCTCGTCAGCCGTCGAGGGCCACCAGGAGCTTCTGCACGTCAATACTGAGGAGCGTCGAAAAGATCATTTCCCCCGTTTCGAGCTCGAGGTGCAGAGGGCTCGTCGGTTCGGGTTGCCAGTCTGACGCGTCAACACCGGGGATGGCGTCGAGCACCGTGACCATGAATTCCGTCTCCATCGAGTTGACGAAGCTAATCGCCACGTACGCCTCGCCATCAGGCAGAACGCGGATCCGTATACGAACATCCCGCTCGCCCAATCTCACGACGATGACGTCGCCCGACACGAGGGCTCGACTGACAGCCTGTTGCATTGCTGCGCGGGTCACCCTCACTGCGAGAGTTGCCGCCTCTGCCTCAAGCCGTCGCCAGTCCCACTCAGACGGCAACAGTTCAGCAGAGTCCTTCCCGTAAGTATCGAGTTCGGCATAGAAGTCAGTGCGGCTGTCGGCGGTTCTGGTGCCGGCGGCACCGAGCCACCACGGGTGAGAGATCGTGAGCGCGTTCAGTTCGCCAGCTGTCAACTGAGTGCACGCACCGCGCTGACGCCCCCTCTTGACCTTGAACCACACACGATCCGACAAGGTACGGATGCGCTCGCCTCCGCCCGATTCGACGTCGTGCGGAACAGATTGTGCCTTCGCGATGAGCGGGTCAGTCACCTCGTGCAAGAGGGTCGTCAAGACAGGAATCGCAACGCCGAGACGGTCAAGGACTCGCCGCGTTGGCCGTACGCCGTCACCAGCTGAGGAAGTCATGCGGGGAGGCTAGCGGCGACCTCCGTCGTCGAAGCCGCCAAGCTCGTCGAGCTCGTCACGCGAGAAGCCCGTGATCTCACTGACGATCGATGGGAGCGTGCCGTCGAGACGCGCAAGTGAGGCCCGCACGGCCGCAGCGATTTCATCTCGGTGGTTCTCGACGTACTCGCGTACGGCAGCGTCGACCAGATCCTTCTTCGTGCGGCCGAAGTAGTGCGAAACCTCGCTGACGAGACGGTCGGTCTCTGGCGAAACCTTCAGCGGTGCAGTTGCCATCAGTGTCCCCCATCAGTCCTCGTGCTGGTACCCAAGTACCATACGACACCTGCCTGACAACTGCGATAGGGGCCGTGTCGGAGGTCGGGTTTACCGTACCGCCATGATTACGACACGGGCCTCGACGCAGCAGTCGCGGCCGCCACCGCCGCAGCGCCAGCCCCGCCGAGAACGCGTACTCCCTCGCGATGGGGCACGTGCATCCGGTCGCTCGCGAGGCGCCAGGGGGCGCCCTCGCCACGCAGCACCGTGCAGGCGTAGCGGGCGCGGGTCATGCCGACGTAGAGCAGGTCGTTCCAGCTGAGGTTGTGCTCGTCGGCCCAGGCGGCCGCCTCGGCGGTGACGTCCGTGACGACGACGGCCGGAGCATCCAGGCCCTTCGCCGTGAAGATCGACCGCCAGGCGACCGGGCGCTCCCCCGCGAGCAGCTCGCGCAGGGCCCGCTCCTCCTTGTTTTCGGGTTCGCGGGCGAGAAAGCGGCCCACCAGCGACGACTGCGGGCCAAACGGGCTCAACACCACGATGTCCTCCGGGTCGTACCACTCGCCCAACCGCTTCAGGGCGCTCAGCAGGGCCGGCAGTTCGCGGCCCGCAGCCACCTCGTAGACCTGCAGCGAGCTAGGGGTCGAGGCGGGCATCCGGTCGCTCGAATGATCCAGCGGGCGCGCCAGCGTGCGACTGATCGCCTGCAACAGCCGCGGAGCCACCCGGCAGTTGCCGCGCACCCGCGCGTGCACGACCGCCGGGTAAGTGGAGGACACCACTTGACGCTATCGAGGGCTATTCACGAAAGCGAGGGCGAGCGGCGGAGTGGCGAGGGGCAGGTGACCCCTTTTGGGGGGTGACGCACTACGGGGATGCCCTGTCACTCGAAACCCCGGGCCCCGTGGCAGCTGCGACCTGCCCGAGAAAGAAGTGGGCGTCTGGCGAGCGGTTTTCCGCAGTCGTGCGTGATCCGACTTCATCAGTCGGGGGTGCCGCCTACCTTCGCGGCGAGGCAGTAGCAGACGCGAGGCCAGGGTGGTACCATTAATGACACCATAACGGAAGATCGATCGACTGGTCGCGCACATGAAAGCCTCACCGGCATCGGTGAGGTTCGGCGACCTGGAAGCGGTGTGCACGCACTACTTCGGCACGCCCAGGCGGTCGAATGGAAGCCACGTCGTCTACACGATGCCGTGGGCCGGAGACCCTCGCGTGAACATTCAAAACGACAACGGTTCGGCAAAGCCTTACCAAGTGCGGCAAGTCATCAAGGCAATTGAACGCCTCGCCGCGCTACACGACTCCGAGGAAGGACCCGCTGATGAGTGACGACCACTACACCTACCGCGTCACCTGGTCGCCCGAAGACGGCGAGTACGTCGCGACCGTCGCCGAATTCGGATCGCTCTCGTGGCTCGATACCGACCCGACCGCAGCCCTATCGAAGCTGCGGAGCCTCGTCGCGGACGTCGTCGCGGATCTACGGGCGAGTGGCGACCCGGTACCCGAACCGCTCGCCGACCGGCACTACAGCGGAGAGTTTCGCCTTCGCATCCCGCCAAGCCTCCACCGAGCACTCGCGATCGAAGCCGCCGAGCAAGGCATCAGCCTGAACCGGCTCGTCAGCGCAAAGGTCGCAGGCTAAGCGCGGCCGCCACTAGCGCCGGGCCGGGCGCGCCGTGAACGCGCACGCCCTTGCCACGGTGCGCGTGCACCCGGTCGCGGCAGGGTGGCGCCGTCTGCGTAACCCCAGTACGGGGGTGGTGGCGCCTCTCAGCCTGGCGCGTGTCGGCCGTGACCGGTAGACGGGACGCGTCCGAGGGTGAGGAGACGTCGTGAATCGAGAGCCACTGCGCCGCGAGCCGGGGCCGCGCGACTGGACGCCCGGCGGCGGCTACGTGTACGACAGCCCTGCCACGACCGGGGCGACCGGCGCCACGTCGGCGGGCGGGGTGGCGGGGCGCGGAGTGCGCGCGAAGCGCCCGCGCCGCACCCGCCCGCTCGTGTCGCGCGACCACGGGTTCGCCGCCCTCATCGTCGGCGTGGTCGCCATCGCCACCGCCGCCATCTCGTGGCCCGCCGGCGACGGCGGCTACACCGTGCTGCTCTCCACCATCGGACTCATCGCCGTCGCCCTCGGCGTCAGCACCCTGCGCGCCTGGCGGGTCGGCCTCGCCCGGCGGCGCGGCATGGCGCGCACCGGGGTCGCCCTCGGCGGTCTCGCCCTCGCCTCCAGCGCGATCATCCTCGCGAACGGGTGGATCGGGCTCACACTGCCCGCCCTGCCCGACGTGACGCGCGCGATCGTGGCGTCCGCGACGGGAGCGAGTACAGCATCCATCGATCAGGATGCGGTTGTCAGCGACGCGGCCGTCATCGGGGCGCCGAATGCGGCCGTCGTGGAGGTTCCGGTGTTTGCGGATGCCGACAGTGAGTTCACGCGGCTCAGCATGGAGCTCGGCACGCTCGTGTACGTCATCAACAACGTTGCGGCAGGAGGCGTGCCCGACGTGCTCTACGCCGTCGACAGCGGGCACGCACACGTGGCACCCGACGGGCGCGTGCTGGCTCCTGACAACGCGTGGGTCACCACCGGGTACGCGCGCGACGCCGACGGCAGCTACGTCATCACCATGACCGGGGCGCAGCACGGCAGTGTCGCGTACTACCACTCGGGGGTTGGGGTGATCGAGCGGCGGTAGGGGTTGGTGCGTGTTGACGTAATACGTCGCTTACGCGACCATATATGTCATGGAAACTGCGACGCGAACGGCCGCCCTGCAACTCGGCCTCAGCCAAAGGCAGGTTCAGAGAATGACCCGGGCCGGCCGCCTGGCACATCGTGACATCGCCGGGCGCACACTCGTGTCGAGCAGGTCAGTTCTGGCCGCCAGCCGATCGCGGGGCCGCGGGCGCCCATGGGAGGAAAACACCGTGCGTGCCGCTTGCGAACTGCTCGAGTGCGGCGAAACAACCGCAATGTCGGGAAGCCAACGCAGTCGCCTACGCGCCCGCCTGCGCGAGCTCAGCGTGGACGCACTCGCCCACCAGGTGCTCGGCGCCAGAGTTTCACTCTGGCGTGCCACCGCGGCCAGCCCCCCCAGCATCGGCGATGGGGACGGGTCGCTCACCGCTACAGGGTCAAGTGTGCACGTCGCCGTGACTGCAAGCGCCGACGATCTTGCGCGGCAGTGGCGGCTGATCAACGACGCAACCGGCCAGACAGTGCTCGTAGAACTCGACACCACTGCCACAGCGGTCGTCACCGACATCGCGTTGTACGCGTACGGCGACGAACGTTCAAGCAGCGCTGCACGCGAACGTTTGCTGCGGCGGCAGAAGACGCTGATGTGAACGAAGCCATCACGATCAGTGAACCTGTCGGTGGGTGGCGAAGCCCATGGCCACAAGTCTGGGAACTGGCCGACGCATTTCCCGCCACCCGGTGGGCTCTCATTGGCGGGCTCATGGTGCAAGCCCATGCGATGTCAGCACAGGTCGAGGCGACACGAGTCACGGTCGACGTCGACGTTGCGGCACGAGTGGAGGCCGGGTCCTTCGATTATGCAGCGGCGGCCACCGCCCTGATCGGGCGGGGCTACTCCCTCGATGAATCAACTCGATACGCGTAACGATTTCGCCGCAATAGTGATGTCGTAGACCTGATGGTGGCAGATCACCAGAGGCCAGCTCCCCGATTCGGGCGCAAAGAAGTACTGCGGGTCGAAGGCGGTCAGCAGGCGCTCAGCAGAACGCAGGCGCTGCACTTCGCGACTGGTGACCGGACTGTTGCCGTTCCGCTGCCGACATTGCACGGCGCACTCGTGCTCAAAGCTGCCGCGCACATAGTCGACGCGCGAGATCGCGATCGCCACCTCCTTGACGCGATCACGCTTCTTGCCTGCGTAACCGACAGCGCAACGGTAAGTGCGCACCTCAAAGGTTCTGATCGCAAAAGAATCACGCATCTGTTGCGGTCGCTCGCGGAGCAGCCGCTCATCGAAGCGCAGGCGCCGACCGACACTGCCGAACTCGCCCGCCGCGCCGCCGATGACCTACGGCGTGACCTGCACGCCTGAACCGGACGCGGCGTTGCGGTGGTACGGGGGCAGCCCCATCGTGATCGCAACCGAACTGCGGCGGCGCGGAGCACGCACCGCGTTGCTCACGCAGCTCGGAGACGACGACGCCGGCGAGCGCATCGCCACGACGCTGCGCGCGACCGGCATGAGCGTGCGCACACCCCCGCGGTCGGGCCGCACCGCGAGGCGCTCCGTCTACATGGACGCCGACGGCCTCACCGCCGACCGGCTCGACGACGATTGGGGGTGGGCGCTCGACGGCACCCACATCGGCGGCCCATACGCGCACGCAGACATCGTGCACTATGGGTCGCTCGGCAGCGCCCGACAGCCCGGCGCCGCCGGGGTCGCCGCCTACGTCGACCTCATGCGCTGGCGGTCGCTCATCAGCTACGCCCCGCGCATCCTCATCGCTCACGACCGCGACCGGGCGGCCGCTCGAACCCGCGTCGACACCCACGCCACCGCCGCCGACATTGTCACCGTCACCGTCGACGACCTCGCCCACATCAGCCCCGAACACTCTCCCCACGGCTACCCGCCCGACGGAGACGCGCGGCAGGCCATGGTGCGGCACTGGGCCGACCGGTGGTTGCAGGCCGGAGTCGAGCTCGTCGCCATCATCGACCACGCGCGCGGCGGCGAGCTGCGGGTGTGGACCGGGTTCGGTGCGAGGTCGGACGTGGAGTCGGCGGTGGAGCCGCATTCGGATGCGCGGTCGGCCTCGATTCCCATCGATTCGGTTCTCGACGACCCCACCATCAGCGTCGTTGACCGCGCCGACGTGATCATCGCGCGCCTCCTCGTCGCCCTGCACGCCGCCGGCATCGGCGGACGCGCCACACGCGACACCCTCAACCACCTGGATGCTCGCACCCTGACGCTCGCCTGACGCACGTTCGCGAGACGCCCGGCCGCCACTCCCCCACACCCGCGAAGTCCGGGCCCGCCGTCCACAGACGCACCACTTCCACGCCGAATGTCGGTAGTCGAACGTATATTCGAATGACACACCAGCGCGCGACGAACGGAGGCACCGTGGGCGAACTCGCCACCCGCATGGCTGCCGCCGTCGCGTCACTCGAACGCGTTCCACGCGAGGTCGAACGCGTGCGCGCCCTCGACGATGAGGCGCTCCTCGCACTCACCCGCGTCGCCGCCGACGAAGTACGGCTCGCGCAGTTGCACGTGTCACTGCTCGCCGGCGAGATCGCGCGACGCTCGGCACCCGAACTCGGCAGCGACGGGCTCGCACAGCGCGAAGGCCACCGCACCCCCGAAGAGGCGGTGCGCGTCGCCACCGGAACAACCGCAGCCGACGCCCGCACCGCCGTCCGGGTCGGGGCCGCCGCGGCGGCCGAAACGCCCACCGCGCTGGGCACCGCCGTGCTCGACGGTCGGGTCAGCGTCGCCGTCGCCGACGCAATCACCACCGGGCTCGGCCGCCCCACCCACCAGTTGGATGCTCGTGCCCTCGACGCCGCCGTCCGTTCACTTCTCGAGCGCGCGGCCACCCTCGACGCCGACCGAGCCCTGAGGGAGGCGCGTGCGCTGCGCGACGAACTCGACCTCGCCGGAGTGGCCGAGCGTGAAGAAGAACGGCGCGACCAGCGGTCGTTCCGTATCGGCAAGAAAGCCAACGGAATGGGCTGGGCGCACTGGGTACTCGACCCCGAAACCCTCGCCATCGTCAGCGACCTCTACGACCGCGTCACCTCTCCCAAGCGACGCGTGCCGTCGTTCGACTCGAGCGACGCAATACCGGGGCGGGGCAGCGCTGATGGCCGTGTTGGCGCCGATGGCAAGGGGAATGCCGACGATCTCGCTAGTCATGAAGAAGACGCCGGCGGCTCCGATACCGACGAGCGCACGCTCGAGCAGTACGCGAGCGACATGTTCACCGAGCTGTTGCGCCAGGGGTCGAACTCCGACACCAGCGGGCTGCTCGGCGACGGGCCGGCCGCCGTGCGGGTGATCGTCGCCGCGTCGACACTCGAACAGCGACGTGGGCGCGGCTGGCTCGAGGGGCAAACCGACCCAATTTCAGTCGACACAGTCGAACGCCTCGCGTGCGCGGGCGGCACGATCCAGATCACCGTGGACAGCGACCCCAACAACGCCGGTCAACCCCTCAACCTCGGCCGCGAACGTCGCCTCTTCAGCCGAGCGCAGCGCGTCGCGCTCACCGCCCGCGACGGTGGATGCCGCTGGCCCGGCTGCGAACGCCCACCCAGTTGGTGCGAAGCCCACCACATCGAGCACTGGCTTCGCGACGGCGGCCGCACAGACGTCGCCGACGGAATCCTGCTCTGCCGACACCACCACTTGCTCGCCCACAACAACGGGTGGGAAATTGAACGCGCCGGACCCAGCTACACGCTCAAACCGCCCGGCAGCGACGCCTCGCCCGAGCGATGGCGCGACATGCCCACCCACAGCCCCGCGCTCCGCGACGCGCTCAGCGCGTGACAGAAGGGGCGCGTGACGGACGGTGCGCCTGAAGGACGGTGCGCGTGACGGACGTGGCGCGGAACGGACAGTGCGCGTGAGGGAGGTGACGGGTGACAGCTGCTGTGGACAGACGCATCTGTCGTCCCCCACGTACTGGGGGATATACGAGAAGCCACGCGCGGCCGTACTCTCAAGCAACGATCCAGGAGCAGGGATGCTCCGAATATGAGGCAGCACATGCAGTAAGCGCAGGCACACATCACGCGCAAACAGCACGCGCTACCGCACCACGGATCGCTCACTGGGGGGGGTGATATGAACGGGTCGGCCACGCGCCCACTGCGCGCACTCGTTATCGGAGAATCACTAATCGACGTCCTCATCGACGGCGACCACCGCACCGAAAAGCCCGGCGGCAGCCCCATGAACGTCGCCATTGGCCTCGCCCGCCAGGGCGCCGACGTCGCCTTCGTCACCGACCTCGGCCGCGACCACCTTGCCGACCAGATCGAACTGCGCCTCGTCACCGAAGGGGTCGACGTCTACTCGCCCCTCCGCCACGGACGCCGCACCAGCGTGGCCCTCGCCACCATCGACGCCGACGGCAACGCCAGCTACGAGTTCGACCTCACCTTCACCCTGGAACACACGGACACACCCGAGAACGGGCTCGCCGACTTCGTCCACTTCGGATCCATCTCGACCGTCATCCAGCCCGGCGCCACCCACGTCGACCAGCTCGTCGACACGTTCCGACCGAACGCGCTCGTCAGCTACGACCCCAACATTCGGCCCCTTATCGACCGAGACCGCGACGCCGCCCGCGCCCGCGTCGACCGGCACGCCGGACTCGCCGACATCGTGCGTGCCAGCGCTGACGACCTCGCCCACATTCACCCCGAGCTGCTCGCCGACCCGAGCCGGCGCAGCGAATCCAGCACCGAACGGATGATCGCGGCAGCCACCGAACGCTGGCTCGCCGCCGGCGCCGCCCTCGTCGCCATCACCGACGCCGAGCGAGGCGTGCACCTCGCCACCGAGAACCACCGCACCCACATGGCGTCGAACCGTCCCGCCGTCGTCGACACCGTCGGCGCCGGCGACGCGTTCATGGCCGGGCTCATCAGCGGCATCGACATCGTCGGCCTGCGCCGTCAGGCGCACCGCGACGAACTCGCCTCCATCGACCTGAAGACCCTGCGTACCATCGCCTGCTGGGCGCAGCGCACCGCCGAGTACACCATCGGCCAGGTCGGCGCCGAACCACCCACCTCGGTCGAACTGCTCAACGCCGAGCGCGGCGTCCGCGTCGCCTAAGCGCAGACCGCCGATTCTCGCCGCGCGAGGGGTGTGCCGGACCCCCCGCGACTACTCCCACTCGAGCGCGACGAACCACGGCGGGTAGACGACCACCTTCGCATTCACGCCCGCCTCGGCGAGCAAACCGCGCACCTCCGCGCGCCGCTTGTCGTTGGCGACCGCGACCAGCGCGACCGCGTCCAACGCGACCTCGCCGGGGATGAGTGCTTCAGCCGCCTGCAGGACGGCCGGGTCCCCGGCGGCGCGCGCGAGCATCCGTCGAACGGTGTCGGGAGTCGAAATGGTCGTGACCATCGCCGCCGCATCGCCGTCGGTGACCACCAGGCGATCCTCAACCGCCGCGACGGGCACACCGAGGACGACGAAGTCGGTGATGGTGGCGTGGCGTGCCTGCTCGCTCCAGGTCGGCCCGGCAGCGCCCTGCTGCACCTCGCCCCACCACGTGGCCTGCGGGCTCAGCGAAAAGGCGACGCAGTCGGCGACCGACGCCGCGTTCGTGGCCGATGCGGTGCGGCGCAGCTCGTCGGTGATCTCGCTGCCCAGCTTGACGGCGGGCTCGGCCGCACTCGACGGCTTGATCGCGCCGTCGCCGAGGATTCCGGCGAGGTTGTCGACGTGGGTGACGTGGAAGATGCGCTGCGGGAGGTTGGGAGCCTTCGCCGCGGCGACCCGGCCCGACGCGTCGGCCTTCGGGGTGCGCAACGAGGCGGGCTTGGCTGACGCGCGGCGAGCGGGAGCCTGCTTCTCGGGCTCAGGGGCGGGGAAGCAGCTGGCGCACATCCCCGGTTCGAATCCGTGAATGCACTCGTCCATAGCTGATACTCCTCGCGTCGACCGGGCTTGTGGCCCGACCCTCAAGGCTACGGCACGGGCAGAGGTCACGGCACCGGCGAAGGTCGCGCGGCCGAGCGGCGCGGTGGAGCCTCCAGGGCGTCGACCTACACTCAGCCCATGGCGCTGTTCCACCGCATCGACCTCGCGTGGGGGCTCGGCGGGAGGCGACCGCCCAACGAGACCGGGCTGTGCGCGCTCGACGAGACCGGGTGCATCCTCGATGCCGGCTGGACCCGCGGGCCGGGCGCCGTCGACGAGTGGGTCGGAACGATGCTCGCGCAGCACCGCGCTGCCGGCGAGACGGTCGTGATCGCGATCGATGCGCCGCTGATCGTGCCGAACGAGACCGGGATGCGCGCGTGCGAACGCGACGTCGGCCGCTGTTACGGGCGGTGGAAGGTGGGCGCCAACGCGGGCAACCGGGCGCTCGCGAGCCGCGCCGGCGAGGTGCTGCTCGAGCTGCTCGAACAGCGCGGAGTCGCCTACACCGACGGCACCACGCCCGCGGCCCCCGGCGCCGCCGTCGCCTTCGAGTGCTACCCGTACACCACCCTCGTCGGCGTTGACGCCTTCGGGTACGACGACGAGCGCCCCCGCTACAAGCGCCTCGACCGCTCGATCGCGTCCTCCGAGGCGAAGCTTCGCCGCGCCGCCGCAACCGACGAGCTCATCCTCCGCCTCGACCGGCTCGCCGAGGCAGACGCCGACCCGCGCCTCGACTTCCGCAGTCACGAGGTCACGGCAAACATCGCTGCGACCCCCACCCCGCCTCGAGGCGAGAAGGAGCGCAAACACCGCGAAGACCTCATCGACGCCGCCCTCTGCGCCTACACGGCCGCGTTCTGGCACCGGCACGGCTCCGCCAGAACGCAGGCGCTCGGCACGCTCGACCCCGCCACCGTCGACCGGGATGCACGCGGTCGCGTCGCCAGCATCGTCGCACCCGCCCGCCGCACCGCCCGCGCCAGTCAGTGGCGTGCGCACTGGGGTGCGGCGCGCCCGGTAGACAGTTCGTCCTGACACGAGCACCCCTCGACCAGTACGGTCGAGGCATGAGCAATGACACGCCGCCTCCCCCGCCGCCCGAACAGCCGCCACCCCCGCCGCCGCCCGCTGGCCCCTACGCTCCCGCCTACGGTGCCGCCGCCCCCGGTGGCACGCCCGCAGCCGCCGCTCCGGGCGGTGCGCCCGGTCGCGGCATGGCGATCACGTCGCTCGTGCTCGGAATCCTCGCCCTCTTGGGCGTCGCGATCCCGATCCTGAACATCGGCTCGCTGATCATGGCGATCGTGGGTCTCGTGCTTGGCATCCTGGCGCTGCGCAAGTACGCGGCCGGCAAGGGACTGCCGATCTCGGGCGTCATCATCAACGCGATCGCGGCGTTCCTGGCGCTGATCTTCGTGATTCTCTACGCCGTCGGCTTCGCCGCGATCGTCACCGAACTCGAGCAGGAGTTCACACCGACGCCGTTCGAGAGCATCGAACCTAACGACCCCGCCGATCCCGGTGATGACGGCGCCACCGACCCCGACGCCACTGACCCCGGCAACGGCCTCTTCGAGGTCGCCACCCCCGCAAGTGGGCCGGGGTCGTTCGACGAGCCCCTCGCGATCGGCGAAACGGTGACCCTGACCGACTTCGGCGCTGACACGTGGGAGGTCACGGTCGACGCCGTCGAACTGTTCGCCGACGACGCCGTGCTCAGCGCAAACGAGTTCAACGAGCCGCCGGAACCGGGTACCCAGTACGCGGTCATGACGCTCACGGTGACGAAGATCGCCGGCGAGCCGGCCGACCCGTGGTTCGCCATCGAGGTCGAGTACCTGTCGAGCGCGAACACAACGCACACGCAGTTCGACGCGCTGGTCGTTGACCCCGAGCCGTCGTTCTTCGACCTCGGTGAGCTGAGCGAGGGCGACACGGCGACCGGCAACGTGACCATACTGGTGCCGAGTGCCGACGTCGAGAACGGCCGTTGGCTGGTCTACAGCTACTTCGACTCGGAAGGTTTCTACTTCCAGGCGCAGTAACGCACTAGGCGGATGGCCCGCCGCTCCCTGCGGCGGCGCGGCGGGCCTCCTCCTCACGGCGGGTGAGCTCGTGGTCGACCGCGCGCAACGACATCGCCAGGGCGATGATGCGCTCGTCATCCACGTCGAGGCGCGTTTGTGTGAAGCGCTCACGCAGCAGCTCCTCCGCCGTGTGATGGTGGCCCCGGGACAGGTCGAGGCGCACCTGGTCGACGACGCCGGCTATCTTCTGCCGTTCCGTCGCATCCGACCAGCCCTGCATGACCGGAGAGTCCTGCGAGGCGATCACGGGCATCCGTTCTCGGTGGGGGTTCGCGTACATGTCGCTGCGCAGTCCCTGACTGGACAGATCGAGTGTCATGATCTCGTCTCCTCACCGGCGGCGTCTGCCGCCTCGTCCGCCTCACGGCGCTCGCGCTCGTGTCGCGCGTAGTCAACGGGGGCGAGCTCATCGACGAGGGCGGCGATCTGCTCCTCCTCGAGCTCGATCTGCGACGCCTTCAGGCGTTCGCGCAGCAGCTCGTCCGCTTCGAGGTGGTGTCCGATCGACAGGTCGTATTGCACCTGCTGCATGAGCCCGTCGACCTTTTCGATGACGGTGGCGCTCACGGCGCCGTCAAGCACCGGACCAGCGAGAATGGGGCCCGTCGGCGGCGAGGAAGTTGCGATGCGCTCGTGCACCACCATGATCGACCCCGTGGGGTCATCGCTCGACCAGTCGGTCGTCAGCGCGTCGTCACCGTTCGGGTCGGGTGCGGGCCCCGCATCCGGCCGCTTCCTCGTCAGCCATGCCATGCCCGTCAGGGTGCTCTCGCCACCAGCGCGTGGGCTGGAGGTAACCCCGCGTGTTGCTGTCAGCCAGGTGGCAGAAGCCTGAACGCGGCGCCCCCTTCGCGCCGCGTGCAGTACTGAACTCAGGGGCCGAGGCCCCGAAACTCAACTCGCCGAGGCGATCGTGATGCCACCGTCGAGGTCGAGGTCCAGGTCGACGTCGGGCGAGAGCGGGGCTGCGCCCGACCCCCAGTCGATCGATCCGACCGTGCCCGGAATCGCCGTCAGCCCTGTCGTGCGACGGCTGGATGCCCGCGCCGAGGCGAGCAGCCCGAGCAGGTGATCGGTCATGTCGTGCGCGGCGACGTGCGCGTGGTCGCTCTTCTTCAGGCTCACCTTCGCGGCGACCCCCTCCAGCACCTCATCGAAGTAGTGCTGACGGATGTTGTAGGTGTCGACCTGGTCTTGAACGATGCGCGAACCGAGCGAACCAAACGCGGCGAGACCGTGCGGGTGCCACAGCAGGTGGTCGTGGTGGTCGTCCCACGCCTCGTCAAAGGCGTTCGCGACCGCGCGCCAGTAGTGCAGAAACAGGCGCGCCAATAGATGGCCACCCTGTTCGACCTTGTGGTGCGTCAGCGAGTTGGGCCCCTCGAGCACGGCTTCGGCGATGAGCTGGTCAGGCAGACAGACAGATTCTGCGCGCCGCGCGCCGCGCAACATGTGGTCGACGACGCCGCGGAACGTCGCATAGGTGATCGCCTTCGCCCCTCCGATACTCTTGCCCGACTTCTTGGCGGGCACGTGCACCTTCCCGGCAAAGAGGTCATCGTCGGTGAGTAGCCGTTCGGCGATCCACTCCGCGCGCGTCTCGGACTCGTACAGCGGGTGCTCGATGCGGAAGGCGGGTTCGTGAGGGGGCGGTGCGTCGGTCGGCTCACCGTCGGGCAGGGGAATCTCAATCAGCCGGGGCATGGGGGCTCCCATCGGGTTCCACCCACCGGCGGCGTGAGGTGTAGCGCGGCGCCTCGGGGAGGCGAGCGTCACAGGCGACGACAGTCACCAGCGGGTCGGGTGTGGAATCTCGGGTATTCGGGTGTGGGGATGATGCTCGGCGCGGGTACGCCGGAAGCCGATGGGTGGTCGACTCCACGCATCACACTGGCACAGCCGAGCGCGATTCAATACCCCGTAAACGGGGGTGTCACGATGTTCGCGCTCAGTACACGTAGCGAACGCTGTGCTGGATGCGCGTGCGCACCTCGAACAGGTCGGTCCCGCCGACCCCCACTCCCGGCAAGCCGGTGCGGATGAGGTTGACGAGCCGCGACCGCTCGACGAGCAGCCCCTGCGCGCCACGGATCGACTTGAGTTCCATCAGCGACTGCGGCGCGTGCTCATCGTCGACGACCACCACGAGCGCCGAAAAGCGCACCTTCGCCTCGCGGGCGACGACCTTGGCGCGCACGGCGAGGTCATGCAGCGGCCGCTCCCCCGGCGCTAGCCCCTCGCCGATGACCTCCCCACGCTTGACCTTCACCGGACCGCCCCAGTCTTCGCTCAACACAGCCCAGAGGCCGGTCGGGCCGAGCACGATGTGGTCGATCTTGTCGAGGGGGCCGGGCCCGGCCAGCACGTCGTGCCACAGCGTGAACCCCATGCCGAGCGTGAACAGCGCCGTCGCCGTCTTCTCCTCCGCCACGGCCGCGGCGAGCAGGTGACGAATCTCACGCGGCGCGCGACGCACGAGCTGCGGGTCGTACGAGTCGTCGAGCTCGACGCCGCGCCCCACCCACTCGCGCATGAGGTCGAGGTACCGCTCGCGGAAATACCCGCCGGGATGCCCGTGGCTCGTCGCGTTCGGACGGCTATCGCCGCGCCGGCGCGCACCTCCACTCGCCGACTGCGCCCACGAGCCGCCTCCGCCGCTGCCCGCGTCGGCGCCGGTGTCGTAGGCGGTGCGCGCCGACGGCGTGCCCACCCGCTGCCAGGCCTGCTGCACCCGGTCGAACTCGGCGCTCGAGCCGCCCGTGTCGGGGTGCGCCTCGCGCAGCCGCTTGCGGTACGCGCGCTTCAATTCGTCGTCGCTCGCGTTCGGCGCGACGCCGAGAACCTCGTACGGGTTCGACGCCAGGGGTGAGTCAGCCATAGTCGCGGAAAAGCCTACGCTGGCTGCGTGAGCATTCCCCCACCACAGGCCCCGCGCATCCCCGTCACTCGAACGCACCACGGCGACACCGTCACCGACCACTACGAATGGATGCGCGACAAGACGTCTGAGGACGTCCTCGCGCACCTGCGCGCCGAGAACGCGTATGCCGAGGCGCGCATGCAGCACCTCGACCCGCTGCGGGAGCGCATCGTGGCCGAGATCCGCTCGCGCACGCAGGAGACCGACATGGGGATTCCCGTGCGCGAGGGCGACTGGTGGTACTACGGCCGCACCGTCGAGGGCAAGCAGTACAGCATCCAGTGTCGGGTGGCGGCGCGACCCATCGACCCGGCCGACCCCACCGACCCGGTCGCGTGGACTCCCCCGCCGCCGCTGAAGGACCCGGCCGAGCCGCGGGAGGGCGAGCAGGTCATCCTCGACGCGAACGTCGAGGCCGAGGGCCACGACTTCTTCTCGCTCGGCACGTTTGACATCTCGGACGACGGGCGCTTCCTGCTGTTCGGCGTCGACACCGAGGGCGACGAGCGGTACACGCTACGCATCCGCGACCTCGAGACCGGCGAACAGCTCGCCGACGAGATTCGTGGGACGTCGTCTGGCGCGTTCTTCGATCCGTCCGGTCGCTACGTCTTCTACTCAACCGTCGACGCCTCGTGGCGCCCCGACACCGTCTGGCGACACGAGGTGGGCACCGACCCGGCGGCCGACGTGCGGGTCTTCCACGAGCCCGACGACTCCTACTGGGTGGGGGCGGGGCGCACCCGTAGCGGGCGGTATCTCGTGATCGGCGCATCCTCGTCGGTGACGAGCGAGACCCGCGTGCTCGACGCGAGCGACCCGACCGGCGAGTTCGCGCTCATTTGGGCGCGCGAGCAGGGCGTCGAGTACGACGCCGAGCACGCTGTGCTCGCCGGCCGCGACTGGTGGCTCATCACCCACAACAAGAACGCGCCCGACTTCACGGTCGTCGCCGTGCCGGTCGAGAACCCGCACGCCGAGCCCGTCACGGTGATCGAGCACGAGGCCGGGCGGCGCGTCGAAGGCGTCGACGCGTTCGCGCGGTTCTTGGTGTTCGACTACCGCACGGGAGGCCTACCGAAGACCGCGGTGGCGCGGCTCGATGGCGGGCAGGCGCTGGCCGAGCTCACGTGGGACGAGCTCGTGCCGCCCACCGCATCCGGTCGAGGCGGGCTGCTGTCGATCGGCGCACGCGGCAACCCCGAGTGGCAGCAGCCGACGCTGCGCATTGGCTACACGAGCTTCATCGAGCCGGCGACCGTCGCCTCCTACGACGTGGCGGCGGGCTTCTACACGGTGCTGAAGCGCCAGCCCGTGCTCGGCGGCTACGCCTCGGGGGACTACGCCGAGAAGCGCGACTGGGCGATCGCCGACGACGGCACGCGTATCCCGATCTCGCTCGTCTGGAAGCGCGGGCTCGTGCCGGCGCTCGACGGCGGCGAAGCATCGAACGGCCCCCTTGCGGGTGGCGCACGCCCCGAGCCCAGCCCGCTCGAGCTGTACGGCTACGGCTCGTACGAGGCGAGCATGGACCCGGGCTTCTCGATCCCCCGCCTGTCGCTGCTCGACCGCGGCGTCGTCTTCGCGATCGCGCACGTGCGCGGCGGCGGCGAACTCGGCCGCGACTGGTACGAGAAGGGCAAGTTCGGCCACAAGAAGAACACGTTCACCGACTTCATTGCCTGCGCGCGCCACCTGATCGACACCGGCGTCACCGCCCCCGAGCGGCTCGTCGCCGAGGGCGGCAGCGCCGGCGGTCTGCTCATGGGCGCCGTCGCGAACATGGCGCCCGAACTGTTCGCCGGCATTCTCGCGGACGTGCCGTTCGTCGATCCGCTGACGAGCATCCTCGATCCGTCGCTGCCGTTGACGGTGATCGAGTGGGACGAGTGGGGTAACCCGCTCCACGACGCCGAGGCGTACCAGTACATCAAGAGCTACGCGCCGTACGAGAACGTGCGCGAGCAGGCGTACCCGCGCATCCTCGCCGTCACGTCGCTGAACGACACGCGCGTGCTGTACGTCGAGCCGGCCAAGTGGGTGGCGCGCCTGCGCGAGGTCGGCGCCGACGCGATGCTGCGCTGCGAGATGGAGGCCGGGCACGGCGGCGTATCGGGCCGCTACTCCGCGTGGAACCAGCGCGCCATCGAGCTGGCGTGGCTGCTCGACGTGCTGGGACTGGCGGACGCTCCGGCTGACGCTGACGCTACGGTCGCCGGCTCGTCGGGTGCGGGTGACGCTGCGGCTGACACACCGGGTGCGGCTGACGCGACGCCCTGACAGCGGCAGCGCCCGCGGCGAGTAGCGCCGCGGCGACGAGACCCAGGATGCTCGCGGCGGCCGGGTCCGCGCCCGTCGCGGCGAGCTCGGGCGAGACGTCAGCAACGAGCTCGGTGGGCGGCGCGTCATCGGTCGCGGCCGCCGCCAGTACCGTAATCGGGATGCTCGTGTCGCCGACGGTCAGCACGCGCTCGCCCGCGGGAACTGACGCCGGCATCGTCAGTTGGGCTTCGAAGGCGCCGTCGCCGTCGGTCGTCACCGTGCCGACCAGGACGGCGTCGGAGGTGAGGATCACCGGATACTCCCGCTCCGGGTCAAAGCCCGCACCGAGCAGCGTGAACGCGTCGCCTGCACGCACCGTCGGAGCTGACAGTCGAAGCTCCGGGTCGTCCGCGTCGACGACGTCGGGCTGGGGAACCGTGTAGCTGATGGTGGCGAATCCGTCGCCGACGTTGTCGCGCAGCTCGAGCTCTTCGGCACCGGGCGCGAGGTAGCCGGAACCGCCGCCGCCGCCACCCGGATAACGGATTCGTGACGCCAGATCTCCCTGGTCAAAGATCTGGACATCCACCGACGCGCCGTGCCCGCCAGCGAAATAGCCCGATCCGCCGCCGGTGAACATGTCACCCACCGGGCCCGATGCAGGGGAGATGACCCCGCCCGTGACCGACATCGGAGCCGGGGCCGGCTGAACGGCTGGCGTGAGCACCGCGACGGCGGGGTCGTTGTCGTCCTCACGCGTGACGCCCATTTCGGGCTGGCTCTAGCCGGCGGCATCCGCCGTAGCGCCCACGCCATTGACCATGATCTCGCTGAGCGGACTGTTGTCGGCGCCGTCGAGTCCGGCAGATGTGCCGGACTGACGCGAAAACCCACCGGCGCCACCCGTGGCGCACACGTAGTCGATCAGCTCACAGTTGCCGCCAGCCCAGCCCGCTCCGCCGCCGCCCGCGGCAGCCAGCACTGCGCTGGTCGTCGCGAGCGCCGTCGCCCCGCCACCGGCGTTCGCGGAGCCGCGAGCGCCCACGGAAATGAACAGTGGTGAGCCCTCGTCGACGGGCACCCGCGCAATGAGGTGCCCTCCCACGCCACCGACCGCCCCGTCGGCGTCGCCCACGGTGATGCGGCCGCCCGAGCCCGCCGCGAGCTCCACCGTGATCTCGCTGACGCCATCGGGCACGACCCACTCGTACTGCTCGGCGCGGTACGGGAAGTCGACCGTGACCGTCTCGCCGGGGTTCGCGAACGCGTCGAACCCGCCGTCGGAGGCAGCGGCGCCCGGCGTTGTGAGCAGCGCAATCGGCGCAAGTAGGGTGAACGCGCCCGCCACCGCAACCACTCGGCGACGGCGAGGCACCCGTGACATGCGTTCGACCCTAGGCGCGATATGCGACGGATTTCCACTATTGCGTATCCCTCGACTATCGAGAAGGACCGTTCTACGCCGTCAACACGGCGAAAAACCTCCGTGCGTGCCACGGATCGCGACGTGCCCGCCGACGGCGATGCTCAGGCGAGCGCGGCGAGCTCCTCGGCGGTGAGCGTCAGGTCGAACGACTCCACGAGTGAGGTCAGCTGCTCGGTCGACCGCGCGCTCGCGATCGGGGCGCCCACCGTGGGCTGCTGGCGCAACCAGGCGAGGGCGACGGCGGTCATGGACGCTCCGCGAGCATCCGCCACACCGCGCAGCGCCTCCAGCGTCGCCACCGCGCGGTCGTCGTCGAGCAGCGTCGCCGCGTTGACCGCGCGCGGCGAGTCGATCGGCTCGCCGCCGGCGCGGTACTTGCCCGTGAGGAAGCCGCCCTGCAGCGCGCCGAACGGCAACTCGACGAGCCCCAGCGCCGCGATGGTCGGCTTCAGGTCGGTCTCGTAGTCGCGGCGCACCAGGTTGTACAGGTCTTGCGCGACCGTGAAGCCCGGAATGCCGTGCGCGGTCGCGACGTCGACGGCGCTGCGCAACCGCTCCGCGCTGAAGTTCGAGGCACCCAGCTGACGCACGCGACCCTCGGCGACGAACTCGGCCATCGCCGTGACGACCTCGTCCTGCGGGACCTCCGGGTCGTCGCGGTGCGCGTAGTAGAGGTCGACGTAGTCGGTCTGCAGCCGCTCGAGTGAGTCGGTGAGTGCGGCGCGCAGGTTCTCCGGCGACAGCCCGCGGCGGTCGCTCTTCTGGCACACCTTCGTGGCAATGCTGACGTTCTCGCGCATGCCGGGGCGCGCCGCGAGCCACTCGCCGATCACCGACTCCGACTCGCCGCCGGTGTGGCCGTCGGCCCACTCGGAGTACACATCGGCCGTGTCGATCGCCCGGCCACCGGCCTCGACGAAGGCGTCGAGCACGGCGAAGCTGGCGTCGCGGTCGGCTGTCCACCCGAAGACGTTGCCGCCGAGCACGAGCGGGCCGAAGTCGGTAGTGGGCTGGGTGTTCGCAGAGTCCGTCACGTGTCCACACCGTACGAGCTCTCACTGAGAACCGGATGCACGCAGAGAGCCGGATGCACGCAGCGCGTCACGAGCGCCGCGCCACGCCCCATTCCTGCCGCACCACCCGATCGCCCGCCCCGAAGTGCAGGGTTGCGCGCACGAACTCGCCACCGAGGGCGCGCGGCAGCCACAGCGCCGCGTCGGCCCACATGCGGTCGACCGGCAACGCGTCGAGCGGATGCCACACGGGCTCGAGCTCGTCGCTCGCCCGCACCTCGCCGCGAAACCGGTCAGTCGTGAAGGCGTGCGAAAACTGCGACCAGCGCGGCTCGTCGACGAACGGGTAGGCGATCTCGCCGATCGGCTGGAGGTCCGTGGGGTCGATTGTGAGCCCCACCTCTTCGGCGACTTCGCGCACGGCCGCGTCGCGCGGGCTCTCGCCCGGCTCGAGCTTTCCGCCCGGACCGACGAGCCGGTCGACCCCGAGGCCCGTGAGTTTGCGGCCGAGCAGCACCTCGCGCCGGCGCGTGCCGGCGATGCCGACCGTGCGGGTCACGTAGACCACCGCCACGTCGAACATCGCCATGCCGGAAGCCTAGGTCGCGGAGAGCGACGACACCGGTCGCGCTGCGCGGCAAGCGCGAATCTGTGCGCGTGCACACACGAAGCTTGCTAGCCTCCCCCTCGTGCCAGCGACGTCCGCGCCCGAGAGCGCCACAGCATCCCGCCGCCTGCTCGTTCTGCGCCGTAGCGCCGGAATCCTCTCGCTCGCCGCGAGCGCGACCGTATTCGCTGCGCTCGTGACGCAGATCACCGACCAAATCTCGGTCGGGCGGTTCGAGCCGACCGAGTACTTCGCGTTCTTCACGATTCAGACGGCGATGATCAACATTGTGGTGTTGGCCGCCGGCGGCATCATGGCGCTGCGCGCCGAGCGCGACACGCAGCTGTACACGGCGATCCGCGCATCCGTGTTCTCGTACGCGATCGTGACCGGGGTCGTCTACAACCTGCTCTTGCGCGACGTGCCAAACGACGACGGCTACGTCGGCCCGTGGTGGCCGAATGAGGCGCTGCACGTGTGGATTCCTGTCTACATCGCCGTCGATTGGATGCTCGCCACCGGTCGCGCCCGCATCGCCTGGTCGGCCACGTGGTTGGCCGTGTCCTACCCGCTCATCTGGGTCGGCGTGACCATGCTGCGCGGGGCGGCCGACGGCTGGTACCCCTACCCCTTCCTCGAGCCGTTCGGCCCGAACGGCGTTCCGGGGGTGGTCGCCCACGTTGTCGCCATCGCGGCGTTCATCATCGGGCTCACCGCGATCGCCGTGACGATCAACCACCGTCAGACGCGAGCGTCGAGCAACTCCCCTGCCCGCTGAATCAGTGCCCGAGCCTCTGAGAGGCGCGCGTCTGGGGCCCCTTGGTTCCCCCGATGCGCGTCAAGATCGAAGGCAATGAGGTCACCGCGATGCCACGTCGCAAAGTGTTCCACGAATCGCCCATCTTCCGACTCGGTCACTCCCTCGAGGAGCAGCAGCGGCGACCCGGTGTGTACGTTCAGCAGGCCGGCGAGAGCATGGTCCGCAGCCACCGCACGAACGGTGCGCCGCCCGCCGTCAATGCGCAGCCCGAATCGCTCGCTGAGAACCGCGTGCAGGGATGCATCGCGAAGGTCGCTCACGCTCAGTTCACCACCGAGCTCAACCGGCAACCACGTGCGAATGAACGCCGTCGGCATGCCGTCGAGTGAGCGTAAACGCTCGAGCCGCACTGCCTCCCGCCCGCCCAGTTCGGGAATCGGGCGAGGCGCAACCTCCGTGGTCATCGACAAGATGTCGGTCCGCAGTTCGAGACCGGCATCGCGCATCTGGGCATACAGGCCCGAGGCGTCATTGACGATGCGGTGCCGCTGCCGCTCCGGGGCGACGACCGAGCCGCGGCCCCGTCCCCGCACAACGAGCCCCTCGGCGACGAGCGTCGCCATCGCTTGACGGGCGACAGACCGCGAAACGCCGAATTTTTCCTGCAGATGCGCCTCGGTGGGCAGCACCTCGCCGGGGAGGAGATCACGGTCACGAATCTGATCACGGATGACTCGCGCCAATTGCGCGTGCAGCGGCTCCCGCGACTGGGTATCGAGATGCCCTGGAATCGGGCGCGGGGTGGCGGCCTCGGTCATGACGCCAGCCTACGCACGGGAATCCGTGCTGCCACTCACGCCTGCAGCGCGTCGGCGCTCGCCTGGGCCGCCTGCCACACCTGATCCCAGCCGGGTGCGAGTTCAGCGGCACGTTCCAGCGCGAGCACGAGCGAGCCTTCCCGAGCGATACCCCGACCAGCGATGTCAAACGCCGTCCCGTGGTCTACGGAGACCCGGACAACGGGAAGACCCACAGTGATGTTGACCCCGTCGTCGCCGTAAACGGCCTTGAATGGCGCGTGCCCCTGATCGTGGTAGCAGGCGACGACGAAGTTCCACTTCCCCCGCACGGCCTGCGGAATGAGAGCGTCCGCTGCAATGGGGCCGTGCGCCGGAATTCCGGCCGCCACGGCCCGCTCAACCGCGGGGCGCAAGATCTCATCGTCCTGGTGGCCGAAGAGCCCGTTTTCACCCGCATGAGGGTTCAGTCCGGCGACGCCGATTGGCTCTGCCCCCCGTCCGCTGGCGCTCGCATACGCGTGCACGAGACGCAGCACGCCGTCGACGCGCGCCGGAGTGATTCCCTCGATCGCGTCACTGAGCGACACGTGGGTCGTCAAGTGGAAGATCGACAGGGCGCCAGCCGAGAGGACGAGCGAATAGTTCTTCACGCCAAATTCGTGAGCCAGCAGTTCGGTGTGGCCGGGGAACGCATGCCCGCCGAGGTGCATGGCGGCCTTGTTGAGCGGGGGCGTCACGATTGCGTCGACCGATCCCTCCTTCGCCAGTCGACACGCTTCAACGACGAAACGGTAGGCACCATCGCCGGCCGCTGCCGACAGTTCGCCGACGGGCACGTCGGACAGGTCAGGACCCGTCTGCAACACCTCGATGGTGGTGGGATCGTTGGTCGCCTCATCCGGGTGCGAGATCGTGACGACGGCTGAGGGGTCGAGCCCCACGGCCGCGACGCCGCGGCGCACCGCACCGGAGTCACCGACGACGATCGGTGACAGCCGGCCGCGAAGCTCCGGGTGCTCGAGCAGCGCCCTGGCGATGATCTCGGGGCCGATTCCTGCGGCGTCACCGAGGGTGACGGCGAGACGGGGGGTCGAACGACTCACGGGGTGTCCTCCTTTACGGATCGGGTTACATCGGGCGCAGCCACCGCGCCGGTGTGTTCGAGAATGCGCAGCAGAGTTTCGGAATCTCCGAACCCGCCGGCTTTCGTCCACACGGCAAGTCCATCGTGGGGTCCGCCCACGATCGTCATCATCGGCGCCCCTTCGACCGCCGCGTCGCGAACCGCGAGCGCGCGGGCCCCCAGGCGACGGAGGACCGCACGAGCGCCGTCGCCACCGACGAGCCCGATGACGGCCGGATGCTCGCGTTCGATGATCGACACAGTCACGGCAGCCAAAACATCGGCGACCGCCGCAGCCGCGTCACCGTTGCCCTCGGAGACTCGGCTTTGTGGCGTACGGATGAGCGTGACGGGGCGCTCGGCCGGCACTGTCGAGCCAGCCGCCGATACGGCGCTAGCGTCGGCCAGCGTCGGCTCGACCACCTGGACCACATCCGGACGAGAGTCCCGCAACGTGTCGGCCTGGGCGTGCGACACGGGGTTGAGAGACGACAGGAGGATGACGCTCCGTCCGCGGGGCCGTGGCACGTCTGAGCTCTCGCGCGAGCCGGGAAGGTGACGCGCGAGCGATTCCGCGAACCCGGCCGACCCAACGACGATGAACCGCTCCCCCAGCTGCGCGAGGCGTAGCGCGTACTGATCGAGTTCCGCTTGGCCGCGTGCGTCGAGGATCAGAATCGCTCCGGGCGCGGCCGCCGGGATGTCATCAATCGTCGCCACTTTCGAGTTCGGGATGCGCGCCACGAGCGAACTCTCGGTGACCGGTGTCACCGGGTCTGTACCGATGGCGGTGCGGTGCACGGGAGAGCCTCCCACCAATACCTGACCAGCTTCGACGGTGCGAGCCATCGCGGGGTAGGCGGGGCACACGACGGCGACAGCATCGGCGTGCCGGCGTGTCCACGCAGCGAGCGCACCCTCGACCTGAGCGGCGATGCTGCCCCGCGCCGTGGAGTCGATCTTGAGGTACAGCCGGGTGGGATTCAGATGCTCGATGGCGGCTTCGGTCGCGCGAGCAGCCGGAATGTCCGCGAGTGGCCGCGCATCAGAACTGATGGCGACTATCTGGCCAGACAGCTCCGCGTCCTCACGGAGCGCAATGCGAGCATCCCAGCCTCGCATGCCAAATTGGACTGCCGTGTCGTTAGCGCCCGTCAGGTCGTCGGCGACGATCCCGATGTCGATTGACGGGGTCATGTCAGTTGCCCTTTCCATGGGTGCTACGGGGACGTGCGGGACATGCGCCACCCGAAGACGCACGTCCCGCACGGGTATGGTGCCCCGTATGAGCGCGACGACCTAGAGGCGTGGCCCGTCCGCTTCCGTGGCCTGTTCGGACTCGTCGGCAGTTGCCATATCGCGCGCCTCAGCGACAACCTCATCATCGGGGGAATTCAGTGCACCGTGGCGCTTCAAAACGAACGCGGCAATCAGCGGAGCCAGGATCGCCGTGATCAGAACCGACGCGGCGACCTGCGCGGTTGCCACCTCGACGTACGGGGCGAACGTCGAGTCGATCTGGCCGACGATCGCGGGCGTCGCGATGGCGTTACCCGCCGTCGTTCCTGCGGCGAAGCCGAGTCCGCTCTTGATGCCGCGGCGCAGAATGTATTTGTAGCCGAGGTAGACGAGGAACCCAGTGAACGGGGCGACGATAAGGCCCACGACAATGCCCTGTGCACCACCAGTGACGACGTTGCCGAGGTTGATGCCTGTTCCGAGCGCGAAGGCGAAGAACGGAATCACGATGTTCGGAACCGGAACGAGAATGCTCTTCCACTTTGGGTCGAGGTTTCCAACGATCATGCCGAGGACGAACGGGATCACTGCCGCGAGGAGGGCGAGCGCCGGAATTGCGGCGAGACCCGACACACCGAGGAACAGCAGAGAAAGGAACGGACCATCGTTGACGGCGGAGGCCATGTAGGCGCCTCGGTCGCGGCTGTCACCGTACTTACCGGTGAACGCAAGCCACAGCCCGCCATTGCTGTTATCGATGGCGACGAGGAGCGCGAGAATCGAGACGCCGAGGATACCGTCGAGGCCCACGATGAGTCCGAGACCGATCACGAGCGCCGCGGGGATGAGCGACTTCGTGAGCAGGATGACGCCGGTATGCGCGAGAACGGGGCCGGTATTGCGGACCGAAACCTGGGTGCCCGTGGCGAAGATCAAGAGGGCGATCAGTGGTAGTGCGCTGTTCTGGAACAGAGCCGTCGTGAAGCTTCCGATCTCCAGAGCCGGCTGGAAGAAGGTGCCGAAGATTGAGCCGAGGATGAGCGGGATGAGCATAAGTCCGCCCGGGACTCGGTTCATACCGTCAAACAACGGCACGCGAACGCGGGATTCAGCTGCCATGGTGAATCCGTCTCCTTTGGGTAATGCGGGGTACGCCAGTCGGACCCCTATGTCCGTACATTGAGTACTACCTTTACAGGCAATGCATAGGCGTGTCAAGTGGCCCGGGGAGCGTGCTAGAAAAGGGATACATGAGCGCGCCCGAGCATCTCGCCCTGATCACGCACCGGCCCGACGGGGTCGCGGTCGGGTTTCTCGAGGCCGACGTGTCGCGGCCCCAGCTGAGCGTGCTCGACTCGGCGCCCGTGCGCGGCGACGGCATCTTCGAGACCTTCAGCCTCGCGAACGGGCGGCCGCAGTCGCTCGAACGGCACCTGGAACGCTTCGCCGCGTCGGCGCGAGCCCTCGACCTGCCCGAGCCGACGCTCGCCGTGTGGCGTGACGCGATCTTCGCGATCGCCGCGCATTTCGCCGACGTCGAGGAGGCCTGGCTGAAAATCGTGCTGACCCGCGGTGTGGAGGCTGGCCCCGCCGCAACCGGCTCGGCGCCCGAGGGCACGGCGCCCACCGGGTGGGTCTATGCGGCTCCCGCCCCCGACTTCAGCCGCGCACGCATCGAGGGCATCAGCGTCGCTGTGCTCGATCGGGGCCTGCGCAGCGACGTGGCGTCGACGAGCCCCTGGCTGCTCGCAGGAGCGAAGACCCTCTCCTACGCGGTGAACCGGGCCGCCCAGCGCGAGGCGGTGCGGCGCGGCGCCGACGACGTGGTGTTCGTCTCCAGCGACGGGCTGCTGCTCGAGGGGCCCACCTCGACCCTCATCGTGCGGCGGGGGTCGCAACTTGTCACTCCCCCGGCGTCGCTCGGCATTCTCGCGGGAACGACGCAGGCCGACCTGTTCGAGGCGGCGCATCTGTGGGGGCTCGCGACCGCGATCGAGCCGATGCGTGCATCCGATCTCGTGGCGGCCGATGCGGCATGGCTCGTGTCGAGTGTGCGGCATGCGGCGCCCATTCGCGCGGTCGATGGTGAGCCGCTCCCAGTCGATGCTGAGTTGAGCCACCGAATGAACGAATTCTTGAGGGCTCGTCGCGCGTAGCTTCCGGCCCGGGGATAGGGTCGAACGCATGAACAGCACGATGGAGTGTCTCACCGACTGGATGACACGCCAGCGCTGGTACGCCGGCAAGGGCCGACTGCCGAACCTGGTAGAGGTGACCCGCGAAGAGTGGTCGTCAGACGATCCCGACGCGCGCGTTCTCGTGCTCATCGTGCGCGACCTGGCGAACAATCCGCCGTCGCTCTACCACGTGCCGATCGTGCTGCGGCAGACGGTGCCGAAGGGCGCAGGGCCGGCTCTCATCGGCAAGAACAACGACGGCGATTACCTCTTCGACGGGGCTCACGACCCGGCCTACACGAGCGCGCTGCTGCGCCGGATGCACGTGCACCGGCAGGATCGCACGTCACGCGTGCACGGCGGTGAGCAGTCGAACACGTCGATCATCTTCGACCGGGGAGGCGAGGCTCCTGTTGTGGTGAAGGTGTTCCGACTGGTGCACGCGGGCGAGAACCCCGATGTGACGCTGCCGTCGGCGCTGACGGCGCGCGGCTACCGCCAGGTGCCGCGGATGCTCGGCTCGGTGACCGGCTACTGGGATGACCCGCACGAGCCGAGCCGCTCGTTCTCGGGTCACCTCGCGTTCGCGCAGGAGTTTGTGCGCGACGTGGTCGACGGGTGGGAGTTGGCGCTTGAGCGCGCCGCCGCCGGGGATGCGTTCGTCGACGAGGCGACTGAGCTCGGCCGCGTGACGGCGCGCATCCACGCGGGTCTCGCCGAGGCGATGCCCGTGCGCCCCGCGACGCTGGGCGACATCGTGGGGTTCGTCGCTGGCTGGCATCAGCGCCTCGCGGTGGCGAGCTCGGACGTGCCGGCGTTGCGCGAGCTGCGACCCGCGATCGAGGCGGTGTACGACGCGGCCCAGGATGCACCGTGGCCCGACCTGCAGCGTGTGCACGGCGACTACCACCTGGGGCAGGTGCTGCGTCGCGCGAGCGGCGAGTGGGTGGTCGTCGACTTCGAGGGCGAGCCGCTGCGCCCGCTCGATGAGCGCACCCGGGTCGACTCGCCGCTGCGCGATGTCGCCGGCATGCTGCGGTCGTTCGACTACGTGACCGGGGCGCGGCTGAACACCGCCCCCGACGCGGATGCGCGTGCTCGCGTCGACGCCGCCTGGTCGCGCGGCACCCGCCACGCCTTCCTCGACGGCTACATTGCCGAGTCGGGCGTAGATCTGCGCGCCCACCGCGCGCTGCTCGACGCCTTCGAGCTCGACAAGGCCGTGTACGAGGCCATGTACGAGGCGCGTAACCGCCCCACCTGGTTGCCGATCCCGATGGATGCGGTGCGCTACCTGGTCTCGGAAGCGCGCGCCAGCGCCCGCTGAGCGGCGCTCACGCTACACGGGGCGCGCTGCCCGAGTCATCCGACGTGCCCGAATCGTCCGGGGGAGGTTCCGGCAAATCCGGCCCGAAAGTACTCCCCCCTCCCCCGCGACTACTCCGGTGTAGGACTTCCTACACTCGAGGAGCGCCCCGCAATCGAGCCTGCTGGCCCCGAAATGTAGGAAGCCCTACACCAGCGGGGCGCGCGGTGCGAGCGACTCGAGACCAAACTGTAGGAAGTCCTACAGCGGAGTAGTCGCTGGCAGAGTGGGATGACATCTGAGAGACAGCGGTGATCGTGGCGGAAAACCGGTCTCGGTCATGCTCGTTGCGACCGGATGCGGCTCCTCCACGTGACGCCCGTAGCGCGCGCCATCCCGAAAACCAGACTGACGCGCGGCGGCCGAGACCGCCTGCACACACCATGGGATCCATGTGGAACCCCCGCAGCATCGCCCGCCTCCTCGCAGACCTCGGCGGCATCGCCTCAGCCCGCGAGCTCTACCCGTACGGTCTCGACGCTCAAAACCTTCGGATCGCGCACGACTACGACTCCCTACGGCGCATCCGGCGCGGGTGGTACGCGCACCCCGAGATTGCCTCGCCCATCGTGCACGCGTGGGCGTGGAGCGGGCTTCTCACCTGTCGGTCCGCACGCGAATTTGGCACCGACCCCTACCGGCAGGATGCACACCTCACGCTCCCCCTGCACATCTGTGTCCGCGCAAACTCGCCGATCGCGAGCCGGCCGCTCAGCGCCCGCAGCACCGTACCGGTCGTCATTCACTGGGAAACACTTCCGGAGCACGACGACGAACCCGACCGCCGCAGCCCGCGAAGACTCATCCCCACAGCCACAACAATCGCCCGTCACGAATCAACCTGCGATCGCGAGCGCGCGCCCACCTACTGCCGACCGGTCAGCCGCGTGCGACATCCGCCGTCAGCGGGGTGGTTGCCAGAAACCGGCTGGCTCGCCTGACAAACAGGCCCCTACTTTCCGCCGAGCGCGTCGGTGAGCAGCGAGATGAGCGCCTGCAGCTGGACCGTGCCCTCCGCCGCGACCTCCTCGTCCGACCCGTCGAGCGCGCGCGCGGCGAGGCCCGCCTTCGCGTCGATGAGGTCGGCGATGCGCGCGTCGATCGTCTGCGCGGCCAGGATGCGCCACGCCGTGACCGGCATCTCCTGACCGATGCGGTGCACGCGGTCGATGGCCTGCGTCTGCTCGGCCGACGTCCACGACAGCTCCGCCAGCACCACGTTCGACGCGGCCTGCAGGTTGAGACCCACGCCAGCCGCCGTCAACGAACACACGATGACGGCGACGTCCTCGTCGTTCGTGAACGCATCGATCGCCTCCTGGCGCGCCTTCGACGACTGGTCGCCGCGCACGCTCACCGAGCGCAAGCCCGCCTGCGCGAAATGCTGCTCCGCCGCATCCATCACGTCGATGTGCTTCGCGAAGAACACCACCTTGCCGACGTTACGGGCCAACTGCGCCGTGTAGTCCGCGGCGAGCACCGCCTTCGCGGTACCGATCTGGCGCACCATCGTGAACACGTTGTCGCCCGTCGACGACTGGCGCGACTCCTCCAGCTCGGCGGCCGCAACAAGGCGCACCAGCTCGTGGTCGGTCTCCACCGGCGGCACCTCCCGGGCCTCGGCGGCGCGACGGTACCGCGTGAGCAGCCGCGCGACGAGCGCGCGCTCACTGGCGCGGATCGACCGCCCGATTTCGTCATCCAGCTCGACCGGAATGTCGGCGATGCGGCGCGCCGGAATGTCGGACGCGACATCCACCTTCTTGCGCCGCACGATGCCCATGTCGATGACGGCCTTGCGAGCCTCGCTGAAGAACCCGGGGTCGGCGGGGGTGAGCCCCGTCTCCTCCAGCTTCCCCATCAGCTCGCCGAGCGGCTTCTTGTCGTCGATCCAGCCGAGGAACTTCCAGATCATCCGGAAGTCCTCGATCTGGTTGATCAGGGGCGTACCCGTCAGCGCCATCATCAGCGCCTTCGGGTGCAACATGCGGATGCTCGCGGCCAGCGACTGCACGTGCCGCGAACGCTGAGACGTCGCGTTCTTGATGAAGTGCGCCTCGTCCACGACCATGCCCTTGAAGCCGAAACGGCCGAGCCAACCCACGTGCCGATCGAGGATCTCGTAGTTGACGATGATGACGTCGGCGAACGCGTCCAGGTCGTCCCCGTCGCCGTGCACGACGGTCGCCGAGCGCTGCGGGATCCAGCGCTCCACCTCGCGCGCCCAGTTCGTCTTCACGACGTTCGGCACGACGACCAGCAGCGGAAAGGCCTTCGCCACGTTCGCCGCCATGAGCGCCTGCGCCGTCTTGCCGAGACCCGGCTCGTCGGCGAGCAGGAAGGTGCGGTGGCCGGCCCTGACCGACTCGACGAGACGCGCCTGGTGGCGCATGAGGGGAAGGCCGCCGGGGGTTGCAAGCGAGTCGGCCTCGGGCAGCTCCATCGTGGCGGCCTGCCCACCGGCGCCGTACTCGAACGACCGGAACAGCGGCTCGATGAGCTCCCAGTTGGCGAGCCGCGTCGAGGCTGGCTTCCGCGGCGGGGTCAGAGCTGACAGGTCGGGGGCGAGGAAGGGGTTTGCCAGCTGCGCCTGCTTGACGCTCGGCGGCGTCACCTGCTTGGCCACCTCGGGGGCGACCTCGATCGCCTCGGTGACGATGATGAGCTCGTCGGGCTCGAGCTCGGCGCCCGAGGCGAGCAGCATGTCGCGGCGCAGCGCCTTCGCGGCGTCCGAGACCTTCGCTTCCGGGGCGAGCAGGGCGATGAGCGAGGTGTCGCGGGCGGCGGTTTTCGCCATGATGCCCGCGAGGCCGTCGAGGCGCTTCAAGACCTCGGCGCGCTCTGACTCGGGAACCTCAGCGTCATCTTTCACGCGTGCACGTTCCTCACGCACGAGCAAGGCCGCCACCTGGAACTTGGTGCGGTTCGACGGGCTCACCTTGCCGCGGCCTGCGGCGTTCTCGACCTCGCGAACGGCGCGGGCGAGGATCGGGATGATGCCCTCTTCGTCGAGGGGTCGACGGCGTCGCCGCGCCTGAGTGCCGCGGGCGTTGTTTTTGGTGCGCTGGCCGGTCTGGGCCATGACCCTCCTCGGGTGCAAACGTGTGACGTCTCGCGGTTCTGGTGCGCGGCCCGCGAGGGTGAAGCGTCGGCCCCGCGGTGGTCACAAAGGCCGGGAGCATCTCGTGCCCTGACCCGGTCGAGAACGCCCGGTGAGCCGAAATGCCGCGTCCAGTCTAGTGCACCGGCGCCCGCACATGACGAATCATGCCGCGCGGGGAGGCGAAGAGGGGCGTGCGTGTTGCACGATAATCCTGTGCAGCATCCGTCCTTCCCCCCGGTCGCCGTCTTGGACGGCGGACTCGGAAGTCACCTCGAGGCGATCGGCCACGACCTGAGCGGCGACCTCTGGAGCGCCCGCCTGCTTCACGACCATCCGGATGCGATTCGGGATGCTCATCACGACTACTTCGCGTCCGGCGCCGATATCGCGATTTCCGCCTCGTATCAGCTCTCTTTCGACGGCGCTCGTCGGCGCGGGCTGTCCGATGACGACGCGACCGAGCTGATGCGCGCCAGTGTGGCCCTCGCCGCCGAGGCCCGCGACGAACACCGGCCCGATGGTCTGGTGGCGGCCTCCGTTGGCCCCTACGGCGCCGCGCGAGCCGACGGGTCCGAGTACCGCGGCGACTACGACCTCGACCGCGCCGGACTGCGCGCGTGGCACGCGCGGCGTCTGACCGTGCTGGCCGAGAGCGGCGCGGACCTGCTCGCCATCGAAACCATTCCGAGCCGTACCGAGTCGAGGGCGCTGCTCGAGCTGCTGCGCGGGACGGGCGTCGCGGCGTGGTTGTCGTTCACGGTGGCCGACGGGCGGCTGCGCACGGGCGAGAGCCTCACGGACGCGTTTGCGGACGCCGACGCGGTCGACGAGATCGTCGCGGTCGGCATCAACTGCTCCCACCCCGCCGAGGTGGCGGGCGCGATCCGCGCCGCGCGCTCCGTGACCGACAAGCCGATCGTCGTCTACCCGAACAGCGGCGAGCACTGGAATCGGGCACAGCGACGCTGGGAGGGCGAGCCTGGCTTTGCTCCGGCGCAGGTGTCGCGGTGGCTGGAGGAGGGAGCGAGTATCGTCGGCGGATGCTGCCGGGTCGGCCCCGCCGAGATCGCGGGTATCGCCGACGTCGTCCGCAGGCACGCCCCCGCTACGTGAGGAAGCGAGCGAGGAAGGCGCGTGTGCGATCCTCCCGGGGCTCGCGCAGCAGCTGAGCGGCCGGCCCCTCCTCGACGATGACGCCGCCGTCGAGGAAGACGACGCGGTCGGCCACGTCGCGGGCGAACGCCATCTCGTGCGTCGCCATCACGATCGTCGTGCCCTCGTTCTTCAGCTCACGCACGAGGTCGAGCACCTCGACGACCAGTTCGGGGTCGAGCGCCGAGGTGATCTCGTCGAGCAGCAGCAGTTCGGGGTTCGTCGCGATCGCCCGCACGATGGCGACGCGCTGCTGCTGACCGCCGGAGAGCCGGTCGGGATACTCGCGCGCCTTGCCCGCCAACCCGACGCGATCGAGCAGCTCGAGCGCGGTCGCCTCGGCCGTTGCGCGCGGGATGCGCAGCACGCGACGGCTCGCGAGCGTGACGTTGTCGATGACCCGGATGTGCGGGAACAGGTTGAACTGCTGGAACACCGTTCCGATGCGGGCGCGCACCCGGTCGGCGTGCACCCGCGGGTCGGAGATGTCGGTGTCGCGCAACCAGATCTGACCGTCGTCGATTCGCTCGAGCAGGTTGACGCACCGCAGCAGGGTCGACTTTCCCGATCCGCTGGCACCGATGAGCGCGACGACGTCGTGTTCGGCCACGGTCAGGTCGACCCCGCCGAGCACCTCGGTGTCGCCGAATCTTTTGCGCACGCCGTCGAGCCGGAGGACAGGCGGGGTCATACGACGCTCCCCATCTGTTCGCGCGCCCGAAGCCGCGCCGTGTACCAGTCGGTGAGGCGAATCATCGGCAGGGCAAGGAGCACGAACAGCAGGCCCGCGACGACGTAGGGGGTGAAGTTGAAGTTCGCCGCCGTCTCGATCTGCGCGGCACGCACGGCGTCGACCACCCCGAGCACCGAGATGAGCCCGACATCTTTCTGCATGGCCACGAAGTCGTTCATGAGGGCCGGGGTGACTTTCCGCACCGCCTGGGGTAGTACCACGATGCGCATCGACTGCCCGTGGTTCAGGCCCAGGGAACGCGCAGCCAGCCGCTGTGAGGGGTGTACGGCCTCGATTCCGGCGCGGAACACCTCGCTCACGTACGCCGAATACGTCAGGATGAGTGCGATCGTGCCCCAGAACTGCGCGCTGTTGCGGGGGAACAGTTCGAGCCCGGGGAGCCCGAAGCCGACGAGGAACAGCACGATGATCAGCGGCAGGCCGCGGAACAGGTCGGTGTAGGCGGCGGCGAGCGCGCGCAGCGGGAACCAGATCGGCCCCCGGAGCGTGCGAATCGTCGCGATCAGCACACTCAGCACGAGCACGCCGATCACCGCGAAGAACAGCACCTGCACGTTGATCCACAGACCCGCGATCACGCGCGGCCAGGCGGCGATCGCGGTCTCCAGGTCGAAGAAGCTGCGCTGCACCCGGTTCCAGCCCGGCGTGTTGATGATCGTGATCCACACGATCACCGCGAAGACGATCGTGGAGACGAAGGAGATCAGGACCGAGCGCGCATTCTGCTTCCGTCGATACGCACGCCGACCGAGTTCGACGTCGCTGACAGTTTCGCGGGACGCTGGCACTACTGCAGGATAGGCGCGCCCGCGTCGGCGCCGAGCCACTCGTCGGCGATGTCCGCCAGGCGACCGCTGTCGCGCAGGCGGTCAACCGCGGCCGAGACCGCCTCCGTCAGCGGGCTGTCCTTCGCGAGCACGAGGCCCCACTCGTCGCTGATGCCGGCGTCTGCTGGCAGCTGGCCGAGCAGCACGCCGCCCTCGAGCACGACGGCGCTGAGGAAGAACGCGGTCGGAAGGTCGACCACGATTGCATCTACCGTGCCGTTCTGCAGCGCCAGCACCGCATCGTCGTTCGTGTTGAACGCCTGGGCGCCCGCAGTCGGAGCGATCTGCTGCTCAATCGCCGTGAAGCTCGTCGTTCCGGTCGCAGCGCCAATCAGGAAGCCCTCCAGGTCGGCAAGGCTCGCCGCGCCGGCAGCGGGCGACGACTCGACGGTGATCACCGCTTGCGGCGTTGCGTAGTACGGGGTCGAGAAGTCGACGTTCTCGGCCCGCTCCGCGGTGATCGTGTACTGCTGCAGGTTGAAGTCGAAGGTCTTCGGGCCCGGCTGAATCGCCGACTCGAAGCTCGTGCGCACCCACACCACGTCCTCGGGCGCGAATCCGAGCTCCTCGGCCACGGCGTACGCGACCGCCGCTTCGAACCCTTCACCCGTGGTGGGGTCGTCGTCGATCACGTACGGGAAGTAGGCGGGCTCACCGGTGGCGATCGTCAGCACGCCCTCCGTGACGTAGCCGCTCGCATCATCAGCGGGCGCATCGGCGGCGCAGCCAGCGAGAACGAGCGCGAATGCCGCGAGAGCGGCGAGCGGGGTAAGACGACGGATGCGCGTGGTCACGAGGGCCTCCAGGTACGGTGAGAGTGCGGGTGACAGTCATTGTGAACCGAGGCCACGTTCTGACGCGCGATCCGGGTCGAATTGTTACGCGCATCACCCGTGAGACGACCTCGCGCGGCGCGACTACACGCCGCCGCCGCCTCCACCGCCTCCTCCGCCGCCCGAGGACCCGCCGCCGCCGGAGCCGCCCGGGGAGCTCGTGCCCGACTAGCTCGACGACAGGGTGGAGCTGACCGAGCCGACGCCGGCGGCAAAGGCGCCGACGGTGAACGGGCGCGCGCCGCGGTCGTTCGGGTCGATCGGTTCGCGCAGCGCACCCTGCGGCGACTGCAGCACGCGCATCCGATCGGCCTCGGCGAGGCGGATGTACTGGTCGAGACCCGTGAGGTGATCGTTCACCTCGGCCCCGGCTGCGCTGAGTGGCTGCCGCGACAGCAACCCGGCGGTGACGATCGCGCCGAGCGGAGCGGCCACGCCGACCAGCATCGCCGTGACGAGACCCAGCAGTGCGACGATGGGGCGCATGACCTCGACGCTATCGCCTGACACGCGGCACGACGAGAGGGCGATCGCGCGGTTGCGAGAGTTGGTGCGCATCCCGACGATCTCCCGGCCGCCCTACGGGCCGGGGCCGCGCCGCGACCCGGAGCCGTTCGAGCGTTTCATCGACACCCTCCCGACGCTCTACCCGCTCGTGCATGAGCACCTGACCCGCGAGCGCGTCGGCGACGCGGCGCTGCTGTACCGCTGGCCGGGAGCTGATCCCACCGGTGCGTCATCGCCCACGGTCCTGATGGCGCACTACGACGTGGTGCCCGCGACCGACGAGGGTTGGCAACACCCGCCGTTCGTCGCCGTCATCACCGACTCCGGTCCCGACGGCGACGAGGCGGTGCTGTGGGGCCGCGGCACGATCGATGACAAGGGATGCGCCGCCGCCATTCTCGAGGCCATCGAGCGTCTGCTCGCGGCCGGCTTCCGCCCCCGGCACGACGTTCTCGTCAGCCTCGGCGACGACGAGGAGGTTAGCGGGCGCGGTGCCCGTGCCATCGTGGAGGTTCTGCGCGAGCGCGGAGTGCGGCCATCGCTCGTGCTCGACGAGGGAGGGGCGATCGTGTCCGGCGCCTTTCCCGGTGTCGACGAGCCGTACGCGGTGGTCGGCGTGACCGAGAAGGGCATCACCACCCTGCGCCTCACCGTCGAGCAGCAGGGCGGGCACGCCGCGAGCCCGCCGCCGCTGGCGGCAACCGAGCGGCTCGCGCGCGCCATCCTGCGGTTGAACGCCCGACCCGCCCACGCGCGGCTCGATGCGACGACCCGACTCATGATTCGTACGCTCGGCGAACGCGCGAAGCCGGCCCTCCGCTTCGTGTTCCGGCGGGTGGACCTGTTCGCGCCGCTGCTGCTGCGCGTCTTTCTGCGCACGAGTCCCGAGACCCGCGCGCTCGTGCGAACGACCCGCGCGGTCACCGAGCTGCGGGCCGGCCACGCCGCCAACGCGTTGGCCGAACGCGCCGAAGCCACGATCAACATGCGCATCGCGCCCGGAACCTCCGTCGCCGAGGCCGTCTCCGAGGCGGAAACCGCCATAGACGACGAACGCGTCACGGTCGAGGTGCTCGAACCGAGCGAACCCTCCCCCGTGTCACCCGCATCCGGGGAGGGCTGGGAGGCGATCGTGCAGGCGGTGCACGACGTGCATCCCGGGCTGGTGGTCTCGCCCTACGTCATGATGCAGGCGAGCGACAGCCGCTGGTTCACCGCGATCAGCGATCACGTCTACCGATTCGCGCCGTTCCGCATGACGGCAGACGAGCGCGCGTGCCTCCACGCGAAGAACGAGCGTATTCGGGTGGCGGCGTTCCTGGAGGGCGTGCGTGTCTACGAGGCGCTACTGCGCCAACGCTGAAGCGAGATGCGCCCTACGAACCGAGCCAGTCGGCCCAGTGGTTCATGCCGCGCGGGTCATCGGTCACGATGACATCCACGCCTGCCTGTCGTGCCTTCTGCCAGAGCGTCGGGGTGTTCAGCGTGTAGACGATCACGGTCACGCCGGCCTGCTGAAGTTGCGCCACCATTCGCGGCGACAGGTCGATCGAGCGCATACTCGTCACGACCACGGAGGCGTCGTAGGCCGTCACGAGGCCGAGCGGCGACGCCGGAAGCACGCGCATCGTGAGGGCCCGTTGCAGGTGCGGAGCAGCCCGCTGCAAGGCGATCATGGTGCGCGCCTCGAAGCTCGAGACGACGGTGCGATCACCGATCCCCAGTTCGTCGATCACCGCGATGACCGGGGCGACGTCTTCTTCGCGCCACGTGCCCTTGAACTCGACGAGCGCCGTCGTCGGCACGTCGATGAAGTGTTCGAGCGCCTCCCGTGCCGTCGGCACCGGGGTGCCGCGCCATGCAGGACCGAACCACGATCCCGCGTCCAGCTGTCGGATGCCGTCGAGCGTGAACTCGCTGATCGGTCCCGCTCCGTCCGTCGTGCGATAAACCATGTCGTCGTGCATCAGCACGGCGTGGCCGTCGCTCGTAAGCTGCAGGTCGAACTCCACAATGTCGGCGCCACCGTTGATGCCCGCGACGATCGCCGGCACGGTGTTCTCGGGAGCTGCGACCGGATCACCGCGGTGCGCGGCGGTCAGCGGAACCCCGTCATTCATCGCCTGCGCATACGCCGGAATGGCGGCGTATGCCGTCGCGGCCGTGTAATCCACCGAGAACACACCCACGAGGGCGACAGTCACCGCGACCGTCGTCGACACGCGACGGAACGAGTAGCGGTGACCGCGACAAAAACGGCGGGGCTGGGTCTCGGAATGCGTCACGAAACCTCCCAATCGTCGGGTCACCGCGTCGGTGCGGTGCCGACCAGCCTAGGGGGTTCCGTTACCGTTCCGTGACCAAAGGCGCCCGCGAGTGCGGCGATTCTCAGCCCCCTTTCGGGGGAAGAACGACCCGGCGACCGCCAGCAATCCGATGAGACCGGCACCGAGCATCCCGGCTGCCGCACCGACCGCGGGGGGAAGTTCGGTCGCGGACAGCGCTGCCGAATTCGACATGCGGATGCTCGCGGTCGCGTCGTCGACGACCCTCGCTTCGGGCGTCGGCCGCGGCTCCTTTACGGGCATGGCGGTGGCGGTATCGGGCCCCGGTTCGGGCGCCGGCGCCGGCTCTGCGGGTGCGGGGGAGGCGGCGGCGCGGGTGCGGGCACGCTCGAGCCGTACTTCGCGAACACCTGCACGCCCCAGGTCGTACCGCCGGCCTGGATGAAAGCGATTCCGACATCGGTAAAGTCGCCCAGCATGTTCGCCCTGTGGCCGGGCGAATTCCACCAGCCGTCGTGCATGGATACACCCGTCGGGTAGCCCTGCGCGATGTTCTCCGCGGCGCGGCTCCAGCCGCCGGGTATCTGCGCGCTGTAGTTCGGGTTGTGGTACAGCCGCCCCTCGGCCGCCATCTGATTCGCCCAATTCAGCGCAACCTGGTCGAGCGCTCCATTGCGTGCCAACGGGCCGAGCCCCGAGCCTCCCCTGGCCTGATTGAGCAGCGAGTGAATCGTGCCAGCCTCACTGGCGTGGGCGGGCGTCGAGGCGCCGGGCGCGACGATCAGCGCCGCCGCGAGCATCAACCCCGCGAGCGACGCCAGCACCCCCCCGTGCGGCCCCCACGCGCCCTATTCTGCGCGAATCTCCTGCCGAATGCGAGCATTCGCCTCGGCCTGACGGGCCATGCCCTCCGCCATGCCGGGGAAGATCACGCCGTGGAAAGGGATGATGATGCCCCAGTACAGGCGGCCGCCGAGCCCCGACGGGAAGAACACGGCGCGCTGGTCGAGGTGCGAACCACCACCCTCGCGGGGGCTGACGCGAAATTCGAGCCACGCGCGACCCGGAAGCTTCATCTCGGCACGCAGCCGCAGGAACGTGCCCCTGTCGAGCTGTTCGACCCGCCAGAAGTCGAGGGCGTCGCCCGGCTGGAGGCGCTCGGGGTCGAGCCGCCCACGCCGCAGCCCCACTCCCCCGACGAGCTTGTCGAGCCAGCCGCGGGCCGCCCACGCGACCGGTAGTGAGTACCACCCATTGTCGCCGCCGATGCCCTCCACGACGCGCCACAGCTCGTCGGGGCTCGCATCGCTGTCGGCCTCGCGGTGGTCGACGAACACGGTCGCCCCGCTCCACTCGGGGTCGCTCGGCAACGGATCGGCCGGAGCCTCGGCGACGGCCGCGTTGCGCCAGCTCGTCTCGACCTCCCCTTCGCGCATCTTCGCCAGCGCGTAACGCACGGCCTGCCGGTAACCGGTCAGCCCTCCCTCGGGCGCGGCGATGTAGTGCTCGATGTCGTGCTCGCTGCAGATCGCGTCGTACTGCAGCGACGAGATGATCGGCACCGCGAGCGAGCGCGGAATCGGGGTGACAAGGTTCACCCACTGACTGGCAAGGTACGGGGTAAGGACGGGCAGGCTCGCAATCGGTCGCTGCTTGAGCCCCGCCTCCAGCGCATAGCCGTTCATCATCTGCCCGTACCGCAAGACGTCCGGTCCGCCGATGCCGAAGGTGCGGTTCACGTCGGCGGGGAGGGTCGCCGCGCCGATCAGATAGTGCAGTACGTCACGCACCGCGATCGGCTGGATAAAGTTGCGCACCCATTTCGGCGCGGGCATGTACGGCAGCACCTCGGTCAGGTGTCGAATCATTTCGAAGCTCGCCGAGCCCGAGCCGATCACGACTCCCGCCTGCAGCGCCGCGGTGGGCACGCCGCTCTCGAGCAGGATCTGCCCCACCTCGGCGCGGCTGCGCAGGTGCCGCGACAGCGGCCCGTCGGGGTGAAGCCCGCCGAGATACACGATGCGGCGAACCCCCGCCTCCCGGGCCGCGCGGGCGACCGTGTCGGCGATGCGCTTCTCCAGCGCCTCGAAGTCGCGCCCCGAGGTCATCGAGTGCACGAGGTAGTAGAGCACCTCGACGCCGTCGAGGGCCGCCGCGACGTCGTGCGGGCTCCGCAGGTCGCCCGTCGCCACCTCCACATCGCCGCTCCAGGGCACGTCACGCAGACGGTCGGCGTCGCGCACGAACACCCGCACCGTGTGGCCAGCCGCGACGAGTCGCGGCACGAGCCGGCCGCCGATGTACCCGGTCGCGCCGGTGACGAGGATGCGCATGCCGGGAACGCTAGCCGCGCCTCCTGAACGCGCCCCGCGCATCCATTCGCTCAGCAGAAGTCGGCGAATACCCGGCGGGGATGCTCGTGGTCGGCATTGTCGATCACGATCGTCGCCGCGCGGTGCGGCTGCGCCTCGCGCCGATAGATCGCCTGCCCGTCGCGGCACGTCGACCACCGTCTGAACGGCGGTCGCGCTGGAACGGAACGGCACGACCGTCTGCTCGCGCAGGGCGCCATGGTCGAACGAGTGGCGGGGGTCGCCCTCTGCCGAGTCGCAGCCGCGGGCGTGTCGCTCGGCGCGGTGTGCCGCAAGCAACTCGTCGCTCAGCTCATCGAGCGGGGCCGTGCGCGTCTCCGCTATCAGGGCGAGCCTAGGCTGAACGCGTGCAGTTGAGCTCGACGATCGCCGCCTGGTACCGCGGTAACGCCCGTGACCTGCCGTGGCGCCGCCCCGGGTTCAGCCCCTGGGGCACGCTCGTGAGCGAGATCATGCTGCAGCAGACCCCCGTCACCCGGGTCATTCCGAGGCTGGAGCAGTGGCTCGCCCGGTGGCCGACGCCGGACGCGCTCGCGGCCGACTCACCCGCCGAGGCGGTGCGGGCCTGGGACCGCCTCGGCTACCCCCGCCGCGCCCTCAACCTGCACGCCGCGGCGACGAGAATCGCCGAACAGCACGGCGGCGAGGTTCCGGCCGATGTCGACGCGCTGCTCGCCCTCCCCGGAATCGGCGACTACACCGCCCGCGCGGTCGCCTGCTTCGCGTTCGGGATGCGCGTCCCCGTCGTCGACGTCAACACCCGTCGCGTCATCGCGCGCGCCGTGCACGGCCGGGGCGAGGCGGGCCCCGCCCGCACCCGGGCCGACCTCGCCGCGATGGACGCGCTGCTCCCCGAGGACCCGACCGAGGCGCACGACGTCAACGCGGGCGCCATGGAGCTCGGGCAGACGGTCTGCACCGCCCGCGCTCCGCGCTGCGACGCGTGCCCGATCGCCGAGCTCTGCGCGTGGCGAGCGGCCGGCTTTCCCGCCTACGACGGGCCGGCGGCGCCGCGGCAGGCCCGGTTCGAGGGAAGCGACCGGCAGGTGCGCGGGCTCATCATGCGGGAGTTGCGCCACAGCGACGGTCCGGTGCCCTCCTGGGTCATCGAGGGTGTGTGGCCCGACCCTGGTCAGCGCGAGCGCGCCCTCAGCGGTCTGCTCGCTGATGGCCTCGCGACGGGCGATGATGACCGGGGCTACTCGCTTCCCGACTCGGTGCGCGAGGAGCGGTGACCCTCGGGGTGGACCGAGAGGAACAGCCCGTGCCGGGCGCCATCGTCGTCGGGTGACTCGTGGTACTCGAGGATGACCTCCACCAAACGGTTCTGCAGTTCTTCTAGCCGTTCGGCAGTGAGTTTGAAGCCCATCCGCACCATGAACTGCTCGTCGAGATCGAGGCCATCGACTTCTTCCAGGAAGGTCCGGATGACAAGGGCACCCTGGCCGTCAATGCGGGTGGACCATGACAGGCCGGTTGCCCGATAGGGAATCTCCCGCGCTCCTCGCCGACCGGTGCGCGGCTCTTCCGCCACAAGGAATCCGTTGTTGACGAGCGTTCTCACGTGGTGAAGACTCGTGCCGACGTTCAGGCCGAACTCCTCCGCAATCTCGCGATTCGTGTGCGCGTCGTAGAGACAGAAGCGCAGGATGCGCAACCGCAGCGGCGATGCCAGTGCGCGCCCAGCCGACAGCTGGCGCGCATCTGCATCGTCGGAGTTCGCGCTCGCCGAGTGAGTGGTCGCCACCGCTCGACCATAGCGAAGCGTTGCGGACATCGACCAACCGATTGACACTTATCAATCGGTTAATCGAGGATGTCCCCGTGTCCTCGCCTCCCCCGCGCTCCCCGACCCTGTGGCGCCACCGCAACTTCATGCGGCTGTGGAGCGGCGAAGCGGGAGCTCAATTCGGGGCAGAATTCGGCGGCATCGCCATTCCCGTCCTCGCGGTCGCGATCCTGGGCGCCAACGAGTGGGAAGTCGGCCTTCTTGGCGCCGCAGGCACCCTCGCGTTCCTCGTCGTCGGGCTCCCGGCCGGGGCATGGGTAGACCGCAGCCTCAAGCGACGAGTGATGATGCGGGCAAACATCACGCGAGCCCTCGCCTTCGGGGCGATCCCAATCCTCTGGGCCGCTGGCGCCCTGCAGATGTGGCACCTGATCGTGCTGGCCGCGATCATCGGATTCGCCCAGGTGTTCTTCGACGTCGCCTATCAGAGCTACATTCCCGTGCTGGTTCCTCGCGACAGGATCTCCGATGCGAACGGAAAGCTCGAATCGACCGCCCAGCTCGCGGGCGTTGCCGGCCCGGGGCTCGGTGGCCTCCTCCTCGCCGTTGTGCAGGCCCCGATACTGCTGGCGGCGACCGCGATCACCTACCTCGGTTCCTTCGTGGCGATCGCGAGCATCCGCGATGAGGAGGTGCCCGCGCCGCGACATAAGCGACGACCGCTGTGGACGGAGATCGTTGAGGGTCTCGCCTTCGTCTGGAACCAGCGCCTCCTGCGGTCGATTGCGGCCTGCACGGCGCTCACGAACTTCTTCGCCAGCCTGCTGTTCACGATGCTGCCGCTGCTCGTCCTCCGTGACCTCGAGATCAGTCCGGCGCTGTACGGCATCGCGCTGTCCGTCGGCGCGGTCGGGGGTCTCATCGGAGCAGTGCTCGCCGCACCCGCCTCGGAACGCATCGGTGAAGGAACCGTGATCCCGCTCTCCGCGCTCCTGGGCGTGGTTGGGATGGTCCTGTTCGCGCTCATGCCGGTCTTCCCCTCCATCGCCATCGCGCTCCTCATGGTCGGGAACGCGGTGACGAGTGTGAGCGTGCTCGTTTACAACATCGCCCAGGTGAGCTTCCGGCAGCGCATCTGCCCCGTGCCCCTCCTCGGTCGCATGAATGCGTCCATCCGATTCGTCGTGTGGGGCGTCATGCCCATCGCGGGCGTCCTGTCGGGGGTTATCGCGACCGCCATCGGAATTCCGGCCCTGTTGTGGCTCGCTACCGCCGGGGTTCTCCTCGCCGCCGGATTCGTCGTCGCCTCTCCCCTCCTCGGAATGCGGCGCCTTCCCACCGAACTGGACGCCCACTAGACGGCGAACGCTGCACTCGCCCGGGCGTTCCGTCCTCGCTTCTCAGCAATGTGCGGCACGATAGGAGGAGTCGACGAACGCGATCCCGTCACAAAGGAGTCACTCGATGAGCATGGATGCAGAGCACACCGGCGCAGAACCCCGCCCCGGCCTGATCGAAAAGGCGGGCGTCGCCCTGTTCGGCGTGATCGCGGGACTGTCAATCGTCGCCGGCGTGATCCTGATTGCCGTGTCGATCTTCAACACGGGGTCGATCGACCTCGGCGGCCACTCCTAGTAGTACTTGGTTAGGTTGGTCCGGCGCGTTGGCAGTAGGGGCAGCAGCTGAGGAGACGGATGACCGCGGTCTGGAGTTCGCGGAGGATGCCGTAGAAGCTCAGGCTGCCCCTTGGGCTTTTGGGTCGGCGGCCAGCCGCTGAGTGGTGATGAAGAGGTGCGCGGCGGTGACGAGGGTGACGTGGTGGTGCCAGCCGGCGAACGTGCGGCCTTCGAAGTGGTCCAGGCCGAGGCCGTGTTTGAGTTCGCGGTAGTCGTGCTCGATGCGCCAGCGGATCTTTCCGAGCCGGACCAGCTCCGCGATCGGCGTGGTCTCCGGGAGGGTGCAGAGCCAGTAGTCGGTGGGCTCGGCCGTGTCGTCGGGCCACTCGATCAGGAGCCAGCAATCGGGCAGTGACCCGTCCGGATTCTTGGGCAGGTTCCGGTTTGCCGGGCGGACCCTGCGGGCTGCGAACCGGCTGTTCATCTCGCCCTTGGAGCCCTGCCGCCAGGACACCTTCTCGAACGCGTCGACGGGAAGGTCCTCGGCGTAGGTTCTGGCCTGCACCGGGGTGCTCTGGTAGCTCGCAACCTGGAACGGCCGCCCTCTCTTTCCCGTCGGAGCGGGCATTTCGAACCGGGCAGCCGCGTCGTGCAGGCTCGTGGAGGACTTGACCTGCACGACATACGGGATGTCCCGGTCGGTCAGTCCGGTGCGGAAGTATCCGATCTCCCCGTAGCCGGCGTCGCCGACCATCACGGGCGGGACAAGACCCCAGGTGCCCAGTTCGTCGATCATCTCCAGCGCGAGCTCCCACTTGGTGCGGTGCCGCACGGTGTCGGGGATCTGCGCCTTGACCCGTCGGGCAGTGACCAGGTCGGCGTGCTCGTTGCTGTCCGAACAAGTGTCGTCCCATGCCTCGGGGAGGAACAGCCGCCAGTCCAACGGGCACGAGGCAGCGTCGGTGACGGCGTGGATCGAGACGCCGATCTGCACGTTCCCGACCTTCCCGAGCGTGCCCGAGTACTGACGCGCGACCCCCGGAGAGGCCGGCCCGTCTTTGACGAACCCGGTGTCATCGACCACCCACGCCTGCGGGGACAGCAACGCCGTCGCCTTCCGCGCCAGTTGGCGGCGCACCGGCTCGACCGGCCACGGCGAGGAGGACACGAACTGCTGCAGCTGCTGGTAATCGATCCCGAGCCGATCACCCATCGGCTGCATCGACTTCCGCCGCCCTTCCAACATCAGCCCCTGCAGATACAGGCTGCCCTTCGCTCGCTGATCCTTCCGGGTCAGCGACGCGAACACCTCCCCGACGAACTCGCCCAGCTCGCCGCGTACCCGCTCGATCTCATCCGCTCGCACGCGGCGAGGTTAACAGTCCCCACGACCATTAACAAGAACCTAACCAAGTACTACTAGGCCGCTGTCCCCTACTCGTCGTCGGCCTCGCGGGGCTTGACGTACGGGTCTTCGTCACCTGCGTACTGGGCGCTTCTCGCCTCCGCCTCGGTCTGGGCATCGCGTTCGCGCGCCTCGCGCAGCAGGTTCTCGATCGCCGCCGCGTTCTCGGGCACGCCGTCGGCGATGAACTCGATCGTGGGGGTCAGGCGCGTGTTGAGGTTTTTGCCGACCTCGGTGCGCAGCATGCCGGTGGCCGCCTTCAGGGCCGCGGCCGAATCAGCGCGCTCCTCGTCGGTGCCGTACACCGTGTAGAAGATGCTGGCGTGCTGCAGGTCACCGGTGACGCGCACTTCCGTGATGGTGACAAAGCCGAGTCGCGGGTCACGAAGGCCTCTCTCGAGGCGCGTTGCAATGACCTCATGGATGCGGTCGGCGACCTTGCGGGCGCGAGGGTTCTCACTCATGGTGACCCACCTTCTTCGTCGTGTGGTGCGTGTGGTTCTGTTCGGTGCCGAACGGGCCCCGTCCA
>Ga0208490_100194_pt1 | contig 49673 bp, 49 predicted proteins | sample SubbioAug_CSWold_FD_184818 | JGI IMG/M metagenome (GOLD analysis project Ga0208490, IMG submission 184818) | Serpentinite rock and fluid subsurface biosphere microbial communities from McLaughlin Reserve, California, USA - CR11Aug_CSWold (SPAdes) | ecosystem: Environmental > Terrestrial > Deep...
GCTCCTGGTGAGCGCCGCGACCCGGTGTGCCTCGTTGCACACGAAATGCGCAGTGGTCGGAAACTGCGCGTCTGGGAAGACGAACTCAAGTCGAATCCCTGTCCCTACGACATCGGCCCAGACAGCTTGGTCGTTGCTTACTACGCCAGCGCAGAAATGGTGTGCCACCTGGCGCTCGCCTGGCCGCTGCCATGCAACGTTCTGGACCTTTATGCCGAATTCCGGGTCGAAACCAACGGCCGGGACCTGAAAACCTCCAATGGCCTGCTGGGTGCTCTCGCGTACTACGAACTCAACGGCATCGACGCGGTTGAAAAGGACCAAATGCGGGACCTCATCTTGTCTGGGGGGCCGTACAGCCCAACTGAGCGGGAAGACATCTTGGCCTATTGCGAGTCCGACGTCATTGCCACCGGCCAGCTCTTCAACGCCATGTCATCGACCTTAGATCGGCAGCCTCGCCTGTCCCATGCACTTCTACGTGGCCGCTATGGCCGCGCTGTCGGGCGCATGGAGCAAGCGGGTGTGCCGATTGATGCTGAGCTGTTTGCCGACCTACAACGGAATTGGGATGGATTGAAGGGGCGCCTGATTGAGCGCATCGACACCCAGTTTCAGGTCTATGAAGGTCGCACCTTCAAAATGGCCAGGTTTGCAGACTACCTGGCTCGCAACAACATCGCCTGGCCCGTGCTGCCGTCCGGACAGTTGGCCCTCGATGACGATACGTTCAGCGAGCAGTGCAAGTCCCATCCACAGCTGTTGCCCCTGAAGGAGCTGCGTCGTGCGATGGGCAAGTTCCGAATGTCTGACTTGCCCGTCGGTAGCGATGGGCGCAACCGCGAAATGCTTTCGATGTTCCGCTCGACCACCGGACGGAACCAGCCGAGCACCTCGCGCTTTGTGTTCGGCCTTTCTGCCTGGTTGCGCGGCTTGATGCGGCCCGAGCCAGGTCATGGGCTCGCGTACATCGACTGGTCCCAGCAAGAATTTGGCATTGCAGCTGCATTGTCGGGCGATGACCGCATGCAAGAGGCTTACCTTTCCGGGGACCCCTACCTCGCATTCGCACGCCAGGCGGGTGCTGTCCCGCCCAACGCGACAAAGCAGTCGCATGCGAAAGAGCGGGAGCAGTTCAAGGCGTGCGTTCTGGCTGTTCAGTACGGGATGCGTGAGGAATCCCTTGGCCGTCGCATCCAGCAGCCGACTGCCTACGCAAAAGAGCTGCTGCGGCTGCATCGCCGCACTTATGCCACTTTCTGGGAGTGGTCCGATGCCACCCTGAACTACGCCCACATGCACGGCAAGCTTTGGACCGTGCTGGGCTGGGAGCTCCATGTTGGATCAGGGGCGAATTCCCGGTCCCTGGCGAACTTCCCGATGCAAGCCAATGGTGCAGAGATGCTGCGCCTTGCTTGCTGCCTAACGACAGAGGCGGGGGTTGAAGTCGTGGCCCCCGTCCACGACGCCCTGCTCATTCACGCACCGCTCGAAGAGCTCGAAGCTAGAGCAGAGCAGACGCAGGCGTTGATGCGCCAGGCGAGCCGCATTGTCCTGAGCGGCTTCGAATTACGCTCGGATGTCAAGTTCATTCGATGGCCCGAGCGCTTTGAGGATGAGCGCGGGGTCGTGATGTGGGACGCAGTTCAAGCCCTATTGGCCGAACTCCGTCATGAAGGGGGAAAGTCATGAGCGACTGCAAGACAGATGGCGAACGTCGGCTCGTTTGGGACCGCCAGCGCGACGCTTTTGTCGATGAGCACGAGGCCGCCAAGGCGAAGACCCCCGCTAGGTTCATCAAGGGGCCACTGCCGCTTGAGTGGATGCAAGCGGCGGCCCGAATGCCGGGACGCACGCTTCAGGTCGCCCTAGTGCTGTGGTACCTAGTCGGGCTTAAGAGGTCAGACACGGTCCGCCTGTCCTCCGAGCAGTTGGATGCAGTCGGTGTTTCCCGGGACGCAAAATACGACGCGCTGCAGAGGCTGAGCGCGACCGGCCTGGTGACAGTTGAGCAACGACCGGGCCGTGCGCCCGTCGTCACCGTGGTGCGCTCGTATAAATAGAAATTGCGGTTAGCCCGTTATCACCAAGGGGCCGTGAGCCCCTTGGTTTCTTGATGCATGGCACGGGCATTGAGGCAATCAGATCAATCCAGAGCGGAGCAGCCCTCGCTGCCGCCGGTTGAGCCAGCCCCCCAGGCTGTGCTGGAGTGCATGTCCGTGCCATATGGGCTTCCGCCTGCATCTACCCCGGACATTCCACCACTGAGCATAGGTAAGCCCGTAGCTGGGTTGACTGTGCTGCCCATATCCTCGGGCAAAGCTGATGCCGAGGCTGTAACTTTGCAGCCGTTGAACTCGCCAAACAACCAATTCCAAAGTCCCATTTTTCCTCTTTCAGGTATTCGCCCCAGGCCGCGCCTGGGGTTGGTTTCAGTCTTCACCAGGCGACATGATCGTGATGACCGGTTCATCTTCATCACCTGGTCCGATGTGCATATGCAACGTTGTTCTCCGAGGTCTTTGTCCCCTACCGCCTCTTGGAACTCTGAACAGCTCAAAAATCACCCGGTCAGATTTGACACGACGTGCCGCGATGTGGGCCAACCACAAAACGTCCCATAGCCGACCAGCCTCGTCCTGGGTGACCTGGCGAATGCTGTCGGCCTCGGTCCACTCCACGCAATCAGTCCAGACTTGGGCGGTCAATGCAACCGCAATTCGGAAGCCTGCCTCTTTGGCCATCGTGGAAACGTCAATCAGCAGGCCGTCAGCGATTGCTTGAGCGCGCGTGTATTTGTGCACCGGCTCGCCCCACTCTGTGCTGTATGCAGTGCTCATGACCGGGGCCCCTTCACCACAACGACCGGTACCAGGGAAGTGCCGCGAGAGGTCATGCGTAGCACGTAGCGCTGCCCCTGAATTGTGGTCTTGAAGTCGCGGTGGGTCTTGGCCCATTCCTGGGCGCTCATGGTGATTGTGGTGGTTGCTGTCTGGTTTTCTGTGGGATTCATGGTGTTCACCTGTTGGGCCGGGTTCCTAGATTTCGAGCCGTGGTCGTTTTGGCTTATGGGCCTGGGGTTTTGGGTGTTTGCGCTGTGGGGCATTGGTGTCCTTTCTGTTTGCCGGTTTCCTGAGTTCGTCGCCTGCGCCGCTGAGGCTGCAGCTCTCGGTCGGACAGCGGTGGAGCCAAAGCCGCAGCCTGCCCTTGGCTAGGACCGGGTGAAGGGCCATGCAGAGCATTCACTGCTGGGAGGCCGTAGGCAGCTAGCCACGGTCGCAGAAATGGCGATGACGACGAAAATAGGCAACAGCGGAACGCCCCACGGCGGCGGGGCAGCGTCAACGCGCGGCCCGCATGGCAAGCCGTGGGCGGCGCGCAGTGGACCTGACACGTGCCCGCGTGCAGCGTGGCGTGTGTCAAGTCCACGAAGGGGGGCCGCGCTCAGCGTGGGGCCAGGCGTTCAGCCGCAGCCATCGAACATGCAGCGCTGCCAACAGCGCTCTTGTTCGATCCGGGAGGGAGCCGCCTGTCAGCCCCCAGCAAGTCGCAGACTGTCGCGCCAGGGGCAGCCAACCCCCAGGTTGGCGGTGGCAGGTGGGAGGGCCTAGGCCCTCGCGCCCCCAAGCCGTCAGGCGCGGGAAACCGGGGTCAGGAGAGCGAAGCACGACCAGCGCCCGCGTCGCGTCCAGCGCAAGGGTGAGCCCGGTTTCCCGCGCCTGGAGTTGCCCGCTGGCGGGTAACGGAAGGTGGGGGCGCCGGTATCCATTGGGACCACGGCAAACGTCCAGGTCGCCGAGTGAGTGGCCGGGCGTCCAGCACGGGAAAACGATCGGTGGTCCCCAGCAGAGCCCACGGCTGGGCTGTTCGGCCCCCCTGTACGCCGACCAGGGTAGTGGTGGGCGTACAGGGGGATTGGTATTCGAAATGCCTATACAAGGACATGAAGAATATCAATCAACCGACTGACAAGCGTCGCCCTGATGGGCGAGTGGTAGCACTTGAAGCGGAGCGGCGGACGCTGAGGGCGCTGCACCGCTTTGGCTGGCTGCGGACACGTGACATCGCTGCGCTGGTGCATACGAAGTGGGCACCAAGACCTGCGGCTGAGCCAGGACTTTCAGCTGTGGTGGCAACGGAAAGCGCTTTACGCATGGCACAGCGCACATTGAGACGCATGCGCGAATCGCGGCTCGTTTTGTTCGCGCAAGGGCCTGATGGAAGCACGCTCTACGCTCTTGCCGAGCCGGGTGTGCGTGCTCTCAGAGCGCTGGGCATTGATGCGTCCACCGGCAAAGACTCAATGCGCGGTATCAGCGGAGGCTACTACCGTCACCGATGCGTTGCGAACGAGATTGCGATTGCAGGCATCGTTCAAGGCTTACGCGTTTCAACCGAGCGAGAAATTGCCCAAGGGCTGTGGGTCGGTGGCGAGGCGGGCATTGCAGGGAAGCGGCCAGACGTTCTCTGGCGGAATCGTGAGGCCTGGGATTGGATTGAAGTTCAACGCAGTCGTCCCAATGCCAAGGACTATGAACGGTTGCTGGCCTGGCTGCGGCACATGCTCGCAGTCCACACACGTCCTGGGGCGCAGATTGCTGAAGGGGCCAGGCTGCGGAAAATCGTGTTTGTGGGCAACACAGCGTTCGGGGCTCGCTTGTTGCGCGATCTGCGCGATAAAAGAGTTGACGAAAGTGCACTGGTCGGGCTTTTGTCGTTCAGTCACTCCCTATACAAGTTAGACCCGATTAAGTTCTGCTGAACAGGTACGGGACAGCGGTGGCCACTCTGTCCGACTTTCCTGATTCGCCGCCACATAAAAATTTCGTGGCGGCACTTGGCGGCCGAAAGGATTGGCCCCGCCGAGTTTTACTTCCGTTGATATCTCCTAGCTGGTGAGACCAGCGGTCAAGCCCCCAGACAGCCGTCTGCGGGGCTTGACCTTTTGCCCTCATGCTGGCTGCTGGGCACGTGGCTTCCCAGCGTTACGATTTTTTGTACGTCTGAGCGTGTCGGGGTCGGGATTCACGCCGAGAGTGGCGCCGCCGCGCAGATGCACCATGAAGAACCTCCCGTGCCACACAATTCGCGAGACAACTTGCCAGAGTGCTTGCGAAACCTTGTGTCGCCCTTCGGCGCCAGCCTTGTCGGCCACTACCGCAGCAGCGTCTGCTGCAAGTCTCCTGCCAAAATCGCGGTCCAGGACGGGTACAGCTTCCAGTGCTGATCGTGCCCGGGAAATGGCTGCCTCAGTGGCGGCCTTTTCTTGGTCGAGTGCTTTCAGGCGCCCAAGAATTAGCGGACTGTGCCCGGACTCTTCTAGTGAGTCGAGCATACGACTGGCCCGTGCTTCTATCTCGACCAGCTTCGCTTCGTTTGTGGACAGTTCCTCTCGTGCAGCTTCAGCCACCGTGTCGGGATTAAACGCAAACTGCTCTGCTTGGGCTATCGTGGCGAGGACTGGGCCGAGCAAGACACTTTCGGCCACAGCGCTGCAGTTAGTTGCCCCATTCGTGCGACCTATGCAGTAGTAACGGGGATATCCACGGCTCGTTGGAGCTTTTCGGTCCATTCGCTCGCCACAGGAGCAATAGAAAAGCCCAGAGAAGATGTCCGCTTTCACACCACGGATTCGCTGCGGTCCCCCTCGCCCCCCTAACGCGGTCTGGACACGAAACCACAGTTCATCTGAGATCACTCGTGGAAAGTAATCTGTGACTGGCTCTCCATCAACTGTCAATTTCCCTGCAATCATCCGCTTGGGTTGCCACTCGCCGAGGGTGCGCCGGTCACGCAGCAATCTGCTCACACCCGTGTGCTCCCACCTCGTGGAGGTGTTTTTGCGCACTCGCCACGGAAGAGGCCACCCTTCCTGGTTCGCCCTCCGTGCAATCGCAATGCCTCCGTTACCCGCAGCAGCCAGCTCGAACACCCGAACAACTACCTCAGCTTTGGCACTGTCGACCTGCCACCCGGACCGGTCGTCTTTTGGGGTCGCCCACCCCGGGCCGTGGCCGTAGGACACAACCGGCATGCCGCTCTTACGCTTTTTCTGGAATTGTTCGCTGACGCGCTTGGCTTTGGTCGAACTCTCCTCGTGCGCCCGCGAGAACAGCAGCACGGACAGCAAGAAAGACGTCGAATCCTCGATGGTCTTCTCATTCCATTCATGACCATCAATCAACGAGACAACGCGGACTCCCGCCCGGACAATTGAGGTCAGCAGGCCGACGGCTTCGGGAATCGCAGCACGGCTGAGCCGGTCCAGGCTCTCTACGAGCAGGATCGACCCTTTGGGGATTCGGCCAGATTCGGCCGCCGCCAAGAACCCTGATAGGGCACCGCGCGACGCGTTGTCACCTGAGTATGCCGAAACACCGAGGTCGGCCAGGGCCAGCCCTTCGTCAAGCTGGTATCCGTGCTCTTTGCACCAACGGCGAGCAGATTCAGTCTGCCTTTCGAGGCTGTGACCGGAAGCCTGGCGACCAGACGAAAATCGGCGGTATGAGTAAACCTTGATTGGGGAGATGGGGGTGTCTACCATCTCAATATTATGTAGGTTTTATGTGTGATCTACTAGTCCAGCCGCCAGCCCACGTTCTTCGCATAGGCCTGGCCGCGGTTGCTCCACCATGTGTAACAGGCGTCGGTGGCATCGGGCTGCAGGCGGCGGTACACGTCCACCAGACCGCCTTCTGACAGCAGGCGCGTCATCCAGGCGCGCTCCTCGGGCAGGAAGCCGCTGTTCTTCTGGTTGCTGCGCCAGTTCTTCAGGTCGGCCTGCTGGTGGGCGATGTTCACGTCGCTGCACACGATGAACTCGCGCTCGCCCTTGAGCGCCTGCAGGTGCGGGTACATCCGGTCCAGGAATCGGTACTTGGCTTCCTGGCGCTCGGGACCTGAGGAACCACTGGGAAAGTAGATGCTGATGACCGAGCGCTTGCGCGCCGGGGTGTCGAAGCGCACTTCCACATAACGCCCTTCGCCGTCGAACTCGCCGCCGTCAAAGCCCACCACCACATCGCTGGGCTCGTGCCGCGTGTACACCGCCACGCCGGAATAGCCCTTTTTCTGAGCGAAGTGGAAATGCCCCCGCAGACCGGCCAGGGCCTCGAAACGGCCTTGCACGTCGGCGGCCTGGGCCTTGACCTCCTGCACGCAAATACAATCGGGCTGATGTGCGGCCAGCCAGTTTTCCAGCCCCTTGGTGGTGGCGGAACGGATGCCGTTGAGGTTGAGGCTGGTCAGTTTGAACAAGGAATGTCCCATGGTGTTGGATACAGGCACGGCTGCGGCCAAGGCCGACGGTGGTGCGCTGGCACAGTCTTTCGTGCAGTTTTGCGTGGACTCGGGCGTGCTGCGCTTCGGCGAGTTCAAGACCAAGGCCGGGCGGATGTCGCCCTATTTCTTCAACGCCGGGCTGTTCGACGACGGCGCCAAGCTGGGCCGGCTGGCGCAATTCTATGCAAAAGCCCTGGTCGATAGCGGCATCGAATTCGACATGATCTTCGGCCCCGCCTACAAGGGCATTCCGCTCGGTGCGGCGGTGGCCATCGAGCTGGCGCGCATGGGCCGCAACGTGCCGTTTGCCTACAACCGCAAGGAAGCCAAGGATCACGGCGAGGGCGGCACGCTGGTGGGTGCGCCGCTCAAGGGCCGCGTGCTGATCGTGGACGACGTGATGTCGGCCGGCACGGCGGCACGCGAATCCATCGCGCTGATCCAGGCGGCCGGCGCCACGCCGCACGCCGTGGCCATCGCGCTGGACCGCCAGGAGAAGGCCACCGAGGCCGGCCCCGATGGCCAGTTGCGCGATGTGGACCACAGCGCGGTGCAGTACGTGAAGAATCAACTCGGGCTTCAGGTTTGCGCGATTGCGACGCTGGCCGATCTGCTGCAGTATCTGAACGAACACACCGGCGGCGAACTCGACACCCACCGCGACCGCGTGCTGGCCTACCGCCAGCGCTACGGTGTGACCTGAAACACCCCGTCCTGCCTCGACGCTCTGGCCCCGTGATCCACCGTTCTCCCACCTGGGGCCTTCTGGCCCTGATTGCTTTTCTGGTCACGGGCGCTGGCGCGCAAGAACCGGTGACCAAGGGCATCTTCACCTGCGTGGACAGCTCGGGACGGCGCATCACGTCCGACCGCCCCATCGTGGAGTGCCTGGACCGTGAACAGCAGCAGCTGGGCAACAGCGGGGTGGTCCGCCGCGTGCTGCCGCCCAGCTACACGGCCGAAGAGCGCCGCCGGCTGGAAGCCCAGCGCAAGGCGGAAGACGATCAGCGCGCCCGCGTGGCCGAGGAAAAGCGCCGTGACCGCGCCCTGCTGATCCGCTACCCGAACCGGGCCTCGCACGACAAGGAACGGGCCGACGCCCTGGGCCAGGTCGACGAGGTGATTGGCGCCGTGAACAAGCGCGAGCAGTCGTTGCGGCAACAACGCCAGGACATCGACGTGGAACTGGAGTTCTACCAGGGCGACCCGAACAAAGCGCCGCCCTGGCTGCGCCGCAAGCTGGACGAGAACGAGCAGCAGATCCAAGTGCAGAAGCGTTTCCTGGACGAACAGGCGCAGGAAAAACGCCGCATCAACGCCCGGTTCGACGAGGAGCTCGTCAAGCTGCGGCAGCTCTGGAACGCAAACTAGGCGCTCCCTGCGCCGCTGGCGGGGCGAGGAGACGAAAGCCCATGGCCCGGCCCTTTGCCAGGCTCAGGACAGCACAGGCCAAAGCCGGTGCCATGGCCTTGCCGAATTGGGGCAGGCGCGCTGGCAGGACGCCGGATGCCCCGCCTGTCGGCCCAGCCGGTTACTGCAGCTTCTGCTTCAGCACGTCGTTGACCTGCTGCGGGTTCGCCTTGCCCTTGCTGGCCTTCATGACCAGGCCCACCAGCGCGTTGAAGGCCTTGTCCTTGCCGGCGCGGAACTGCTCGACCATGGGCGCGTTGGCGGCCATCACCTCGTCGATGATGGTCTCCAGCGCGCCGGCGTCGTTCATCTGCTTGAGGCCTTTGGCTTCGATGACGGCGTCCACGTCCATGCCCTCACCGGCCCACAGGGCGTCCATCACCTGCTTGGCGGCGTTGTTCGACACCGTGCCGTCGGCGATGCGCTTGAGCAGCGCGGCCAGCGTGTCGGCGCTCACGGGCACCTGGGCGATGTCTTGTTCCTCGTTGTTCAGGCGGCGCGAGACCTCGCCCATGATCCAGTTGCTGGCCATCTTGGCCTGGCCGCTGGCCTTGGCCGCCGTCTCGAAATAGGCCGCCATGGCGGGGCTTTGCGTGAGCGTGGTGGCGTCGTACTCGGGCAGGCCGTAGGCCTGCACCAGGCGCTCGGCCATCTGGCGCGGCAGTTCGGGCATCTGCGCCCGCACCTCGTCCACCCAGCTGCGTGCGATCACCAGCGGCGGCAGGTCGGGATCGGGGAAGTAGCGGTAGTCGGCGGCGTCTTCCTTGGTGCGCATGGCACGGGTCTCACCGGTGTCGGGGTCGAACAGCACGGTGGCCTGCTGAATCTCGAAGCCGTCTTCGATCTGCTCGATCTGCCAGCGCACCTCGTAGTCGATGGCCTGCTGCATGAACTTGAACGAGTTCAGGTTCTTGATCTCGCGGCGCGTGCCCAGCGGCTCGCCGGGTTTGCGCACCGACACGTTGGCGTCGCAGCGGAACGAACCTTCCTGCATGTTGCCGTCGCAGATGCCGATCCAGGTGACGATTTTGTGCAGTTCTTTGGCGTAGGCCACCGCCTCGGCGCTGCTGCGCATGTCGGGCTCGGTCACGATCTCCAGCAAGGGCGTGCCGGCGCGGTTGAGGTCGATGCCCGACTGGCCAATGAAGTCCTCGTGCAGGCTCTTGCCCGCGTCTTCTTCCAGGTGGGCGCGCACCAGGCGCACCGTCTTCTTCTCGTCTCCGAGGAAGAACGACACCTCACCACCCTGCACCACCGGGATCTCGAACTGGCTGATCTGGTAGCCCTTGGGCAGGTCGGGATAGAAGTAGTTCTTGCGCGCGAACACGCTCTGCTCGGCAATGTGCGAGCCCAGCGCCAGCCCCAGGCGAATGGCCTTCTCCACCGCGCCGCGGTTCATCACCGGCAGCGTGCCCGGCAGCGCGAGGTCCACCGCGCAGGCCTGCGTGTTGGGCTCGGCGCCAAACGCGATGGGCGCGCGGCTGAAGATTTTGCTCTGGGTGGACAACTGGGCGTGGGTCTCGAAGCCGATGACAACCTCGTAGCCGCGCACCAGCAGCGATGCTTCTTTTCTGACTTGTTGGTTCATCTCTGAAAACCTCTTTAAATCCATCAGCTTCATGCGCGCAGGGCCTGCGCCGGGCGTCACGGCGGAACTGGCTCTGCCAGGCGCTGGTGACGCCCCTTGAGGGGGTGACGCCGAAGGCGGCGCGGGGGTGTCTCAATAGCCCTGTGGCGTTTTCAGGTGCCAGTCGGTGGCCTGCTGGAAAGCGTGTGCGGTGTGCAGCAGCTCGCCTTCCTTGAAATAGTTGCCCACGAGCTGCAGGCCCACAGGCATGTTCGCGGCACCGAAGCCGGCCGGCACGCTCATGCCGGGCAGGCCGGCCAGGCTGGTGGACAGGGTGTAGATGTCGGCCAGGTAGTTGGCCATGGGGTCGGCACTCTTCTCGCCGATGGTCCAGGCCACACTGGGGGCCACCGGGCCGGCGATCACGTCACATTGGGTAAAAGCCTGCTGGAAGTCCTGGGCGATCAGGCGGCGGATCTTCTGCGCCTGCAGGTAGTACGCGTCGTAGTAACCATGGCTCAGCACGTAGGTCCCGATCATGATGCGGCGCTGCACCTCGGGGCCGAAGGCCTCGCTGCGCGTCTTCTTGTACATGTCGATCAGGTCGTCGTACTGCCGGGCGCGGTGGCCGAACTTCACGCCGTCAAAGCGGCTGAGGTTGCTCGACGCCTCGGCCGGTGCGATCACGTAATAGACCGGGATCGACAGTTCGGTGCGCGGCAGCGAAATGTCGACCAGCGTGGCGCCGAGCTGCTCGTATTCGCTCAGGGCCGAGCGCACGGCAGCCAGGACATCGGGCGCGCAGCCGGCGCCGAAGAACTCGGCCGGCAAGCCGATGCGCAGGCCCTTGAGCGGCTGCGCGGCGGTGGCGCCTTCGCGCGAACGCGTCAGGGCGGCGCTGTAGTCCTCGGCCGGGTGGTCCAGGCTGGTGGAGTCACGGTCGATGTCGGGGCCGGCCATGGCGGTGAGCAGGGCGGCGCAGTCGGCGGCGCTGCGGGCCATGGGGCCGGCCTGGTCGAGGCTGGAAGCGAAGGCCACCATGCCGTAACGCGAGCAGCGGCCGTAGGTCGGCTTGATGCCGGTGATGCCGCAGAACGCCGCGGGCTGGCGGATGGAGCCGCCGGTGTCGGTGCCGGTGGCCGCGGGCACCAGGCGCGCCGCCACGGCCGCGGCGGAGCCGCCGGACGAGCCGCCGGGCACGCGCGACACATCCCAGGGGTTGTGGGCGGCGCTGAAGGCCGAGTTGTCGTTGCCCGAACCCATGGCGAACTCGTCGCAGTTGAGTTTGCCCAGCGTCACGGCACCGGCGGCGGCCAGCTGGCTGACCACGGTGGCATCGAACGGGCTTTGGTAGCCGGCCAGCATCTTGGAGCCGGCGGTGGTGGGGAAGCCGCGGGTGACGAAGATGTCCTTGTGGGCCAGCGGCACGCCCAGCAGCGGGGTGCGCTCACCGGCGGCCACGCGCGCGTCAGCGGCTTTGGCCTGCGCCAGGCTCAGGTCTTCGTTCAGGGCCAGGTAGACACCCAGGTGCTCGTGCTGCCGGGCGCGCGCCAGCAGGTGCTGTGCGGCCTCGACACTGGATGTTTTCTTGTCGGCAATGGCGGCGGCCAGTTCGGCCACGCCCATGTCGTGAATCGGCTTCAAGCTCATTCGATCACCTTGGGCACGAGGAACAGGCCGCGCTCGACGGCGGGGGCGCTCTTCTGGTTGGCATCGCGGTCATTGACCTCGCTGGCCACATCGGGACGCAGACGCAGCGACACATGGTCGATCACGGCCGTGGGATGGGCCAGCGGCTCCACACCCGTGGTATCGACGGCGTTCATCTGCTCGACAGTGTCGAAAAAGCCGTTGAGCTGGGTCAGCATGCGCTCGCTCTGCTGGGGCGAAAGCTCCAGCCGGGCCAGGTTGGCGATGCGACCGATGTCAGACAGGGTCAGGGACATGGCGGAACTCGGGACGAAAGGTAAGGAAAAAAGACCCATCTTCGAGGGCGTGAAACGCCCCGCAGAATGTCTGGTGCGAGCCCAATCTGGCCCGCAATGCATGCAGTTATGCACAGGGGATACGGTATTATCCTAGGTTTAGCGGCAATACCCGCCCAACAGGGCCGCGGACCGTTAAAACCACTGCCCTGCTCTTTGGCCTGAAGCCAGCCACACACCCCCCCGGCGACGAGCCCGCGAAGCCGCGCTCGTGCCCCCACAGGACATCTGCACATGTTTGAAGCGTTCCGTCGGCAGTTCTCGACCGACCTGGCCATTGACCTTGGCACCGCCAACACCCTGATCTACGTTCGCGGCAAAGGCATTGTGCTGGACGAGCCTTCGGTCGTGTCGATCCGCCACGAAGGCGGCCCCCAGGGCAAGAAGACCATCCAGGCGGTCGGCAAGGAAGCCAAGGCCATGCTGGGCAAGGTGCCCGGCAACATCGAAGCCATCCGCCCCATGAAAGACGGCGTGATCGCCGACTTCACCGTCACCGAGCAGATGCTCAAGCAGTTCATCAAGATGGTGCACCCGCGCTCGATGTTCAAGCCGAGCCCGCGCATCATCATCTGCGTGCCCTGCGGTTCCACCCAGGTCGAGCGCCGCGCCATCCGCGAGAGCGCGCTGGGCGCCGGCGCCTCCGAGGTCTACCTGATCGAAGAACCCATGGCCGCGGCCATCGGCGCCGGCCTGCCGGTGTCCGACGCGTCGGGCTCCATGGTGGTCGACATCGGCGGCGGCACCACCGAAGTGGGCGTCATTTCCCTGGGCGGCATGGTCTACAAGGGCAGCGTGCGCGTGGGTGGCGACCGCTTCGACGACGCCATCATTGCCTACATCCGCCGCAACTACGGCATGCTGATCGGCGAGCCGACGGCCGAAGCCATCAAGAAGAACATCGGCTCGGCCTTCCCCGGCAGCGAAGTCAAGGAAATGGAAGTCAAGGGCCGCAACCTCTCCGAAGGTGTGCCGCGCAGCTTCACCATTTCCAGCAACGAGATCCTGGAAGCCCTGACCGATCCGCTGAACAACATCGTCTCGGCCGTGAAGATGGCGCTGGAACACACGCCACCCGAACTGGGCGCCGACATCGCCGAGCGCGGCATGATGCTCACCGGCGGTGGCGCCCTGCTGCGCGATCTGGACCGCCTGCTGGCCGAGGAAACCGGCCTGCCGGTGCTGGTGGCCGAAGAGCCGCTGACCTGCGTGGTGCGCGGCTGCGGCATGGCCCTGGAGCGCATGGAGCGCCTGGGCACCATCTTCACCAGCGAATAAGGTTCAGCTGCGCCGGCCCCCGGCACACTTGCTCCCGCCACGCGAGCCCGCTCTTCCATGCCACTGGGCACCCTGGACCGCGCGCCGCCCCCGTTTTTCAAACAGGGGCCGTCGGCCCTGTCCAAGCTGATCGTGTTCAGTGCGCTGGCGCTGTTCCTAATGGTGGCCGACGTGCGGTTCCGCGTCACGGTTCCGCTGCGCTCGGTCCTGGCCACCGTGCTCTACCCGGTGCAGTGGCTGGTGTTGCAGCCACTGGAGGCCGCCCGCCAGGCCGGCGGCTACTTCACCTCGCTGCACCAGGCGCAGCAGAACGAGAACGAGACGCTCCAGCGCCTGGCGGTACAGGCCGAGCGCGCCCTGCAGCTGGAGCAGATGGCCCTGGAAAACCAGCGCCTGCGCGAGCTGCTCGACATGCGCAACCGCATCACCACGCCGTCCACCGGGGCCCAGGTGCTCTACGACGCGGCCGACCCGTACTCGCGCAAGGTGGTGATCGACCGCGGCCAGACGCACGGCATCGTGGCCGGCTCCCCGGTGATCGACGAGAGCGGCGTGCTCGGCCAGGTGACGCGGGTCTACCCCCTGGTGTCGGAGGTGACGCTGCTGATCGACCGCGACCAGGCGCTGCCGGTGCTCAACACCCGCACCGGCGTGCGCAGCGTGGCCTACGGCCAGCCCACCGCCAGCGGCGACGGTCTGGAGTTGCGCTACACGCTGGCCAGCGCCGACATCAACCAGGGCGACCTGCTCACCACCAGCGGCGTGGACGGGGTCTACCCGCCCGGCCTGCCGGTGGCGCGTGTGACGCTGGTGGAGCGCCGGGCGGAATCCTCCTTTGCCCGCGTGCACTGCGAGCCCCTGTCGCGCGTGGGCGGGGCCCTGCATGTGCTCGTGCTGGCCCCCGTGGGTTCGGCGCTGCCCCCCTCGCCGCTGCCCGAGGCCGCCGCCCCCAAGGCGCGCAAGCCCGCCTCGCGGCCCACCTCGTCGGCCAGGAGCGACCCATGATCATGCGCCCCGGCCAGCAGCTGCTGCTGCCCGCCAGCCCCCTCTTCATCTGGTTCAGCCTGCTGGGCGCGCTGTCCCTCAACATGGCCATGAACATGGGCCTGTGGGGCCGCGCGGCCTGGATGCCCGACCTGCTGGCCATCGTGCTGGTGTTCTGGAGCGTGCACCAGCCGCTGCGCATCGGTGTGGGCGTGGCGTTCGCCTTCGGGCTGGCCATGGACATGCACCAGGGCGCCCTGCTGGGCCAGCACGCGCTGTCGTACACCGTGCTGGGCTTCTTCGCCATTTCCATGCACCGGCGCCTGCTCTGGTTCCCGGTGCCCACCCAGGCCCTGCAGGTGCTGCCCCTGTTCGCGGCGGCGCAACTGCTGGAACTGCTGGTGCGCCTGCTCGCCAGCGGCACCTTCCCGGGCTGGTCCTTCTTCCTGGCGCCGCTGATCCAGGCCGCGCTCTGGCCGGTGGCCAGCGTGCTGCTGCTGGCACCGCAGCGACGGGCGCCGAACCCTGACGACAACCGGCCCCTGTAATGGAACACCCCCGCGCCGCCTTCGGCGTGCCTAGCAGGCCGCGGCACCGCCAGAGGCGAGGCCTCTTCAGGCCGTCCAAGCCTGCGCAGGCAGGCCTGGAGCCGCGGCCCTCAGCCCCGTGCGCGCGGCCGGGCAGAGCCGGTTCCACCGCATCCTGGGCGTCGGCTCCTCCGCTGGCCGGGGGGAACTCGTCTGCTCGGGCAGGCGTCCGAAACCGGTGGGAAATGATGAGCCAGCGCCATGACTGAACTGCGCAATGTCGAAGCGGACCTGGCGCGCTTTCGCGTCCGGGTGCTGGTGGCCGGACTGGCGGTGATCTTCGCGTTTGGTCTGGTGGCCGCGCGCATGGTCTACCTGCAGGTGATGCGGCACGACAGCCTGCTGGCGCAGGCCGAGAGCAACCGCACCGCCGTGCTGCCGGTGGTGCCCAACCGCGGACAGATCCTGGACCGCTATGGCCGCGTGCTGGCCACCAACTACTCGGCCTACACGCTGGAGATCACGCCGTCCAAGGTGGCCAACCTGGACGCGACGATCGACGCGCTGGGCGAACTGGTCGACATCCAGCCACGCGACAAGCGCCGCTTTCGCAAGCTGCTGGAGGAGTCGCGCACCTTTGACTCGCTGCCGATCCGCACGCGCCTGAGCGACGAGGAAGTGGCGCGCTTCACCGTGCAGCGCTACCGTTTTCCCGGCGTCGATGTGCGCGCGCGGCTGTTCCGTCAGTACCCGCACGGCGAGGTGGCGAGCCATGTGATTGGCTACATCGGCCGCATCAACCAGCGCGAGAAGGCGGCCATGGAAGACTGGCCGGAAGAGGACATCGCCAACTACCGGGGCACCGACTACATCGGCAAGCTCGGCGCCGAGCAGAGTTACGAACGCCAGCTGCACGGGCTGACCGGCTTTGACCGCGTCGAGACCTCGGCCGGCGGCCGCGCCGTGCGCTCGCTGGCCAACACGCCCGCCACGCCAGGCAACACGGTGGTGCTGTCGATCGACATCCAGCTGCAGAAGCTGGTGGAGGACATGTTCGGCCAGCGCCGCGGCGCGCTGGTGGCGATCGACCCGCGCAACGGCGAGGTGCTGGCCTTCGTGAGCAAGCCCACCTTCGACCCGAACCTGTTCGTCGAAGGCATCGACGTGGAGAACTGGAAAGCGCTCAACGAGTCGGTGGACAAGCCGCTGCTCAACCGCGCGCTGCGCGGCACCTACCCGCCCGGCTCCACCTACAAGCCCTTCATGGCCCTGGCGGCGCTGGAAACTGGCACCCGCAGCGCCGCCACCGCCGTCAACGACCCCGGCTTCTGGATGTTCGGCAACCACCGCTTCCGCAGCCACGGCGACAACAGCCTGGGGGCGGTGGACCTGCACCGCAGCATCGTCAAGTCGAGCAACACCTACTACTACTCGCTGGCCAATGAAATGGGCGTGGATGCCATGCACGATTTCATGGCGCCGCTGGGATTCGGCCAGATCACCGGCATCGATCTCAGGGGCGAAGTGCGCGGCGTGCTGCCCAACCAGGCCTGGAAACGCCGCACCTACAAGCGGCCAGAGCAGCAGAAGTGGTACGCGGGCGAGACCATCTCGCTGGGCATCGGACAGGGCTACAACACCTTCACCATGCTGCAGGTGGCGCACGCCATGGCCACGCTGGCCAACGGCGGCGTCAAGTACCGCCCCCACCTGACGCTCGCCACCGAGGACGTGGTGACGCGCGAACGCACGTCCACGGTGCCCAACGAGCCGACGCACCTGGGCTACAAGCCCCAGCATGTGCAGACCGTCCTGCGCGCCATGCAGGCCGTGACCACCGAAGGCACCTCGGCCCGCGTGTTCGCGGGCGCCGGCTACGCCAGCGGCGGCAAGACCGGCACGGCGCAGGCGGTCACCATCGGCCAGAAAGACCGCTACGACGCGCGCAAACTGGAAGAACACCAGCGCGACCATTCGCTCTACGTCGCCTTCGCACCGATGGAGGCGCCTCGGGTGGCACTGGCGGTGATCGTGGAGAACGCCGGCTTCGGTTCGGCGCACGCCGCCCCGATTGCGCGCCGCGTGTTCGACTACCTGCTGATGGACCAGTACCCCAACCCGCAGGACCTGGCGGCGGTGCAGAAAGGCCAGGCCGCGGCCCCCATCGGCACACCGCTGAAGGCCAGCGAGATGCCCTGGCCACCGGTACCGGAGCCCACCCCGGCCGCACCGAAATAGCCCCCCGCCGCGCCGCGTGGCGGGGGGCTACCGGACCCAGGCGTCGTAAGACGTCTTCAGGATCAGTGCCGTCACCACCACGATGAAGGCCATGCGCACGAAGCCGCTGCCGTGCTTGAGCGCCAGGCGCGTGCCGAGCAGGCTGCCAGCCACGTTCGCCACCGCCATGACGAGCGCGAAGTGCCACCAGACGTGGCCCTTCCAGGCGAACAGCGAGAGCGCCGCCAGGTTGGACGTGGTGTTGAGCAGCTTGGCGCTGGCGCTGGCGTGCAGAAAGTCGTAGCCCAGCCAGCGCACGAACAGGAACACGAAGAAGCTGCCGGTGCCGGGGCCGAAGAAGCCGTCGTAGAAGCCGATGGTGGCGCCCAGCACGGCGGCGGCCATGGCCTCGGACCGGCCGCTGAAGTGTGGCGTGTGGTGCCGCCCCAGGTCCTTGCGGGCCAGGGTGTAGGCCAGCACACCGAGCAGCACCAGCGGCAGGGCGCGGCGCAGGAAATCGGGCGAGATCATGGTCACCGTCCAGGCGCCCAGCATGGAGCCGGCAAAGCACACCACCGCCGCCGGCAACAGCGCCCGCCAGGGCATCTGCACCCGCCGGGCGTACTGCCAGGTGGCCACGCCGGTGCCCCAGATCGACGCGCCCTTGTTCACACCGAACAGCGTGGCCGGGTGGGTGTTGGGAAACACGGCGAACAGGGCCGGCACCAGGATCAGGCCTCCGCCCCCGACGATCGAATCGACAAAACCCGCGAACAGCGAGGCAACAGAGACCAGCAGCAATTCCATAGGGGGGTGATTGTCACCGGTGGCTGTCCACTCGCTCGGAACCCGACCTGCCGGCATGGCCCCGTCCCGCCGCGCGTCCGGGACCAGGCAAAAAAAAACCGACCTTTGTGGGGTCGGTTTTGGCATGTCTGGCATCTCTGGGGACGCTGGTACAGCATGTGGTTGTTATTGGACTGGGTTGTCTCCTCGGTCCCCCGCGGTCAACAGCGCGTGGCGCCGTGCGAGTGGGGATACTTTAGTGTGTCGCCCCAGCTGTGTGCATCGGGACTTTCCCAGGGGTCCGGGTCGGACTTGGCACAAGTTATGCAATGGGGTAAGCATTTTGGGTCATGGGTCACAAAATGCACCAACATCGCTGGCTGATGGCATTCGCAGGGGGCCTTTTCCCTGCCACCTCCCTCTGGGCACAAGCCGCCCCGGCGGCCCTCCCGCCCACAGCGGCGCCCGCGTTGAGCAGCCCCGGGCTGGTGGCAGTGTCCACCATCAGCAGCGCCGACACCGCCTGGCTGATGGTCAGCACGGCTTTGGTGCTGCTGATGACCTTGCCCGGCATCGCACTGTTCTACGGCGGCATGGTGCGCCGCCAGAACGTCATCAACACCATGGCCAGCGTGGTGGGCATTGCCGCGGTGGTGAGCGTGCTCTGGTTTGCGCTGGCCTACTCGCTGGCCTTCACCCCGGGCAGCGAGGCGCTGGGCGGCTTCATCGGCGGCGTGGAGCGCATGGGCTTTGCCGGGCTGGAGTTCCTGGGCGAGAGTGGCCAGGTGGCGGTCAGCCACATCGCGCCGCATGTGCCCGAATCGGTGTTTGCCATGTTCCAGCTCAGCTTCGCCATCATCACCTGCGCACTGGTGGTGGGGGCACTGGTGGAGCGCATGCACTTTGGTGCGCTGATGCTGTTTGCCGGCCTGTGGCTGCTGCTGGTGTACGCGCCGGTGGCGCACTGGGTGTGGTCGCCCAATGGCTGGCTGGCCGGTCTGGGCGCACTGGATTTTGCCGGCGGCGCGGTGGTGCACATCAATGCGGGAGCGGCGGCACTGGTCTGCGCCTACGCGCTGGGCCCGCGGCTGGGCCACGGCCGCGAGCCCTTTCTGCCCTTCAACCTCGGCCTGACGATGGCCGGTACCGGCCTGCTGTGGGTGGGCTGGTTCGGCTTCAACGCCGGCTCGGCGCTGACCGCCGACGGCCGCGCTGGCCTGGCGCTGGCGGTGACGCACATTGCCGCGGCGGCCGGTGCCGTGTCCTGGATGGGCGCCGAGTGGTTCGTGCGGCGCCATGTGTCGCTGCTGGGCCTGTGCTCGGGCGTGGTGGCCGGCCTGGTGGCCATCACGCCGGCCGCGGGCTTCGTGACGCCGCGCGCGGCGCTGCTGATCGGCCTGGTGGCGGGCGTGGCCTGCTACTGGGGCGCCACGGCGCTCAAGAACCGTCTGCGGGCGGACGACTCGCTCGATGTGTTCGGCGTGCACGGCGTGGGCGGCCTGGTGGGTGCGCTGCTCACCGGTGTGCTGGCCGACCCGGCCATCTCCGGCCAGGAAGGCAGCGTGCTGGCGCAGCTGATCGCCTGCGTGGCCGTGCTGGGCTACAGCGCGCTGGTGACGGCACTGGTGCTGTGGATCACCTCGCGCATCACCCCGCTGCGCGTGGACGAGGCCGACGAGCGCACCGGGCTCGACGTGGCGTTGCACCACGAACAGATCGGCACCTGACATGAGCCCGGCCGACATCATGGGCGTGGCCGCCCACCTGCATGTGCTGCTGCGGCGCAAGACCGGCCGCGTGACCGACACCGAGTGGATGGCCACCAACGAAACCTACGCCCGCGAGATCGTGCGCTTCGCGCGCGAAAAAGCGGCCAGTGACGGCCACGAGGACCTGCTGCCCTGGGCCGACAAGCTCGAAGCCGCCTGCGCCCACATGAACCCGCCGGTGCGCGTGCCGCTGGTGCAGAGCGCCCTCGAAGCCTTGCGCGCCGGCCGCACGGCCGCGGGCTCGCCGCGGGCGGCGGCGAGCCCGCCAGCGCCAGGGGGCTTCGTGGAATCGACCCTGAACTCGGTGTTCGGCAGCGAACGCGGCGGCGGCGACGACCCGGCCGACCCCGACACGCGCTACATCGGCCGCCTGCGCTGAAACCGGGACGGCCGCGCCCGAAGAGCACCGTGCTCCCCGCGGCAGCAGAGGCCAGCCCGATCAGCCCGGCGCGCCGCCACGCTCGCCCAGCTGCCGGGCCCGGGCCAGCCACTGCTTCAGGCGCTCGGGGCTTGCGGTGCGCACGGGGCCAAAGCTGTGCACCTTCACCGGCCGGATACCGCAGAACTCGAGGATCGCCTTCTTCATCTGGTGGTGTCCCGGCATGCGGGTCACCCAGCGGAAGTACCAGGGCGGCGAATCCATGGTCACGAGCAACTCGGCCGAGCGACCGGCCAGCAGCCGGTCCCACAGCGACGAACCCTTGCGGTATTTGAAGGCGTATCCGGGAAGAAAGACGCGGTCGATGAAGCCCTTGAGCACCGCCGGCATGGCGCCCCACCAGATGGGGTAGACCCACACCAGGTGGTGGGCCCAGGTGATGTCGGCCTGCGCCGCCTGCAAAGCGGGCTCCAGCGCCTGCCCGTAGCCTGCGTGGAGCGAAGGGTTGAAGTCCAACGCCCCGACGTCGAGAAACCGCACTTGCGCGCCCGCGCGCTGCGCGCCTTCGGCATAGGCCCGGGCCATGCCCTCACACAGACTGCCGGACACGGGGTGCCCCAGGATGACCACGATGTGTCGCACCACAAAAACCTCCATGGACCGGACCGCCTCCGCACGGAGCGATGGCCACAGCCCACCCATGCGGGGCGCGGCGCCGTGTGTCGAGGCCTGCCGGTTGTTGATGACGATGAAGGCTCGATGGTGACCTTGCCCCGCGGGACAGAGTCAAGCGGTCGGGTCACCGGTGCGGGCTGGGGTGTTGCAGGGTGCCGACCGCGCTCGCGCTCGCGCTCGCGCTCGCGCTCGCGCTCGCGGGCGCGGTCGCGGTCGCGGTCGCGGTCGCGGTGCGGCTGGAAATGGGCTGTCGCGTGGCCGGCGCGCCGGCCCGCCCGGACGGTGCAACGCAGGCGCCATGGGCCGGTGCGGCGGCCTGCGTGTTGCAGGTGTGCAGTTCGGCTTCCAGCAGGGCCAGTTGAGCGTCGAGGGCAGCCAGGCGGGCCATGTCCTGTGCCACCGCGGCACGGCGCTGCGCGATCAGCTGTGCCATGCGCTCCCAGCCGGCGGTGGTGTCGACAGGGGGCAGGCCGTCCAGGTCCGCGAGCCGAAAACCCAGGGCCTGCGCATGGCGGATCAGCTGCACCCGCGCCACGTCGTCCTCGCCGTACTGGCGATAGGTGCCGGCACGCGCCACGGTGCCCAGCAGGCCGCGGGCTTCATACAGGCGCACGGCCTTGGGCGTGGTGCCGGTTTTGCGAGCCAGTTCTCCGATGCGCATCAAAAACTCCCGATGGGCGCGTACCGCCAAGTTAGCACTATGGGCCCCATCGCCTGGGCCATGCCGGGCACGCGCACGGTATTTATTGTGTGTCGCCCCGACGGCATGCCCAGGGGCGGACCTGGCTTCAGGCGCCCTGCAATATCCAGCGCGCCGCTTTCTCCGCAATCATCAGCGTGGGGCTGTTGGTGTTGCCGCTGGTGATGGTGGGCATCACACCCGCGTCCACCACGCGCAGGCCGGCCACGCCGCGCACGCGCAGGTGGCTGTCCACCACGGCCATCGGGTCGTCGGCGCGGCCCATGCGGGTGGTGCCCACCGGGTGGAAGATGGTGCTGGCGATGTCGCCGGCCAGGCGGGCCAGTTCCTCGTCGGTCTGGAACTGCACGCCGGGCTTGAATTCCTCGGGCTGGTAGCCCGCCAGGGCCGGCTGCGCCACGATGCGCCGCGTCACGCGCAGGCTGTCGGCGGCCACCTGCCGGTCTTCCGGCGTGCTGAGGTAGCACGGCGCGATGGCCGGGGCCACCGCCGCGTCGGCGCTCTTGATGCGCACAAAACCGCGGCTGGTGGGGTTGAGGTTGCACACGCTGGCGGTGAAGGCCGGGAAGCGGTGCAGCGGCTCGCCGAAGGCGTCCAGGCTGAGCGGCTGGACGTGGTACTCGATGTTGGGATAGGGCTGGTCGGGCGAGCTGCGCGTGAAGGCGCCGAGCTGGCTGGGCGCCATGCTCATGGGACCGGTGCGCTTGAACGCGTATTCCATGCCGATGCGCGCCTTGCCCCAGAGCGAACTGGCCAGGGTGTTGAGCGTGGTCACGCCGCTGACCTTGTAGACCGAGCGGATCTGCAGGTGGTCCTGCAGGTTGGCGCCCACGCCGGGCAGCTCGTGCTGTACCGCGATGCCGTGCTGCTGCAGCAGCGCGCCGGGGCCAATGCCCGAGACCTGCAGCAGCTGCGGCGAGCCGATGCTGCCAGCGCTCAGCACCACCTCGCGGCTGGCCAGTACGTGCAGGCGCTGACCGTCGCGCAGCACCTCGGCGCCGTTGCAGCGCAGCGTGCCGCTGGCCTCGCGATCGAACGTGAGGCGCTGCACGGCGGCCTGCGTCCACACCGTCAGGTTCGGCCGGCTCAGGACCGGGCGCAGGAAGGCCTTGGCGGCGTTCCAGCGCCAGCCGGCTTTCTGGTTCACCTCGAAATAGCCCACGCCTTCGTTGCTGCCGCCGTTGAAGTCGGCCGTGGCGGGGATGCCGGCCTGCTGCGCGGCCTGGGCAAAGGCGTCGAGCACATCCCAGCGCAGGCGCTGTTTTTCGATGCGCCACTCGCCGGTGCTGCCCCCGCGGCGGTGGCCGTGCAGCGCGGCAAAGGCCGGGTCGGTCTTTCCGTCTGGTGCGTCTCTCGCGTCCAGCCGGTAATGGTCTTCGTGCGCCCTGAAGTCGGGCAGGCTGTTGGCCCAGGTCCAGCTGTCGTCGCCGGTGAGCTGCGCCCACTGGTCGTAGTCGCGTGCCTGGCCGCGCATGTAAATCATGCCGTTGATGCTGGAGCAGCCGCCCAGCGCCTTGCCACGCGGGTAGCGCAGCTGGCGGCCGTTCAGGCCGGCGTCGGGCTCGGTCTGGTAGAGCCAGTCGGTGCGCGGGTTGCCGATGCAGTAGAGGTAGCCCACGGGAATGTGGATCCAGTGGTAGTCGTCCTTGCGGCCGGCCTCGATCAGCAGCACGCGGCGCGCCGGGTCGGCACTCAGGCGGTTGGCCAGCAGGCAACCGGCGGTGCCGGCACCGATGACGATGTGGTCGAACTGCAGCGCGCTCATGGGTGTGTCTCGTGTTGTTGTGGGTATCGGGCGGAGCATCCGCCGTGCTCGCGTGGGTGGTGGCCGCCACGCCTGGCGGCGGCATTCAGCCCGGCGGCGGCTCGTCGTCGGGCAGAGCAAAGTCGCCCCGGTGAAAGGCCGCCACCACCTGCTCGGCCTCGGCGAACCGGCGCTCGGGCACCTGCACCCGCACGGGAATGGCGCTGGCCAGCAGGCTGTGCGTCTGCACCAGCTGCGCATCGGCCACCACCGCCGGCACGCCCGCGGCCTGCAGGCAGCCGCGCAGCAGAAACGCCTCGGTCGGGTTGAAGAAGGTGACGAGGGTCTGCCAGTCGCCGTCGGCGGGGTCGTAGGGGCTGTCGCCGTGCATGGTTGCCGCCTCAGCCGGCGCGGTGGTGGGAGAACACAAACGGATGGGACTGGCTCATGGTGGCGTGACCTGGACGTTTTGATGCAAGGACGAGAGTGTGTCCGGACCGCCCGCAAATATCCAATGAAATTGCCCAAACAGTGATATTTGAAAATCAAATACCATGGCTTTCCCATGCAGACCACCAGCCGACCCGATCTTCCCCCCGTGGACCCGCAGACCCTGCGCGCGTTTGCGGCCGTCGCACGCGAGGGCAGCGTGTCGCGCGCGGCCGTGCGCCTGCACCTGAGCCAGCCGGCGGTGAGCCTGCAGCTCAAGGCCCTGACCGAAGCCACCGGGCTGCAGCTGTTCACCCGTACGCCACATGGCATGGCGCTCACACACGACGGCGCGGCCCTGCTGCCACTGGCCGACAAGGCGCTGGGCGCCCTGGCGGATTTCGGTCAGGCCGCCGCCGCGCTGCACTCCAGCGTGCGCGGCCTGCTGCGCATCGGCACCATCCTCGACCCCGAGTTCACGCGGCTCGGCGCCTTTCTGAAGCGGTTCACCGAATCCACCCCGCAGGTGGGCACCGAGCTGCGCCAGAGCATGAGCGGCGACGTGCTGGCCCGCATCGGCCGCGGCGAGCTGGACGTGGGCTTTTTCCTGGACCTGCCCGAGGACCCGGCCGGCCTGCCCTACCAGCTGCGCCCGCTGGCCCGCTTCAGCTACCGCGTGCTGGCGCCGGCCGGCTGGGGCCCGCAGGTGCGCGGCAAGGACTGGAAGGCGCTGGCCGCCCTGCCCTGGCTGGCCACGCCACCGGCCAGCGCGCACCACCGCCTGCAGCGCCGCGTGTTCGGCCCGGGTTCGCTCACCGGTCTGGAGCCGCGGCGCGTGGCGCTGGTGGACCAGGAGGCGTCCATGCTCGACCTCGTGAAAAGCGGCGTGGGCCTGAGCCTGGTGCGCGACGCCATTGCCATGCGCGAGGCGCAGGCGCGCGGCCTGGTGATCGCCGACCAGGTGGCGCTGGACTGCGACCTCAGCTTCGTGTGCCTGGCCGAGCGCGCGGGCGAGCCGGTGATCGCGCGCGCCTGGGCGGCGCTGGACGGGGTGTGGGGCTGAAGCCCTACCGGAAGTTGAAGTTGCCGCCGAAGAGCCCCATCACGCCGATGATGATGAGGTAGAGCGCCACGATGTAGTTGAGCATGCGCGGCATGATGAGGATCAGGATGCCGGCGATGAGGGCCACGAGGGGCCCGATGCTGAGGTGCATGTTCATGATGACTGGCTCGCTTTCGCTTCAGGCGGGCGCCGGCCACCGGGCCAGCTGGGGAACCATGATCGGGCGCAGACCGGGGCGGGTCTGTGCGTCGGCGGACAGACCGGCGCCCGCCGTCGCGTCGCCCTGCACCGGGCGGCGCTGCGGCGCCGTTCAGACGGCCGGGGAGCTGCCGCCGGAGGCCTGGGCCGCCGATGGCGCGGCGCCCTGCGCCAGGAAGAAGCGCAGCATCTCGGCCGACGCGTCCGGGCCGGTCGGGTCGGTGTAGGAGCCGGTGGCGCTGCCGCCCGACCAGGCGTGGCCGGCGCCGTGCAGGGTCCAGGTTTCCACGCGGGGCAGGCCGTTGTGGTCGCTGTGCACGGTGCGGGTGTAGCGGCGGCCGCCCGGCGCGGTGCCCGACACGGTGCGGGTGTGCAGGCCGGCGGGCTGGCCGGTGCCGGCTGCGCGTGCCGCGTGGGCGCGGCTGGCCTGCTGCACGATGTGCTCGCCGTTGCTGTGCTGCACCGTGTGGTCGCGGTCGCCGTGGAACACGATCAGCGGCACCGCCTGCACCATGGGGCGGCGCGGGTCGTCGGCGGTGCCGGGCAGGTGCGGGCGCCCGCCCATCACGCCGCGGCCCTTCATGGCGGCCAGCGCCGACGACACGTCGTGCGCCGCGGCGTACGGCAGGCCCGAATGGGCGCCCACGGCCGCGAACAGCTCGGGATAGGTTTCCCCCAGGATCACGGCCATGGCCGCGCCGGCGGACAGGCCGGCCACGAACACGCGCTTCGGATTCACCGGCTGGTCGGCCAGCACCGCCTGCGCGATGCCGGCCAGGATGGCGGGCTCACCGGCGTCGCGCAACTGGTCTTCGCCGCGGAACCAGTTCCAGCAGCGCGAGGAGTTGGCGCCCGAGGCCTGCTCGGGGTAGGCCACCAGGAAGCCGTGCTCGTCGGCCAGGCGGTTCATCTGGGTGCCGGCGGCGAAATCATCGGCGGTCTGGGTGCAGCCGTGCAGCATCACCACCAGCGGCAGCGACTGCGGCGCCGCGCTGGCCGCTTGGCCGGGAATGTAGAGTTTGTAGACGCGGGTGCCGGCCGCTGCCGTGAAGGTGCGGGTGACAAAACGGCCCTTGCTGGCGCGCGGAGCCTTGGTGGCGCGTGACGGACGGGCCTGGGGAACCGTGTCGTCCCCGGTCATGGGCTCGTCATCCGTCACCAACTCGCGGGCCACCACGTCAATGGCGTCCTCACGGCCCTGGGCCGCGGCGCGGCGGCGCGGCGCCGCCCTGGCGGGCGTGGTGGAAGCCGGTTCGGCAGCCTCGGGTGCCAGCCCGGCTGAAGCCAGCGCGCGGCGGATGGTTTCGGTGACGCCACGCATGGGGCCGCTCTGGGTGTCGAGGCCGGCCGAAGCGAAGGCTCGTTCAATGGTGTCTTGGATGGTCATGGTGTCATGCCCTCGGTAAGGGGGTTGCAGGTCCGTGCCCGGGTAGGAAACGGAAGGGGTTGCGAGGTACTGGGCAATCGGGGTGCACAGTGAAAGAAATGAAGTCCTCATGGGGGTCAGACCATGCGGCTGGCGAGCGCCTGGCGCACCGCCGCGGGGGCATGAAAAGCCCCCAGCACGGACACCGACTCGATGGCGGCCTGTGCCAGTTCGGGCGACACGTCGTCGGCAATGCGGGCCAGGCCCACCACCTGGATGCGCAGCCGCTCACCCGCGGCCACGGCCCGCTCCAGATCGGCACGGCTCAGGTGCTGCAGACCCAGCGTGAGGGTGCGACGCGCCACGGTCTGGCGCAGGGTATCGGCGTGCACGGCAAGCAAGTTGCGCACCGCGGTGCGGATGAGGTCGGAACGGTTGGAATAAAAACCTTCCTGCACCAGCAGGTCCACCTGTCCGAGATCGACCACACCCAGGTTGACGGTCATCTTTTCCGTTTCGCCGATGCGCGGCCGGCTGTCTGTCACGGGGTTTGTCATGTGTTGGCCTTCCGGATGGAATCCATATGGATTCCGTATGGATGGCATTGCAACATGCGACGGCCCTTGGCGCCCATGGCGTACGGTAGTTCTCATGCGCCGCGTGTGGGCATCCGTTCGTCGATCCAGGCCCCGGCGTCGGTCGCTGCGGCAGCGTGCGCTACAAAACAGACGCCCCGCGGTGGTGCGGCCAGACTGCTCGTGCCCATGACTGCCACTGCCCCCGCCCCATGACCTTGCCATCCCCGGACGCGCCGCCCCCCCCTGGCGCCAGCCGCACCCGCCCGGATCGCAGCCGCACCGTGCTGCTCGGCTTCCTCACGCTGGGTGTGGCGCTGCTGGCCTGGTCCCTCTCGGCGGTGCTGCTGATGCTGTTCGGCGCGGTGATCGTGGCGGTGATCCTGCACGCCATGGCTGCGCCGCTGGAGCGCCACCTGAAGCTCAAGCCACGGCCCGCCGTGGCCGCCGCCGTGGTGCTGGCCCTGCTGTTCCTGTCGCTGCTGGGCTGGCTGATCGGCGACCGGCTCACCGAGCAGTTTGAAGACCTGCGCGAACGGCTGCCCAGTGCGCTGCTCGCGCTGGTCGAATGGGCGCGGGGTTTCCCCATCGGCCTGGCCCTGCTGGAGTTGTGGGACAGCGCCAGCGTGGGCGATGTGCCGTGGACGCGCGTGGCCTACGCCGCCACCCAGACGCTGAACGCGGTGGGCACCGTGCTGCTGATGGCGCTGGTGGGCGTGTACCTGGCGATCGACCCGCGCCTGTACCGCGTCGGGCTGGTCCGGCTGGTGCCGCCTGCATACCGCGAGCGCATCAACGAGGCACTGCTGGCCAGCGGCCACGCCCTCTCGCGCTGGCTGGTGGCCCAGAGCTTCTCGATGCTGTTCGTGGGCATCACCACCGCCGTCGGCCTGGCGCTGCTGAACGTGCCGCTGGCGCTGACGCTGGGCGTGATCGCCGGCCTGCTGGCGTTCGTGCCCTTCTTCGGCGCCATCGCCGCCGGGGTGCTGGCGGTGTTGCTGGCCTTCACGCAGGGCCCCACGCAGGCGCTGTACGTGGGCCTGCTCAGCCTGGCGATCCAGCAGGTGGAAGGCAACGTGATCATGCCCCTGGTGGAGCGCTGGGCCGTCTCGCTGGCGCCGGCCCTGGCCATCATGGCCGCCGTGATCTTCGGTGTGCTGTTCGGCTTGCCCGGGTTGGTGCTGTCCACGCCGCTGATGGTGGTGACGATGGTGCTGGTGAAGAAACTGTACGTGGAAGGCTTTCTGGAAGCAGCGCCACCGCCGGCCGCCTCCTGAGGCCCCGCGGACCAGGCCGCCGCCCTGCGCATCGCCCTCACGGCGGGTCCAGCCGGATCACCACGTCATCACCTGCCGGCTCGGCAGCCGCCAGCACCAGCAGGCGCACCGGCTGGACAAAGCCGCCCGCATGGGCCGCCAGCCAGGTCCGGGCCTCGGCCACGCCCTCGCCCGGCAGACCCGCGGCCACCAGCAGCGTGGCGCGGCGCGGCCGGAAAAAACGCAGGGCTTCGCGGGCGCTGGTGCTGCCCCCGAGGTAGCCACAATCCCACGGATCGGTGGGCTGCCGCGCGCGCCACCACAGGACGTCGTGCCACTTCATGCGCAGGCGCAGCAGCAGCCCGGCCCAGCGCCCACCCGCCGCGCTCAGCTGGTGGCTGCCGTCGAGCTCGCGCGAGAACGCCTCGGCCAGCGCCAGCCGCTGCTGCGCCGTGCCGCCGGTTAGCCAGGCCACGGCCAGGGGATCGTCGATGCGCGCCCGGGCGCCGGGCCGCCACCAGGGGCGGCGACCGTCACCGGTGCCCGCGTGGCACCACGCGGCCAGGCCCGCCCAGGCGGCGCGCTGCGCCGCGTCCAGCGGCCGGGCAGGGGGCAGCGGCGTGCCGGGCGGCGGCGTCACGCTCAGCGCCCGGCCATCAAAACGGGCCAGCAGGGTGGGCAGCACATGGCGCAACAACACCCAGGCCAGCACCACGCCCGGCAGCAGCGCCAGCCACCAGCCGACGCTGTTCCACGAAAGCACGAGCAGGGCGCCCATGTCAGATCCGGCCCCGGAGCGGGGCACCAGCGTTCAGAGACGGGGTGATGGGCGACATGCGGTGGGTGGTTCGGTGATTCAAGTGCCCCTGCCGAATCGGTCCGGCAGGGAACACGGCCGCGGCGAACCGGTATGCCCGCTATTGTGGCGGCCGCTCCGCGCGCTTCGTCGCATGCGCAGGCGTACCCGATCACGGGTTTTCCTTACTTACATTACGCGTGTAATGTGAAATCATGGCGAGCATGAACACACGACAGCCACCACGCGAACGCCGGCGCCAGGCAGACCGCAGCCTGGCGACCCGGCAGCAGCTCATCCAGGCCACGATCGAGGTGGTGCGCGACCGCGCCTTCCACGGCGCTTCGGTGTTCGAGGTGGCCAAATCGGCGGGCGTCACGCCCGGTGCGTTCCAGCACCACTTCGGCTCCAAAGCCGAACTGATGATGGAAGTGGTGGCCGCCATCCTGCAGGGCGATGCCGACAGCAGCCTGCAATGGCCAGCCGCCTCCCAGCCCCTGTCCGAGCGGGCGCGGGCCATGGTCGAGGGGCTCTGGCGCAGCGTGTACGAGCCCGACCGTTTCCTGGTGGCCTGGCAGGTGTACTTCGGCTGTGCCAACGAGCCCGGCCTGCGCGAGCGCATCCTGGCCCAGCGGGAGGACACCACGGGCCGCCTGGTGGAGCGCTTTCTGGACACATTCCCCGAGCTGGCCGCGCGCCCCGATGCGCAGGCCCAGGTGCAGCTCATTCTCAGCAGCCTGCGCGGCCTGGGCCTGACCCGGCTGTTTGGCAGCGATCCCTCCACCCCGGCGCAGCTCGATGCCCTCGTGCAGTTGCTGGTCGACCGCTGTGCCCCCGCCGCGGCACATCCCTCCCCCCCGAGCAGAAAGAAGGCCCCATGAGCACCCCCCCGTCCACCGCCCCCGTCGCTGCGCGACGCCTCCTGACCCTGGGTCTGTGCATCACCGCCTCGGCAGCGGTGATGTTGCCCGCGGCGGTACATGCCCAGGCGTTCCCGACCCGGCCCATCACGCTCGTGGTGCCCTACCCGGCCGGCGGCGCCACCGACACCCTGGCCCGCATCCTGAACACCGCCCTGAGCCAGCGGCTGGGCCAGCCGGTGATCGTGGAGAACAAACCCGGCGCCGGCACCGTCATCGGCGCCACGGGCGTGGCCAATGCCGCCCCTGACGGCCACACCATGCTCATCAGCTCCAACACCACCTTCACCGTCAACCCGGCCCTCAAACGCAGCCTCCCCTACGATCCGCTCAAGAGCTTTGAAAGCATCGGCCTGATCGGCAGCTCGCCCCTGGTGCTGCTGGCCCACCCGTCGGTGGCCGCCACCAACGTGCAGGAACTGGTGGCCCTGTCCAAGGCGCAGCCGAACAAGCTGTCGTTCGGCTCCTTCGGCGTGGGCACCACCGCGCATCTGGCCGGCGAAATCTTCAAGGTGATGACGGGCGCCAACCTGCTGCACGTGCCCTACCGCGGCAGCGCCCCGGCCATGGCCGACCTGATCGGCGGACAGATCCCGCTGAGCTTCGACACCAACGTGGCCGCCCTGCCGCAGATCCAGGCCGGCAAGGTCAAGGCCCTGGCCGTCACCTCGGCCCAGCGCTCGCCCAGCCTGCCCGATGTGCCCACCGTCGCAGAAGCCGGATTCCCGGAGTACGACCTGGTCCCCTGGGTCGTGCTGGTGGCCCCGCGCGGCCTGCCGGCGCCCGTGCGCACCCGGCTGTCGGAAGCGCTCAAGGCCGCGGTCGATGACCCCGCCACCCGTGCGGCCCTGACCAAGAGCGGTCTGGACGTGGCCTGGCAGCCCGGCTCCGTCTACGACCAGCGCGTGGCACGTGAACTGCCCCTGCTGCGCGCCTACGTGCACAAAGCCAATATTCCGCTGGAGTGAGTTCTGACACACGACCTGACCTCCTTATCGGCCCTTGCCTTGCGCCGCCTCATCGGGCGGCGCGAGATCTCCCCGCTCGAACTGCTGGACGCCTGCATCGCCCGCATCGAGCGGCTGAACCCGGGCCTCAACGCGATTGCCGCCACCGATTTCGAGCGCGCCCGTGCGGCGGCGCGCGAAGCCGGATCGCGGGTCATGCAGGGCGCACCGCTGCCCCTGCTGCACGGGCTGCCGCTGGGGGTGAAAGACCTGCAGGACACGGCCGGGCTGCTGAGCACCAGCGGCAACGTCGGCATGCGCCACCGCGTGCCAGCCGCCGACACCGCGCTGGTGGCCCGGCTGCGGGCGTCGGGCGCCATCGTCACGGCCAAGACCAATGTGCCCGACATGGGCGCGGGCGCCAACACGCGCAACCCGGTGTGGGGCGCCACCGGCAACCCTTTTGACAACCGCCTGAACGCCGGCGGCTCATCAGGCGGCTCGGCCGCGGCGCTGGCTGCCGACCTGCTCCCGCTGTGCACCGGCTCGGACACCGGCGGCTCGCTGCGCATCCCGGCCGCCCTGTGCGGCGTGGTGGGGCTGCGGCCCAGCCCGGGGCTGATCGCCAACGACCACCGGGCACTCGGCTGGTCCGCGCTGTCGGTGCTGGGCCCCATGGGTCGCGACGTGGCCGACACCGCCCTGCTCATGGAAGCCAGCGTGGGCGCACACCCGCTGGACCCGATCAGCCGGGACACCCCGGCGGGCGCCTTCTGGCCCCTGCCCGAGGTGGACCCGGCGGGCCTGCGCATCGGCGTGGTGGAAGACTTCGGCGTCTGCGCCGTGGATACCGACATCCGCGAGACCTTTCGCGACCGCGTGGCCCGCCTCGGCCGGCTGGTGCACCGGTGCGAGCCGGTGGACCTGGGCCTGAGCGACGACGCCCACCGCGCCTTCGACATCCTGCGCGCCGAAGCCTTTGTGGCGGCCTACGCCGACGTGCTGCGCACCGCCCCGGACACGCTGGGCCCCAATGTGCGGGCCAACCTGGAGATGGCCACCGGCTTCACCCTGGCCGACCGCGCCTGGGCGCACCTGGAGCAGACCCGCATCGCCCGACGCTTCGCCCAGGCGCTGTCGCAGTTCGACCTGATCGTAGCGCCGGTCACGCCGGTCTCACCCTTTGCCTGGACCGAGCTGTACGCCACCCAGGTGGAAGGGCGCACCATGCGCAACTACTACGAATGGCTGTCGCTGACCTATGTGGTGACGCTGGCCACGGCACCGGCGCTTTCACTGCCTTGCGGCGTGGACGGGCGGGGCATGCCCTTCGGGCTGCAGCTGATCGCCCCGCTGAACGCCGACGTCCGGCTGCTGGCGGCCGCGCACGCGCTTGAACAGGCATTTGAAAATGACCCGGCCCTGCGTCGCCCACGACCCGACGCCGAGCGGCTGGCGGTGCCCAGCCCGGCGCTCAAAAGCATCGTGACGCACCCACCGGGCGGGGACGCGGGCGCCGCCGCCTGGGCCGTGCAGAACGCGGTCTGAGCGCGGTCCGACCCCGCTCAGTGCGAGTCCAGCATGCGCTGCACCAGCGGGTGCTGGACCTTGCGCGCGGTGCCGATGGCGTAGAAGTGCTCCTGCACGCCCTCGCAGGGCGCGAACCAGTGCAGGCCGTAGCCCTGGGTGAGCTTGTCGCGCATGCGCTCGGAGGCCGGGAACACGCCCATGCCGGAGGCGCCGAAAGTGGCCAGCAGCGCGCTGTCTTCGAACTCGCCCACCAGCCGGGGCTGCACGCCCTGGCGCTCGAACCACTGGTCGATGCGCAGGCGCACCGAGGCGTGCGCGGTGGGCAGCAGCACCGGGATGCGCGCCAGGTTGTGCGGGAAGTCCACCCGCGCCGCCTCGATCCATTCGGCCGGCGCGTACCAGCCCAGCCGCGACGAACCCAGCGGGTGGCTGTAGAGCCTCAGGTTGGGGTTGACGGGCGCGGCCCGGTCGGAGAGCACCACGTCCAGGCGGTGCAGCGCCAGGTCGGCCAGCAGGTCGTCGAAATCGTCTTCGTGGCAGAGCAGGCGCAGCTTGGGCTCGCTCACCACCGGCGCCAGCAGGTCGCGCACCGCCAGCTTGGGCAGGCCGTCGGAGATGCCGACCACCAGGCGCACGCCGGTCTGCTCGGTGGCGTCGCGCACGGTGGCGTGCAGCTGCTCGCCGAGCTGGAAGATCTGCTCGGCCACCTTCAGCGCGGCGTGGCCGGCGTCGGTGAGCGCCAGGCCGCGCCCGGCCGGCTTGAACAGCGCATGGCCCAGCGACTGTTCCAGCAGCCGCACCTGCGCGCTGATGGTCTGCACCGCCATGCCCAGCCGCGCCGCCGCATGCGACATGCCGCCCTCCTTGGCCGTGACCCAGAAGTAATACAGGTGCTTGTAGTTCAGGTCCTGCTGCATGGTTCGTTATTTTGGAAAATATATTCTTTTATTGTCTGCTTTTTACTGAATGAATGCCGTCCTAATGTGTGGCCTCCACCCACCCTCACTGGAGCTCTGCATGAAGAACTACCCCGTCAACAGCCCCGAAGCCGCCGCCCGCGTGCTGGCCATGGCCATGGTCGCCGATGGCCAATACTCCATGGTCGAGCTGCGTGCGCTCGACCGGCAGAACGTCCCGGCCCTGCTGGGCATTACACCCGAGGCGTTCAAAGCGGTGGTGGACGATTTCTGCCAGGACCTGCTGCTGGCCAGCGCCGGCCAATGGACGGGCTCCGTGGAGGCCGGTATCCGCGAGCAGCTGATGCGGGAGATCACCGATCGCCCCTTGCAAGAGCTGATCTTGCAGCAGTGCGAGGCGCTGATGTTGTGCGACGGACACCTGGCGGACGGCGAGGTCGAGCTGCTCGACGCGCTCAGCGCCGCCTGGCGCCGGCCTGTGCTCCTGTGAAGCCCGGTCCCCCGATGAAAACACTCATCTGGAGCCTGAGCGCGCTGCTGGCACTGGGCTGGACGGGCGTGGTGTGGGTGACCCACCGCGTGAGCGCCTGGCTGCTGGGTGCCGTTGAAAGCGGCACCCTGAAAGACGCGGGAACCACGGTGGCGGGCCTGCCGCTGCCCCCCTTGCCCGGCTGGATCGCGCCCTGGTTCGACCCCGCCTGGCTGGCCGACTGGCAGGCCTTCGGCGCCAGCCTCCTGGGCTGGCTGGGCGACGTCCTGCCCTCCGGCGATGCGCTGATGGTCTGGATCGGCCCGCTGTTGTGGATCGGCTGGGGCCTCGGCCTGATCACCCTGCTGGTGTTGGCCGCGCTGGCCCACTGGCTGGCGGGACGCGGCCACTCGCTGACCCAGGCGCTGCAGGGCAATCGGGCATGAGCGAGGGCATTGCCCGCCAGCTGCGCGGGGCGGCGCAGGAAGGTCCCGCCGCCTTGCGGCTGAGCCTGGGCGAGCTGCTGCAGCTGCACGGGCAGGACTCGGGCGCGGCGCTGCTGATGCTCATGGCCCTGCTCTGCACGCTGCCGGTGGCCGGTGTGGGCACCGTGCTCAGCCTGGGCATCTTCGCGCTGGCCTGGGCCTGGCTGCGCGGGCGCGACAGCGTGAATCTGCCGGCCCGCTTGGGCGGCCTGACCCTGAACGCAACCTGGACGCGGCGCAGCCTGCACAGCCTGGCCTGGACCTACGAACGCGCCGAACGCTGGCTGCGGCCCCGCTGGCCGGCGCTGTGCCACGCCCGCACGCGCGCCGGCTGGGCGGTGTGGATCGCGCTGATGGGTGCGCTGATCTTCCTGCCGTTGCCGCTGGGCAACGTGCTGCCCGGCACCAGCCTGATGCTGCTGAGCCTGGGCTGGCTGTTCCGCGACGGGCTGGCGCTGCTATTGGCCGCGGCCACCGGCATGGCCGGCGTCGGCTACGCCATTGCCATGGGCCACCTGGCCATCGCGGCGTGGCAGCACATGGGGGCGGCGCTGGGCCTCTGACCGCCCGGCCTTCAGAGCCGGTAGAAGAACAGCGCGCTCATCACCAGCCCGGTGGCGATGACGCCGCTGCGCACGGCGTGGGCCGGCAGCCGCTTGGACCAGCGCGCGCCGAAAAAGCCGCCCGCCGTGGCGGCCACCATCATCAGCAAGCCCTCGCGCCAGGCGATGGCGCCGGCAATGACAAAAGCGCCCACCGCCAGCCACGAGAGCACCAGCGAGTTGAGGTTCTTCAGCGCGTTGACGGTGTGGATGCGGCTCTCGCCCGTCACGGTGTAGAGGGCCATCAGCAGAATGCCCAGCCCGCCATTGAAATACCCGCCGTAGATGGCCACGGCCAGCAGCGCCGGCTCGCGCCAGCGCGCCAGGCCCGGCCCGTCGGCCGAGGTGCCAGCAGCGCGCCGCGCGATCCACGGCCCGGCGGCAAACAGCGCGGTGGCGAACAGCAGCAGCCAGGGCACGATGCCGGCGAACAGGCTCGCCGGCGTCACCAGCAGCAGCAGCGCGCCGGCCACGCCGCCCGCGGCGGCAATGCCCATCTCGCGCCAGAGCCGCCGCGTTGGCAACGCACGCAACTCGGGCCGGAAGCCCAGCGTGCTGCCCAGGTAGCCGGGGCTCACCGCCAGCGCACTGGTGGCATTGGCCATGATGGGCGGCACGCCCGCGAACACCAGGGCGGGAAAGGTGAGGAAGCTGCCGCCGCCGGCCACGGCGTTGAGCACGCCGGCGGCGAACGCGGCCGCGAGCAACAGCAAATCGGCGAAAGAAAAGTACATCGATGTAACAAAACCGGTGCAGGGCGCGCACCTGGCGCATGCTTGAGCTGGGCCGATTAGAACAGCCCGCACGGCCCCTCGTTTTTACCTGGACGCGAGCTTGTCACCCATGCCCGCCTTCGCCGCCACCGCCCCGCCGCTGTATGTGGATCTGGACGGCACGCTCACGCCAACCGACACGCTGTACGAGTCGGTGCTGCTGCTCGTGCGCCGCCACCCACTCAACGTGCTGCGCCTGTTCGCCTGGGTGCTGCTGGGCAAGGCGGTGTTCAAGCAGAAGCTGGCCGACGCCGTGCGACCCGACCCGGCGCGCCTGCCCTACCACGGGCGCTTTCTGAAGTTCCTGCAGGACGAGCGGGCCCGTGGCCGCACACTCGTGCTGGCCAGCGCGGCCGACGCCCGCATCGTGCGCGGCGTGGCCCGGCACCTGGGCCTGTTCAACGATACGCTGGGCACCGAGGCGGCCGCTGGCGGCCCCAACCTGAGCCGGGCCCACAAGCGGGCGGCCATCGAGGCCCATGCCCGGGCGATGGGTTACCAGCACTGGGCGTATGCGGGGAACGGCCGCGACGATCTCGCCGTGTGGGCCGGCAGCCAGGAAGCGATTGCCGTGAACGCGCCGCCCGGCGTGGTGCAGGCACTCAAGCGCCAGCACCCGCAGGCCCGGGTGTTTCCGCGGGTGCGCCTGCGGCCCCGCATCGTGCTGCGCGCCATCCGCCTCACCCAGTGGGCCAAGAACGCGCTGCTCTTCGTGCCCCTGCTGGCCGCGCATTCGCTCGACCCGTCGGCCTGGGGCGCGGTGGCGCTGGCCTTCGTGGCCTTCGGTCTCTGCGCCTCGGCCACCTACCTGCTCAACGATCTGCTGGACCTGCCCAGCGACCGCGCGCATCGCCTCAAGCGCTTCCGCCCGCTGGCCTCCGCGGCGCTCGGCATTCCCACGGCCGTGGCGCTGGGCACGGTGATGATGGTGCTGGCCTTTGTGCTGGCCTGGCAGGTGTCGCGCGGCTTCACCGCGGTGCTGGCGCTCTACACCGTGGTGACGCTGGCCTACTCGATCCGTCTCAAGCGGCTGGCGCTGGTGGACGTGCTGCTGCTCTCGGGCCTGTACACGCTGCGCATCGGTGCCGGTGCGGTCGCCGCCCGCGTGGATCTGTCGGGCTGGCTGCTGGCCATCTCCGCCTTCCTGTTCCTGGGCCTGGCGCTCGTCAAGCGCTGCGCGGAACTGGAGCACCTGAACCAGGACGCGACGGAACGGGCACCCGGGCGGGGCTACCAGCGGCGCGACCTGCCCACCCTGCGCGCCATGGGCATCGCCAGCGGCTTCACGGCGGTGACGGTGTTCACGCTCTACATCAACAGCCCGAACAGCCAGGCGCTGTATGCGCAGCCGGCGTGGCTGTGGGGCGTGGCGCCGGTGCTGCTGCTCTGGACCATGCGCATCTGGCTCAAGGCCGGGCGGCGCGAGCTGCTGGGCGACGACCCGTTGCGGTTCACGCTGAAAGACCCCTACAGCTGGGGCACGGCCGCTGCCATCGTGCTGCTGGGCGCGTTGGCCACGCGGGGCCTGGGCACTGGATGATCGGCATGAAAGCCGTTGCACTGGGCCTGGCCGTGTTCTGCGTGCTGCTGTCATCGGCGGCCCAGCTCGCCATGAAACGCGGCATGAACGCGCCACCCGGTGCCGACCTGGGCGCCACCTACGGACACGCGCTGGGCAGCCCGCTGGTGTGGCTGGGTCTGGTGCTCTACGCGGGCAGCGCGGCGCTGTGGCTGTGGGTGCTGGCCCGCCTGGACGTGAGCCTGGCCTACCCGCTGGTGAGCCTGGGCTTCGTCATCACCTTCGCGCTGGGCGTGTGGTGGCTGGGCGAGCCGTTTTCCTGGCTGCGCGTGGCCGGCTGCACGCTGATCGTGCTGGGCGTGGGCCTGCTGGCGAGGGCCTGACCGGCGGGCGCCGGTCGCCAGCCCCGTATGCTCAGCGTCTGCCGACCCCGCCGCCATGCCCGACACCCCGCATTCCCTCGCTGACGCACGCCGGCTGTTCCGGGCCACGTTCCTCGGCACGCTGCTGCTCAAGATCGTGCTGGCCGCCGGCTTTCCCTTCACCGGCGACGAGGCGTTTTTCTACCAGTGGGGCCGTTTCCCGGCCTGGGGCTATTCCGATCACCCACCGTTGGTGGGCTGGCTGCTGGCGCTGCTGCACCGCATCAGCGACGCGCCGCTGGTGCTGCGCAGCGTCACGCTGCTCGTGACCAGCGTGATCGCGCTGGGCATCGTCGATGTGCTCAGGCGCCACCTGCCCCCCGAACGCGAAGCCGGCGCGTGGCTCGCGGGCGCGGTGTACCTGGCCATGCCCTGGTCGTGGATGTTCGTGCTGGTGACCACCGACACGCCGCTGGCGCTGTTCATGGGGCTGTCGGCTTATGCCTATCTGCGCGCCGACGCCTGCCCGGGCCGGGGCGCGGGCTGGTACGCGCTGGCCGGCGTGTTCGTCGGACTGGCCTTTCTGTCCAAGTACTTCGCCGCGCTGCTGGGCTGTGCCTACACGGTGCACATCATCGGCTGGCGCCGCGACCGCTGGTGGGCGCTGCCGCTGATGTTCGCGCTGGCCCTGCCCTTCATTGGCCTGAACGTCTGGTTCAACGCCACGCACGGCTGGGCCAACGTGATGTTCAACGTGTTCAACCGCAACGGCGGCGCGCAGTGGAACCTCAAGACCTTCGCGGCCTACGTCGGCATGGCGGCCTACCTGCTCACGCCCTGGCTGCTCTGGCAGGGGCTGCGCGCCCGGCCACGCGCGAGCGTGCCCCCGGCCCGGCTGCGCACGCTGGCCGTGCTGTGGCTGTTCCCGATCCTGCTGTTCGCCTTCCTGAGCCTGGGCCGCAGCATCGGCCTGCACTGGGTGCTGGGCTTCGTGCCGCTGTTCGTGCTGTGGGCCGGCCTGCGGGTGGACGCATGCGCGCTGCACACCAGTCTCAAGGCCACGCTGACGCTGTCGCTGCCGCACCTGCTGCTGGTGGCTGCCGTGGCCTGGGCGCCGCTGTCGCTCTGGCAGAAGGCGAAGCTCCACGACCGCCTGGTCTTCACCCGCGAAGCCCCGGCCCTGGCCGCCGCGCTAAAGGCCGATCTGCCGCCCGGCGCCACCCTGATGGCCCGCACCTACAACCCGGCCTCCGTGCTGGCATTCGCATATGGGCAGTACGTGCCCGTGTTCGGCGTGGGCCGCCACCACGCGCGCCAGGACGACCAGATCATCGACTTCCGCACCTACGACGGCCGGCCGCTGCGCATCTTCGACTACAACGAACCCGACCTGGCGGACTTTGTACCCTTCTTCGCCCAGGTCAGCAAACAGAAGGTGGTGATTGAAGGTGTGGACTTCTGGATGGTGGACGGCACGGGCTTTCGCTTCCAGCCTTACCGCGAACAGGTGCTGGCGACGATTGCGCAGGAGTTCCACGACATCCCGCACTGGCTGCCGCTGCTGGGGAATCCGTTCTGCGAGCGGTATGGGTTTATGGGGTGTTTGCCGCAGAGGCGGTGATGGCTGGCGCGGTTGGGGCTCATTGCGATTGTTGATCTCGACTCCAGTCGCCTGACGTGCGACGGCAGGTGCTTCACCCCATGTTCAGTCTCTTGACTGTGAGTGAGCGTCCATACGAGTTGTTAGACCGCATTCGTGCCACGGAGCCCGCGTAGCCGCGCCTCGAGCGCATCCTTCAGCGCTTTGAGGCTTCGATAGAAGATGACAGGATAATCCTTGAGATCAAACTCAAGCTTGGTGCCGTCTCTCGCAATGTAAATGGGCGTCTTGCGAAGTCCCTGAGCATACCCGGCTTCATAGAAGACATTTGGCCTGCTACCAGTCAACTCCACGATTACAAACTCTGCTTTACGTATCGATTCTAATATTCGGTCCGTAATTCTCTCGCTCGAGTGCGGTTCATCTACGCGCTCTGCCTGAATGCCACAACGGTTTGCAGCTTCTTTGATTGCATCAAGCACATCGTCTAGATCCGCATTGTTCGGATCGATGGGCATCGCAATGAATGCGTAGCCCGACTTAACGTCCGCATCCACTTCAACCTTTGGATCGGAAGTCTTTGCAGGAGGAGGTGGATCATTCAAGACGCCGATTGTCTGGTCGATCATGTCTTGGACATAGGAGGTCAAGGAGCCGCCGTAAGCATGCGTAAAGATCGACAAAAATGGGTCGACATTTCGCATGATCAATCCGCCTACCGCCGGAGGAGGGCTGATCGTCATCGTTCGCAGGCATCCGGCCTCAAGAACTTCGCGGCGAACCCAATTTAGGTTTTGATTGATGTAAGACCGTGCGTCAGGACTGTTCGTACGATCCCATGCTATGACCGCATCCTGGAACGATCGGAGGCGGCTAACTTTGTCTTCTGTGTCCATGTGATGCAATGGTGGGGTTTATGTGACCTAACGAATGAAAGGGACTTCCCCGTCCCGGGTGCTCCGCGCAGTTGCGAGGTACGGCATCAAAGTGCCACGATGGGAAGTGCGAACTCTCATCAACTCACTCGTTTTGTGGAAGGAGAAGTCTCATGGCAATCGTATTCGTTGGCATCGATCTAGCAAAGAACGTTTTTGCAGTTCACGGCGTGGATGAATTAGGCAAGCCCGCACTGGTGCGCCCCCATGTAGCGCAAGCCAAGCTGCTCGAACTCATCATCTCGCTGGCGCCATACCTAACCGGCATGGAAGCCTGCTCCGGCGCCCACCACTTTGCGCGCGAGTTTCAGAAGTCGGCCACATCGTGCGACTGATTACGCCCAAGTTCGTCATTCCTTACTGCCTCTCGGGCAAGCGAGGCAAGAACGATGCGAGGCGGCCGCCATCTGCGACGCCTTCAACCGCCCCAACTGTGGGGAAACACTTTAGTTGCGCTTGAGGCGCCAAGGGGAGCGCAGCGACCCGAAGGCCGCCCTCGAAGCGTTTGTTAGACACCACTTCGCTCACTGTCCGCATTTTGTTAATCCTAAACCGTTAACAATTATTTGCTTTGCCCCAACTAGGCTAGCACTGAAGGTGTCGCGTTCCAATGAACTGATTTGGTAGCGAACTTTAAGCTCTTGACCCTGCAGCAATTCACCAATATAACCGCAACCCTCTTCCTCCGCACCATGCCACAGCAAGAAACCAACGGTTGCGGGTTCCCACTGAAATGTTGATTGACCTAAAAGTTTTTCGAGTTGTTTGCTTTTTACGGGATCTATTACCCTCGGCTTATTCTTATCTACCCGGATTTCAATTAGTCCGTTCGGCTCAATTGTTCCAATTTTCTTTCTTGAAATAAACACCCATACAGCCTTACCTTCGTAACTCAATTGAACTCGATGTTCGGCATCGCTATACGCAGCATAACGAACTTGCTTATCTGTGAATTCGTCTACTTTGTTTACAAATATCCATTCAGCATAGGCAGCTTGCGCGAAAAACAGGATTGCCATGGTGGCCAGTTGTTTGAACATAGGTGCTCCAGCTATTTCGGTTTAGGTTGTGGCGACATTTAACGAATGAAAGAGACTTCACCGTTCCGAGTGATCCGCGAAATGGCAGGGTACGACATCAAAATACCAAGATGGGAAGTGCGAACTCTCATCAACTCACTCGTTTGTGGAAGGGGGAGTCACATGGCAATCGTATCCGTAAGCATCGATCTGGCAAAGACCGGTCGGATTCAAAACTGAAGTGCAACACCTGCCACCGAGTAAGGTCCACAGATACAAAGCACCCCTACCCAAGCGATGATCCGCGCCTCCAGCGCTGACAGGGGCTCGGCCGCTTCGATCTTTCCCACCACTTCGCTCAAATGCTGGGCGTCTTCCAGGCGAGGCAATGGACCGCCGGCGCGTGGCCGGTAGGTGTCTGGCGAGGTGGAAACGCCCAGGGCACCGAAGCGCTCGTCACCTGCGTAGAACAGGTACTCCATCAGAGACAAACGCTTGGGCTTGTCCACGAAGCGGATCACCTTTTCGCCCCAGCGGTCGGGCCGGGCATCGTCGACCGCGCCCACTGCGCGCTGCGTTTCGGCCAGCAAGCGGCCGGGCGGCATGAACTCGGTATCGAGCAGGGGCAGGTCTTCGCTGAGGGCAAAGCCGCCGGCCAACCATTCGCGACCATAGTGAAGCGACACCCCTTTGCCAGCGGACACCAGATGCAGAGCGCCCACGTAGCGCGGCTGGGCCGGGTCCGCCAGGTACCAGAGGTGGAGTTCGTCCAGCCGCATCTCAGGCCTTGCCGCGCTCGGCATTCAAACGGGCCATGGCCGCTGTGCGGGCGCGGGCACGGCCCAGTGCGATGGCCTCGCGAACATCCATTTCGATGGCGCCGCGGTCGTGCTCAGGGGCCGCCAGCGTGCCCAGCTCGCCATCGCGCTGAATGAGCCACAGCGCCGTGGCCACGATGCCGATACCGACGCCAGGGTCCCCGGCTTCCAGGCGCTGCAGCGTGGGGATCGACACCCCCATGCGCTGTGCCCAGGTCTTGAGGGACTCCTTGCGGCGCAGGCGCGCCACAGCCAGATCCGCACCCAGCTTTTCAATGGCGGCCAGGGTGGCGGGGGGCATCTGCTGCAAGGCGCGAGCGGTCTTTGGCATATCTATAGATCTTATCGATATGCTTGACAAAGTAAATATCTATATTCACAAATGGCGTCGACTGGACGTGTTGTCGCCATCGTTCCACGACATCCCGCGCCGACTGCCGCTGCAGGGGAATCCGTTTTGTGAGCGGTATGGGTTACCGAGTGCTCATCGGGGCGGTGAAACACCCCCCAGACCGCCACGGTGCACCCCTAAAATGAAAAAACCATGTCTTCCCGCGCAGTCCCATCCGCTCTGACCGAAGCACTGGCGCGCCAACCCATGCTGGCGTTCGCGGTGCTGGTGGGCAGCCGCGCCACGGGTCAGGCCCATGAACAGAGCGACTGGGACATTGCCCTGCAATGGTCGCCACGGATGGACGAGTGGACGGCGATGGGCGCTGTCGAGTGCCTGCGCAGCGAACTGGCCCGGGCCTTGCAGGTCGAGGCGTCACAGGTGGACCTGATCGATCTGCGCCGGGCCAATCTGGCGATGAAGGCGAGTGCAGCCGAAGAAGGGGTGTTGCTGACCGCCCCCGACGCCATGGCGTGGGAGCATTTTCTGCAGCGCACCTGGCGTGAACTGGAAGACCACTACTGGGCGCAACAACATGCGGCATGACCTTTACCAGCAGGAAACGGCGCGGATCGCTGCCGCGCAAAGCGCCTTGCTCGCGGAGGCCAGGGCCACGCTGCAGCTGGGGCATGCGTTGCGTCCGCTGGAAGATGCGGGTGTGCTACACGCGCTGCAGGTGCTGATTGAAAACGCCATCGGCAAGGCCAAGCGCCTGCTGAAAGCGGCCGGGCATCCGGTGCCGGTGTCGGCACACGACACGTTTGCCGCGCTCGTCAGCCACGGGCTGCTGGCGCCCGATGACTTGCCCACCTGGAACGCGGTGGTCGGTCTGCGCAACCGCATCGTGCACGACTACATGAACATCGACATGGCGCAGGTGCGCGCCTGGGTCGTCGCAGGCAAGGACGCTTTTGTGACCGACTTCCTGTTGCAGGACTGGCAGGCTGACCTCAAAGGCTGAGCGCCCCCAGCGGCCGGGCCAGCGCCTCAAGCCGACGCCGGAATGATGTTCGCCACCGGCTCAGGCGCCAGCAGCGTGCCGTCGCGCAAGCCGCGCACGGTGGCAAACCCCAGCCACAGCACCACCATGGACGTGGCGGCCAGCAGCAGCACGCCGGCGTTTTGCAGAGCGCCGTGCCAGCCACTGCCGGGCTGCAGTTCGGTCAGCCGCAGCGTGAGCGACGTGAACGCGGCCAGCGGGAAAGACAGCGCCCAGAACGCGATGGTGAACGGCTGGGACGCCACGCGGCGCGCCACCGGCAACAGCAGCAACAACGTGAACAGTGCGATGCCCCACAGCGCCTGCACCAGCACCAGCGGCGCCTGCAGTTGCACCAGCACCAAGCCGATCACCGAGGGCGGCGCCAGCGTGATGAACCAGGCCGGCATCAGCCGCTCGGGCAGCGGGCTGTGCGCGATCCGGCGCACCAGCACGAGCGTGAACACCACCGGCCACAGGAACAGGCCAATGCCCAGCTGCGCGGCAGACCAACCGTCGATGCCCAGTGGCAGGCCACCGAGTGGCGCCACCACGTTGCCCACCACCGGGATCAGCAGCACCGGCGTGATGCCGGGCCACAGCCCGGTGTTGCCCGCGCCCAGGCCGGGCTGGCTGGCGGCGGCTGGGGCCAGCCAGCGGCCGAGCACCCAGAGCGTGGCCCACAGTTGCGTGAGGCTGCCCACCCACCACAGCACGCGCCACAAGGGCGTGAGCGGCCCGTCAGCACCGCCCAGCGCAACGCCCACCGCCGCCAGCAAGAGCAGCGACACCGGAAGTGCCGCCACAAAGGCGTGGCGCGCCGGGTGCCTCAGGTCCTCGTCCAGGGCCTGCGGGTAGCGCGAGGCGCGCACCACCGAAGCCGCGAGCAAAACCCCGAACACCAGCAGCGCAAGCGCACCCAGCACCAGCGCGAGACCGGTGGCCATCTCGCCCAGCGGGCCAGCCGCGCGCCCCCAGGCGAGCGACAGGCCGCACAGGCCCATGACCAAGGCGAACCAGCCGGGCGCGAGGAATTTCAAAGGGGTGGGTGAGGACATGACGCGTTTCAGGAAAAGCCGGAACCGTTCGAGTGTGACCGTGGAACAGCGAACACCGTGGAACCGCCTTTCGGCCAGCCCGGAACCGGCCGCTGGCGGCTCACCCGTCAGGAGCGCGAGGGCGGCGGCGCCAAGCCGCCCCGGGCCGCCTGGGCCGTGCCCGACAGCCGCCGCTTCCTGTGCTGCGGCTCAGCGCGTGCTGCAGGCGATCTTGCTATCAGGCACACCCACCGCTTTCAAAATCAGCGCCAGCGGGCAGAAATTGGTGAAGCCGAACTGGAACAGGTTGAAGCCGACGAAGGCGGTGAAGGCGAGGAACCAGGGGCTCACAAACAGCGGGCTGGCTTCCACGCCGAGCGCCAGCGAGATCATGATGAACAGGCCCGCGATCACGCGGATGTAACGTTCGACGGTCATTTCAAACTCCTTGAAAAAAACACACAGGGACAGCAAAAAAACGGGCTCAAACTGCGGCGGCCTGCGTCGCGTAGCGGCGGTGGTACAGCGCGTAGTACAGAACGGGAATCACCACCAGCGTGAGCAGCGTGGAGACGGCGATGCCGAAGATCAGCGAGACGGCCAGGCCGTTGAAGATCGGGTCGTCCAGGATGAAGAAGGCGCCCATCATGGCGGCCAGGCCGGTCAGCGCAATGGGCTGGGCGCGCACCGCGGCCGACTGCACCACGGCGTCGGCGAAGGGCACGCCGCGCGCGGTTTCCAGCTCGATGAAGTCCACCAGCAGGATGGAGTTGCGCACGATGATGCCGGCCAGCGCGATCATGCCGATCATGCTGGTGGCGGTGAACTGCGCACCCAGCAGCGCGTGGCCCGGCATCACGCCGATGATGGTGAGCGGAATCGGCGCCATGATGACCAGCGGCGTGAGGTAGCTGCGGAACTGCGCGACCACCATCAGGTAGATCAGGATCAGGCCCACGCCGTAGGCGGCGCCCATGTCGCGGAAGGTCTCATACGTGATCTGCCATTCGCCGTCCCACTTCACCGCGTATTCGCGGTAGGGGTCTTGCGGCTGGTTGATCCAGTACTCGCCGAGTGCGCCGGTGTCGGGCAGTGCGGCAGCGCCCATGCGCGAGCGGATGTCGAACAGGCCGTAGAGCGGCGAGTCGAGCTGGCCGGCCATGTCGCCCATCACGTAGGTGACGGGCAGCAGGTTCTTGGTGAAGCGCGGCTGGTCGATCACGCCGCGCTCGATGGTGACGAGTTCGGACAGCGGCACCATGGCCCCGTTCGCGGCTTTCATGGGCAGCGCCAGCAGCGCGTCCAGCCCCACCTGCGCTTCGCGCGGCAGCTGCAGGCGCACCGGCACCGCGAACTTGGCGTGGCCGTCGTGCAGGTACGCGGCATCGGCGCCCGACAAGGCAGCGTGCACCGTCTGCGCGATCACCTGCACCGGAATGCCCAACGACTCGGCGCGCTGGCGCTGGATGCGCAGGAAGGCGCGCGGCGCGTTCTCTTTCAGCGTGGTGTCGATGCCGACGATGTCGGGCGTGTCGGCAAAGGCCTGCGCCACGCGGCGGGCGAGTTCGGCACGGCCGGTTTCATCCGGCCCGTACACCTCGGCGACGATGGGCGAGAGCACCGGCGGGCCGGGCGGCACTTCCACCACCTTGATGCGCGCGCCGTGCGCGGCGGCGATGCGCTCCAGCTCGGGCCGGTGGCGCTGGGCGATGGCGTGGCTCTTCTCGCTGCGGTCTTTCGCGCCGGCCAGGTTCACCTGCAGGTCGCCGCTTTCGGCATCCGCGCGCAGGTAGTACTGGCGCACCAGGCCGTTGAAGGTGATGGGGCTGGCGGTGCCGGCATAACCCTGCACGTTGGCCACCTCGGGCTGCAGCGCGATCCAGGCGGTGAGGTCCTGCAGGGCGGCCGCCGTGTCTTCCAGCGGCGTGCCGGCGGGCATGTCGAGCACCACCTGGTACTCGCTCTTGTTGTCGAAGGGCAGCATCTTCAGCACCACCCACTGCACCAGCGTGAGGCCCACCGACAGCATGAGCGCGGCCAGGATGCCGGCCAGCAGCAACCAGCGCTTCTTCGCGCTGTGCAGCAGCGGCGTGAGCACGCGGGTGAAGGTGGTCTGCAGGCCGCGCGTGAGCTTGCTCGGGCCGTGCGCGGCGTGGCTGTTGTCGACCTTGGTCAGCTTCAGCGCCAGCCAGGGCGTGACGGTGAAGGCAATCGCCAGCGAGATCGCCATGCCCATGCTGGCGTTGATCGGGATCGGGCTCATGTACGGCCCCATGAGGCCGCTCACGAAGGCCATGGGCAGCAGCGCGGCGATGACGGTGAAGGTGGCCAGGATGGTGGGGCCGCCCACCTCGTCCACCGCGCGCGGGATGATGACGGACAGCGGCACGTCGGGCGTCAAACTGCGGTGGCGGTGGATGTTTTCCACCACCACGATGGCATCGTCCACCAGGATGCCGATGGAGAAGATGAGCGCGAACAGCGACACGCGGTTGAGCGTGAAGCCCCAGGCCCAGGACGCGAACAGCGTGGCCGTGAGCGTGAGGATGACGGCCGCGCCGACGATGACGGCCTCGCGCCGGCCCAGCGCCAGGCCGACGAGGATGATGACGCTGCCGGTGGCGAAGATGAGCTTGGTGATCAGCTGGTTGGCCTTGTCGGCGGCGGTCTGGCCGTAGTCGCGTGTGATGCTGACCTCGACCCCTTCTGGGATCACCGTGTTCTTCAGCTGATCCAGCCGCTCGCGTGCGCCGCGCGCCACGTCCACCGCGTTCTCACCGGGCTTCTTGGTCACGGTGATGGTGACGGCGGGGTGGTTCTGGCCGGTCTGGCCACTGGCTGTCGTGTCGGCACCGCCGGGCGTGAACCACACGTAGCGCTGCGGCTGCTGCGCGCCCATCTCGACCCGCGCCACCTCGCGCAGGTAGATGGGGCGGCCGTTGTTCACGCCGACCACGATGTCGCCCACGTCCTGCTCGTTGCGCAGGAATTCGCCGGTCTCCACACTGAGCATGCCGGGCTCGCCAGCGGCCGGCGCGGGGTTGACCACGGAACCCGACGGCATGGCCTGGTTGGCCGAGGCAATGGCGCCGTGCAGCGCCTGCACGCTGATGCCGCGCTCGCGCAGGCGGCCGGGCTCCAGCCACACGTTCACCGCGCGGCCGGGGCCGCCGATGGTGCTCACCTCGCGCGTGCCGGGCACGCGCTTGAGTTCGGTTTCCACCGCGTGCGCCACGCGCTCCAGGTCGAGCGCGCTCTGCGCGTCGCGGCTCCACAGCGTGGCGGCCAGCACGGGCACGTCGTCGATGCCCTTGGGTTTGACGATGGGTGGCAGCACGCCCAGGCCGGCGGGCAGCCAGTCCTGGTTGGCGTTGAGCACGTCGTACAGGCGCACCAGCGCCTCGGTGCGCGGCACGCCCACCTGGAACTGCACGGTGAGCACGGCCACGCCGGGGCGCGACACCGAGTAGGTGTGCTCGATGCCCTGTATCTGCGAGAGCACCTGCTCGGCCGGTGCGGCCACCATCTTCTCCACGTCGGCGCTGGACGCGCCGGGGAAGGGGATGAGCACGTTGGCCATGGTCACGTTGATCTGCGGCTCTTCCTCGCGCGGCGTGACCAGGACGGCGAACAGGCCGAGCAGCAGGGCGACCAACGCCAGCAGCGGCGTGATGGCGTTGGACTGGAAGGCGCGCGCCACCGAGCCGGAGAAGCCGAGCTTCTCGGGCGTGTGCGGCGGGGTGTGGGAAGCGGGATGTGTCATGGGGCGGTCCTCACTGAGCCGCCGCTGTGCTGGCGGTTGCCGCAGGGACGGCTCCAGACAGACCGGCGCGCACCGGGTCCAGCGCCACACGGTCGCCCGCCTTCAGGCCGGCCAGGATTTCCACGCCGTCGCCTTGCGCGGCGCCGGTGCGCACGGCGCGCAGGGCAAAACCGGCGGGCTGGCCTTCGCCGCGCGCCGTCACCACGTACACCGCCGTGAGTTCACCGCGCCGCAGCACGGCGGAAGCGGGCACCACCAGCCGCTGGGCTGCGGGCGCGGCAGCGGCCGTGGCCGGCGCGCCAACGAAGCGCACGCGCACGCTGCGCCCGGGCACCTGATCGGCGCCGTCGGCCGCGCTGAGGTCCAGGCGCCATTCCACGGTCTGCGACACCGGGTCGGCGGCCGGCAGGCTGGCCTGCGCGGCGGGGCGGACCCAGCGCTCGGTGCCGGGCAGCTGGATCTCGATCTGCTGTGCCTGACGCGCGGTCGCCTGCAGGGAAGCGGGCACATGCACCACGGCGCGGATGGGTTGCGGCGCGTACACCGTGAGCACGGGCGAGCCGGGCATGGCCAGGTTGCCGGCCTCGGCATGCGTCTGCAGCACCCAGCCGTCGTAAGGGGCGGTGAGGCGCGTGAAGCCCTGCGCCAGCGAGGACTGCGTCTGCCCCGCGCGGGCCGCGGCAGCACCCGCCTGCGCGGCCCGGAACTGGGCCTGCGCCGTGTCCAGCGCGGCCTGGGCCACGAAGCCCTGGGCGCGCAGATCGCGCGTGCGCTCGAAGTGGGCCTGGGCGTTGGCCAGCTGCGCCTCGGCCTGCGCCACGCCGGCTTGCGCCTGCGCCACGCCGGCCTGGGTGGCGCGGTCGTCGATCACGGCCAGCACCTGCCCGGCCTTCACGCGGTCGCCCGCCTTCACCGACAGCGAGGCGATGCGCCCGCTGGCCTGCGCCGAGAGCGTGCTCTGGCGCACCGCCTGCAAGCTGCCGTCCAGGGTCAGCGCCGCACCGGCGGTGTGGGCACCCACGCTGACCACGGGCACCTGCGGACCAGCTGGCGGCGCATCGGCCGCTGCGCGAACACCGCCGGGCGCCAGCGCGATGACAGCCGCCATGCCAGCCAGCCACAGCCCCGCCACCCATCCCGGACGGCGGGCCTCGGCCGGCAGGCGCGACGCATCCATCGGGCGGGCAAAAGAGGTGTGGCGGTGCTTCATGGTGGTGTTCTCCTGTACTGCCCGAAGTATAAACATATACCCCCTGGAGTACAAGAAGGCCTGCCTGCGGGGGGAGGGACGTGCGCGCGAAGAGCCCTCTCCCAGAGGGAGAGGGGGTCAGGCACTGCGTCTTGAACAGGCGTGGGCAGGCGCAGCAGACGATGGGTGCGACTCGCACCGCCAGTCCGCGAAAGGGCTCCCGCATGGGTTCTCATCTCCCTAGAAGATAGCCGGCAAAAGGGCTCCCGCTTTTACTCCCTATCCCTCTGGGAGAGGGCTGGGGTGAGGGCACGCCACCAAGAAGACCCGCCCCCGGCACACAATGTCTTCAGCCCACACCGCCAGCCAGCGAAAAGGCTACCGCATGGCTCCCTCTCCCTCTGGGAGAGGGCTGGGGTGAGGGCTCGCCGCC
>Ga0208490_100195_pt1 | contig 49665 bp, 46 predicted proteins | sample SubbioAug_CSWold_FD_184818 | JGI IMG/M metagenome (GOLD analysis project Ga0208490, IMG submission 184818) | Serpentinite rock and fluid subsurface biosphere microbial communities from McLaughlin Reserve, California, USA - CR11Aug_CSWold (SPAdes) | ecosystem: Environmental > Terrestrial > Deep...
GCGCACGAGCATCCTCATCCAGGAGAAGGTCTCCTACGTCGACTACAAGGACGTGAACCTGCTCCGCCGGTTCCAGTCCGACCGGGCCAAGATCCGGGCTCGCCGGGTCACCGGCAACGACACCCAGCAGCAGGCCGACATCGCGGCCGCGATCAAGAACGCCCGCGAGATGGCGCTGCTGCCCTACACCAGCCGCGTCACCCAGCAGCGGGGCGGCGGCCGTGGCCGTGGCGACGACCGTCGTGGCCCGCGCCGCGACGAGCGCTCGGACGACGAGTACACCGACGACGTGGAGGAGACCACCGCCTCCGACGAGCTGACCTCCGAGGTCAGCGAGGACGAGGAGGTCGAGGCATGAGGGTCATCCTCCGCACCGACGTCGACCTGGTCGGCAAGCGCGGCGACCTGGTCGACGTGAGCGACGGCCACGCCCGCAACCACCTCATCCCCAAGGGCCTCGCCATGCGGGCCACGGCGGATGCCGAGGCCCAGGCCGAGCAGATGCGCAAGGCCCGGGAGGTGCGCGACACCAAGGCCATCGATGCCGCCCAGGCGGTCGCCACCGCGCTCGTGCCCCAGACCATCCACATCACGGCTAAGGCGGGCGAGACCGGGCACCTGTTCGGCGCCGTCCACGAGACCGAGATCGCCGCGGCCGTCCTGGCCCAGACCGAGATCGAGCTCGACAAGAAGATCATCATCATCGACGAGCCGATCAAGACGGTCGGCACGCACTACGTGATGGCGAAGGTGCACCAAGAGGTGCAGTTCCCCATCACGATCGAGGTCGAGGCGCTCTAGCGCCAGTCGGGGTGCGGCCGGGGGGCCGCACCCCGACACCTCATGAGTTCAGCACCTCTGCTTCGACGCGCCCGCTGACCAGGGGTTCTCCACAGAATCCACAGGCCTTTCCCCAGCGGACACCACTAGCAACCCACAGGGGGATGGCGCGACGGTGAACGCCGCCCGACGCCCTGCCACGGAAGGTCCTCCTCGTTGACCGACACGACCACTCGCACCGACGCCCCCTCGAGGGGTCAGGCCCCGGCCCGCGGCAACGGCGGCGGCCCACGGCCCGGCGGTGCGGGGCGGGTCCCCCCGAGCGACCTCGTGGCCGAGCAGAACCTGCTCGGGGCCATGATGCTGTCCAAGGACGCCATCTCGGCCACGTCGTCGATGCTGCGGCCCGAGGACTTCTACAAGCCGGCCCACGCCCACATCTTCGACGCGATCCTCAGCCTCGACTCGGCCGGCGAGCCGGCCGACCCGGTCACCGTGGCCGACGAGCTGGCCCGCGCCGGCGTGCTCGAGGCCATCGGCGGCCGGGGCCTGCTCGCCGACATCGTCTCCACGGCGCCGGCGGTGTCCAACGCGGCCCGCTACGCCCGGATCATCAGCGACCACGCCGTGCTCCGCAAGCTCATCGGCGTCGGCGGCGAGATCGCCGAGCTGGGCTACGACGTCCCCGACGACGTCGAGAAGGCCGTCGACCAGGCCGAGTCCCTCGTCTACGAGCTCGGGCAGCGCCGGGTCTCGGACTCCATGGTGCCGATCGAGTCCCTGCTCGGCGACACCCTCGACCGCCTCGAGGCCCTGGTCGAGCGGGGCGACGCCATCACCGGCCTGCCCACCGGCTTCGTCGACCTCGACCGGTTGCTGTCGGGCCTGCAGCCCAACAACCTCATCATCGTCGGCGCCCGCCCCGCCATGGGCAAGACGTCGTTCGCCCTGAACCTGACCGCCAACGCCGCGTTCCAGTCCCGCCGGCCGGTGTTGTTCTTCAGCCTCGAGATGGGCAACCTCGAGCTCACCCAGCGCCTGCTGTGCGCCGAGGCCCAGATCGACTCCACCAAGGTGCGCGACGGCCGCCTCCAGGACGCCGAGTGGGACCGCATCGCGCTCGGCGTGTCCCGCCTCGCCGAGGCCCGGCTCTACCTGGACGACAACCCCAACGTCTCGGTCATGGAGATCCGGGCCAAGGCCCGCCGCCTCAAGTCCCAGCTGGGCGACCTCGGCCTGGTGGTCATCGACTACCTCCAGCTCATGCAGGGCCGGGGTCGGGCCGAGTCCCGCCAGATCGAGGTCTCCGAGATGTCCCGTGGCCTCAAGATCCTGGCCCGCGAGCTCGAGTGCCCCGTGATCGCCCTGTCCCAGCTGTCCCGCACGCTCGAGACCCGCCAGGACAAGCGCCCGATGCTGTCGGACCTGCGCGAGTCCGGCTCGCTCGAGCAGGACGCCGACGTCGTGATGTTCCTGTACCGCGACGAGGTGTACAACCCCGACTCACCCGACCGCGGCATGGCCGAGGTGCTGGTCTCCAAGCACCGCAACGGCCCCACCGGCAAGGTGAACCTGGCGTTCCGCAACCACCTCACCCGCTTCGACAACATGGCCCAGCTCTGACGGCACCTGCCTGCTCTCTGTAGACGATCGCTGGACTTCCGCGGGTTTTCTGGACTTGGCACATGAGTTCTGGACGGGGCCGGTCACCTAAGCGCGAACGCCGGTTCGGGGCTGTCACGTTGCGCCACCGCAACGTCCTGCGCCCGGACGCCGCCGGTGAGAAACCGGGGCTGTTGCGTTGCACCGGTGCAACGGCATGCGCACAGACCGGCGCATCTTCGTGGGCTTCCGGCTCCGTCCTTTCGGGTGACCCTCGACCGCGATCAGCGCGTCGCGTACCCCGTGCAGGTCGACATCGACGAGTGGGGACGACCGACCTCACTCGTCGCCGACGACGGACCCGGGTGGCAGTTCGGGTGGAGTCGCGTCGGCGTCCTGACCGACGTCACCACGCCCGGTGGGGCCCGCTGGCGCCAGGAGCTCGACGACCCCACCGCGTGGCCGACGTGGTGGACGCCGACGGGGCGCTCATCGCTGGAAGAGCTCGGAAGGGCTGTGGTGCTCGAGCAGCTGCCACACCTCGTTGCCGACCACGTCGGGCCGGGCGAGCGGGCGGCGCAGTGCGGCCAGCACGCGGTGGGTGCTGGCCCCCCGGCCCAGCACGACGATGACGTGGCGCCCGGCGACCGATGCGAAGCGCTCGGCGTCGGCCTCGCCGATGTAGGTGGGCTGGACGCGCCGCAGGCTCCTGGCGGTGGAGCGCCGCCCGACCAGGTCCTGGCACAGCACGACCTGCCACGGGGCGCCGTGCACGCCGTGGGCGGGCACGGCGATCACACCCCGCACCTCGGCCAAGGGGAGGCGCACCCGCCCCCGCCAGGTGAGCACGTCGAGCACGTCGTCCGCGCTGAGCCGCAGCGGTGCTGCGCTCGCCGGGAGGTACCGGAAGACCCAGATCGTGGCCCCGACCATGGCCAGGGTGAGCAGCGACCAGGGCATGCCGAGCCCGGGTGCCCACAGCAGGCCCAGCACCACGAGCAGTCCGGCGCCGAGGAGCAGGTAGGCCCACTTGAACAGCGCCCCCGCCCCGAAGCGGATGTCCTCGCGCGGCACGTCGATCCGCTCGGCCAGGGACCGGTGGCCGGCAAGGCGGGCCAGGTCGGCCGGTGTCCTCCCGTTGGCGTCGGCGAGGGTCGTGTCCGCCTCGTGGGCGAGCAGGACGTCCACGACCGCGTCGTGGCCCGCGTGCGCTGCGTGGTGCAGCGCGGTGGCGCCGACGTCGTCGGTCCCGCCGACGGGCGTCCCGCGCTCGATCAGGTCGGCGACGAGGTCGACCCGGCCGAGCGTGGCTGCGGTCATCACCGGCGTCGTCCCGGACGGCCACGTCATCGGCGGGATGACCGTGCCGAACTCGACGACCTCGGCTCCGGTGCGCCGCACGGACTCGAGCACGGCGACGGTCCGCTCGTCGAGCGTCTCGTGGCCGAGCAGGATCCGGGTCCCGTGCTCGATCGCCTCCAGTGCGACGGCCACCGCCTGGCCGGCGGTGGCGAGGTTCCACTGGTAGTCGTCGGCGACGACGAGGATCGCGCCGTTGGCGTGGACCTGGATGAAGCGGTCGCCCGGCTGGAAGGGAAGGCGGATCTCGTCCCGGGTGCCGAACGGCTCCTCGCCCATGGGTGCAGTCTGACCCACTCCGCCCCTACCGCAGCACGAGGACCTGGTCGGGCTGGACGAGGACGGCGACCGGCGGCTCGGTCCGGCCGGCGCTACGGTCCGCCGCATGACCCCAGAGGACTGCGCAGCCAAGACCACCCCGGCCGTCAGCGGCATCGCCAACTACTTCATGCTGGACGGCAACACCTACAAGACCGGCGCCGAGCAGGGCTACGCCGGCCTCGACTTCTACGCCGCGGGCCGGGCCGGCGTGCTCGGCGCCGGCCACGACGAGCAGGCGGTCGCCTCGTTCGGCTTCATGGAGCCCGGCACGGTCCGGGCCTGGCTCGACCAGGCCCGGGCGGTGGCACCACCGTCGCAGACCTCGGCTGCGTTCATGGCCTGTGCGTACGACTGGGCCGACGAGCACCTCGGCGACGACGTCGACTGGTCGCGGTTGGCCGACCTGCTGGGCCGGGTCAACGGCGCCGCCGACCCCGACGGGCTCCCGCTCTTCGCCGCCTGGCGGTCCGCGCCGGAACCGCAGGACCGCGACGCGAAGGTCCTCGCCCTGCACCGCTTCCAGGTCCTGCGCGAGCTGCGCAACGAGATCCACGTCGAGGCCGTGCGCGAGGCGGGGCTCCAGCCGGTCGAGGCGGTGGCGGTGAAGTCGCCGGCGATGGCGCCGATGTTCGGCTGGTCCGACCTGCCCGAGGTCGACGATCCGCTCCGCACCCGCCACGCCGAGGCCGAGGAGCACACCAACCGTCGGATCGCCCAGGCCTACGCCGCCCTCGACGACGCCGAGCGCGACGAGCTGGTCTCCCTCTGCGAGGCCGCGCTCGCCAGCGTGCACTGAGCGGCACCACCGGCGAGGCGGCCAGGCAGATCAGCCCTCGGTCGTCGTGGTGGCGCAGCCCTCGATCTGGGGGAGGATCTCGTCGGCGGCCTCTTCGTCGGCCGGGTCGATGATCAGCCGGGCGAAGACGGCGGCGATGTCGTCGTTGGTGAGCTCGCCGCGCACGCAGTCCTCGAAGCCCTCGGGGGCCTCGGTGCCGAGGGACTCGGTGAGCAGGCGGATCAGGTCGTAGTCGCAGGCGTTGAAGCTGGCCACCAGCTCGTCGGCGACGGCCTGCTCGTCGAGCTCGACCCGCAGGTCGTCGGGGCCCTCGGCCGCAGCCAGGTCCTCGGGGGTGAGGCCGGCGTCGTTCAGGGCGTCGGCGCCGCCGATGGCCTCGACGAAGCCGGCCGCCACGCACTCGATCTGCTCCTCGGTGCCGGGGAAGGAGTTGCCGGTCTGCAGGTCCGCCGCGAGCACGGCGGCGTAGTCCTCGGTGGTGTAGGGGCCGTCGGCGTCCGAGTCGTCCTCGGCGTCGGCGTCGTCGGTGGCGTCTTCGTCGACGGTGGAGGGATCGTCGCTGGCGGTGTCGTCGTCGTCGCCGCAGGCGGCGAGCAGCAGGCCGAGCACGGCCAGGAGGGAGAGCAGGCGCGTCACGGGGTTCCTCGATTCAGGGGGGTCGGGGGAGGCGGGGCCGTGGCGCCGCCTCCCTCCAGCCTGCCCGACGGGTCCAGCGGTCGCCGAGCCTCAGCTGGCGAGGGTGGTGGGCCGGGCGGCGATCGCCGGGGCCGGGTTGGAGAACACCATGACCCCGTCGGTGACGTCGCTGCGCTTCAGGGCCCGGTAGTCGCGCAGGTAGCTCTGGTGCACCTGCCACGGCTGGCGGGACCCCTGCTTCGGGAACCGGTCGGCGGAGCGCTGGATGTAGCCCGACGACAGCCCGAGCAGCGGCGCCGGCGTCACGCTGGAGTCGGCGTTGATGGGCGTGGCCTGGCGCAGCCCGGTGGTGCGCAGGTGGTTGAGCATCCGGGTGACGTAGTCGCAGGTCAGGTCGCACTTCAGCGTCCACGACGCGTTGGTGTACCCGATGGCGAGGGCCAGGTTGGGCACGCCCTCGAGCATCATGCCCTTGTACGTGAGCTTGCTGGCGATGTCGACCGGCTGGCCGTCGACGCTCGCCTCGATGCCGCCGATGAACAGCAGCTCCAGGCCGGTGGCGGTGACCACGATGTCGGCGGCCAGCTCGCGGCCGGACTGCAGCCGGATGCCGGTCTCGGTGAAGGTGTCGATGTGGTCGGTGACCACCGAGACGGACCCGTCGCCGATCGCCCGGAACAGGTCGCCGTCGGGCACCAGGCACACCCGCTGGTCCCAGGGGTCGTAGCTCGGGGTGAAGTGGGTGTCGATGTCGTAGCCCTCGGGCAGCAGCCCCTCGAGGCGCTTGCGCAGCAGCTTCTTCACGAAGCCGGGGTAGCGCTGGCTGAGCTGGAAGAAGCCCTGCGAGCCGAGCGCGTTCATCCACTTCACGATCGGACCGGACAGCGTGGACGGCAAGAAGCGCTGGAGCAGTTGGGCGAGGGGGTTCTTGGCCGGCATGGAGACGACGTAGGAGGGCGAGCGCTGCAGCATGGTCACGTGGGCGGCGCCGGAGCCGTCGCCGGGATCGGCCATGGACGGCACCAGCGTCACGGCCGTGGCGCCGCTGCCGATGACCACGACCTGCTTGCCGGCGTAGTCGAGGTCCTCGGGCCACTGCTGGGGGTGGATGACCTGGCCGGCGAAGTCGTCCATGCCGGGGAACTCGGGCTGGTAGCCCTTGTCGTAGCGGTAGTAGCCGCTGCAGGAGAAGATGAACCCGGCGGTGAGCTCGATCCGCTCGGGCGCGGCGTCGGGACGCTCGGGGTCGGTGCGCTCGGCAGTGACGCGCCAGCGGGCGTCCGCGGTCGACCAGTCGGCGGCGACGACCCGGTGGTTGAAGCGGATCTTGCGGTCGATGCCCTCGACGCGGGCGGTCTCGCGGATGTACTCGAGGATCGACGCGCCGTCGGCGATCGACTTCTCGCCGGTCCAGGGCCGGAACGAGTAGCCCAGGGTGTACATGTCGGAGTCCGAGCGGATGCCGGGGTAGCGGAACAGGTCCCACGTGCCGCCGATGGCGTCGCGGCCCTCGAAGATGGCGTAGCTCGCCCACGGGCACTCGGCCTGCAGGTAGTGGCCGGCGCCGATGCCGGACAGGCCTGCGCCGACGACGAGGACGTCGAGGTGCTCGGTGCTCACGTGGTTGACCTCCGTTGGGTTACTCCGGGTAGGTCACCAACGGTAACGCACGGACGAGCCGACGTCACGTGGTGATCGGTCACACGCAGCGTCGGACGAAGGTCGCCCACTCCTCGAGCGGCATCCGCTCGCTGCGCAGGGTGTTGACGGCGGCGTCGGGATCGGCGTGGCCGACGGCGACGCCGCAGAAGAGCATCTCGTCCTCGGGTGCGCCGACGAACTCGGCGACCGCCTGCGACCACGTGGCCCAGGCCTCCTGCGGGCAGGTGTCGAGCCCCCGCTCGGTGCACAGGAGCATGAAGGTCTGCAGGAACATGCCGAGGTCGGACCACTGCGGCGGGCCCATGCGCCGGTCGATGAAGCAGAAGATGCCGACCGGGGCGTCGAAGAACTGGAAGTTGCGGGCCAGGTGGCCGAACCGGGCGGCCTTGTCCTCGCGGGGGATGCCGAGCGCCTCGTACATCTGCTCGCCGAGCGCGAACCGGTTGGTGCGGTAGGGCTCCCACAGTCCGGGTGGGTAGATCTCGTAGCCCGGCGCCTCCATCTCGCGCCCGGCGAGGAACTCCTTGAAGTCCGGCATGGTGTCGGCGCCGATGACGTAGATGCGCCACGGCTGCACGTTCCCGCCCGACGGTGCCCGGGCGGCGAGCTCGAGCAGCTCGGCGATCGTCTCGTCGTCGACCGGCGTGTCGAGGAAGGCGCGCGCCGACATGCGGCGCTGCACGGCTTCGGTGACGTCCACGGTCACGCCCCCTGGCCCAGCTCGGCGGCCAGCGCGGCGCAGGGGTGATCGGTGGGCGGCTGCCACGGGGCGAGCCCGGTCGCCGTGGCCAGGAGCGGTGCGGGCCACAGCAGTCGGCCCTCCCCGGACACGATCGACTTGGTGCTGGTCAGGATCGAGCCGAGCAGCTCGTGCGCGCCCGGGTCCACGACCACCAGCTCGGTCGGCATCGGCGCCAGCACCACGGCCTCGTCGAGGCCGCACGCGGCGAGCAGCCGTTCGGGGGCGGCGAGCCAGGCGGGCGGGTGGTCGGCCGGGCTGGTCGGGACCCAGGCCGGCTGGCCGGGTCCGACCGGGTCGAGGCCGGGGTCGGAGCCGACCAGGTTGGCGAGCGCGGCGGCGCGGACGTCGTCGGGCCCCACCTCCCACGCGGCAGCGCCGGCGGCATCGATGGGGGGCGCCCCCGGCCCGCCGAGCACGACGCAAGCCTCGAGCACGCCGGCGATCGGCCAGGACAGGGCGCCCGGGTGCTCGCCGGCCCGCCCGACCACCACCCGCAGGCTCGGTCGGGCTGCGTCCCAGTCGGTCGCCGCGACGACGGGTTCGGGCGCGGCGTCGGGCGGGGTGGGGTCGAAGCCCTCCTCGGCGCCGGGAGGTGGGCCGGTCGGCGGCAGCACCGCGCCGATCAGGGCGTCCATGATCTCGATGCGCTCGAACCCGTTCGCCTTCGACCACCCCTCGCGCGCGGCGGTCAGCGACAGCGACGAGGTGTACGGGTTGTCGGCCCAGGCGATCTCGATCGTGTCGGCATCGACCGCCTCGGCGCCGGCCACGTCGGGCACGACCCGCAGCCGGGCGACGGCCTCCCACGTCATGGCATCCGGACCCGGTGCCTTCTTGAAACGATCGAGCAGCCCCATGGGCCGGACCGTAGCCATCGTCAGCCACCCTCGCGATGACGGTGCACCGGTCAGCGCCGGACGTAGGCGAGCTCGGTGATCGTGCGCCCCTCGCCGATCCCTCGGTCCTCGTAGCCGTCGGTCGGGCGCCACGCCGGGCGCTCGCCAGGCCCGCCGCCGAACTCCGGGTGGGCGTCGAGGACGTCGCGGGCATGTCGGGCGTAGTCCTCGATGTCGGTGGCGACCAGCAGGTGCCCGCCGGGGACGAGGCGGTCGGCCAGCAGGTCCACGACGTCGCGCCGGATGAAGCGCCGCTTGTGGTGCCGGGCCTTGGGCCACGGGTCCGGGAAGAAGACGTGCACGCCGGCCAGCGAACCCGGACCGAGCTCGTGGTCGAGCAGGTCCAGGGCGTCGGCCCGGGCGACGAAGACGTTGGGCCGCGGGTCGGCATCGAGCGCCAGCAGGAGGTGGGCGATGCCGGGCGTGTGGACGTCCGCGGCCAGCACGTCGGTGTCCGGGTGGGCGGCCGCGAAGGCGAGCGCCGCGCTCCCGTGCCCGCACCCGACCTCCAGCACCAGGGGTCGCGACCGGTCGCGTCGGCCCAGGTCGTGGCGGGGCCCGATCTCGGCCAGGGCGGCGCGCATCGAGGTCGTGACCCGACCGTGGCGGGCGTGGAACGTGCGGATGCGGGGGTGGCCGGCGGTCACGGCCCCATGCTCGCAGCCCGCACGCCGCGGGCCCATCCCGCCGGAGCGAGCGCGGCGTGTGACACAGCGTGGTCCTGTTGCGGTACGGTGACGGATGCCGATCGGGCGGCGGTTCGATGCTTGGGGTCTGCCCATGGGGCTGCGACGAACGAAAAACCCGATCCACACCGCCATCGGGATGGCACTGGTCGTGATCCTCGCGCTCGGGCTCGCCCTGCCGGCGGGGGCCCAGTCCGACCCGCTGGCCGACGCCCGCAGCGAGCGTGACGCCGTCCGCGACCAGCAGGACCGCATCGCCGGGCGGATCGACGTGCTCAGCGCGTCCGACGCCCAGATCGGCGCCGCCCTCGACGAGCTCGACGCCGCGCTCGCCGCCCAGGAGGCCGTGCTGAAGGAGGCGCTGGCCGCCGCCGATGCCGCGGCCGTCGCCCAGCGCCAGGCCGAGGCCGACCTGCGGGCCGCCGAGCGCGACGTCGTCATCCTCGAGCAGGCCATGGTCGAGATGGCGGTGGCGTCCTACGTGCGGCCCAAGGCCGCCGACCTGGTCCAGAGCCTGCAGGCCCAGTCGCTGTCCGACGCCGTGATCCAGCAGATCTACCTCGACGTGCGAGCCCAGCGCGACCTGAGCCTGCTCGACCTGTTCGAGCAGGCCCAGCAGCGCGCCGAGGACCAAGCCGCCGAGGTCGCCGCGGCCGCGATGGCCGCCGCCGACGCCGTCGAAGCCGCCGACAGCGAGCTCATCCGCCTCGACGACGAGCGCCAGGAGCAGGCCCGCTTCGCCGCCGACCTGCAGGGCCGCATCGACAGCGCCCTGGCCGAGGCCGCCGCCCTGGCCGACCTCGACGCCGAGCTCTCCGAGCAGATCATGGCCGAGCAGGCCGCGCTCATCGCCCGGCTCCCACCGCCGCCGGAGCCCGAGGTGCCCGACGTGCCCGGCGCGCCGGAGATCGCCGCCCCGGCCGCGCCCACCACCTCGACCGCACCCACCACCTCGACCGCCCCGCCCGCGCCCGGCGCACCGGCTGCACCCACCACGACCACCACCCGTCCACCGGCCACGACGACCACCACCCGCCCACCGGCCACCACGTCGCCTCGACCGTCGACGCCGACCCCGCCGCTGCGCACGGTCCAGGGGTTCACCGTGCACGCCGACATCGCCAGCGACGTCGACGCCATGCTCACCGCGGCCGCAGCCGACGGCATCCGCTTCGGCGGCAGCGCCTACCGGAGCACCGAGCGCCAGATCCAGCTGCGCATCGCCAACTGCGGACCCACCGAGTACGACATCTGGTACCGGCCGGCCAGCACCTGCTCGCCGCCCACCGCGGTGCCGGGCCGGTCCCTGCACGAGCAGGGTCGGGCGCTCGACCTCACCTTCGAGGGTCGGCTCATCACCAGCCGGGCCAACACGGGCTTCCAGTGGCTGGCCGCCAACGCCGCGTCCTACGGCCTGTTCAACCTGCCCAGCGAGCCCTGGCACTGGAGCACCACCGGCGGCTAGCCACCGCCACGGCTTCAGAACTGGCCGTGGCGGCCCTCGCCGGCGGCGAACCGGGCCGCACCCTCCAGGGTCTCGCCGGAGCGCACCGTGGCCAGGCCGAGCTCGGTCTCCCCGGCCAGCGCGTCCCACTCGCTGAGCGACCACTGCTCGAGCGATGACGCCCGATCGGAGCGCATGCAGCGCTGCGGGAACGCCGCCAGCTGCTCGGCCAGCGCCAGCGCACCCTCGAGCGCGCCACCTGCGTCGGTGAGGCGGTTCACCAGCCCCCATGCCTCGGCCTCGACACCCTCGACCGGTCGCCCGGACAGGATCATGTCCATGGCCCGGCTCTGCCCGATCAGGCGGGGCAGCCGGACGGTGCCGCCGTCGATGAGCGGCACGCCCCACCGCCGGCAGTAGACGCCGAAGACGGCGTCGCGGGCGGCGACGCGCAGGTCGCACCACAGCGCCAGCTCGAGCCCCCCGGCCACGGCGTGGCCCTCGACGGCCGCGATCACCGGCTTGGTCAGGCGCAGGCGGGTCGGACCCATCGGGCCCAGCGCCTCGGGGTCGGGCGCACCCTTCGTCATCGACTCGATGCGGTTGCCGTCGCCGGTCGACACCGCCTTGAGGTCGGCGCCGGCGCAGAACGTCCCGGCCGCGCCGGTGAGGATCGCCACCGACTGGGCGTCGTCGCTGTCGAAGGCCAGGAACGCCTCGTGCAGCGCCCGGGCGGTCGGACCGTCGACGGCGTTGCGCACGCCAGGACGGTCGATGGTGACCACGGTGGTGGTGCCGAGCACCTCGGTGCGGACGGTGTCGCCCATCGTCAGCCCCTCGCCGAGGTCCGGGTCTTGCCGGGCCGGGCGTTCTTCTCGATGAACTCGATGACCTTGCCCGCCACGTCGATGCCGGTGGTCTCCTCGATGCCCTCGAGGCCGGGGGAGGAGTTGACCTCCATCACCACCGGCCCGTGGTTGGAGCGGAGCAGGTCGACACCGCAGACGTTGAGCCCCATGGTCTTGGCCGCCCGCACCGCGGTGGACCGCTCCTCGGGGGTGAGCTTGATCTTCTCGGCGTGGCCGCCCTGGTGCAGGTTCGACCGGAACTCGCCCGGCGCGCCCTGCCGGCGCATGGACGCCACCACCCGACCGCCGACCACGAAGGCCCGGATGTCGGCGCCCTTGGCCTCCTTGATGAACTCCTGCACGAGGATGTTCGCGTCGAGCTGGCGGAACGCGGCGATGACGGACTCGGCCGCCTTCTTCGTCTCGGCCAGCACCACGCCCACGCCCTGGGTGCCCTCGATCAGCTTGACGATGAGCGGTGCGCCACCGACCAGCTCGATGAGGCCGTCGATGTCCTTGGTGGAGTGGGCGATGCCGGTGACCGGCAGCCCGATCCCGTTGCGGGACAGCAGCTGCAGCGAGCGGAGCTTGTCGCGGGAGCGGGAGATGCCCTGGCTCTCGTTGGTGGGGAACACGCTCATCATCTCGAACTGGCGGACGACGGCCGTGCCGTAGAACGTGTGCGTCGCCCCGATGCGGGGGATGATCGCGTCGTAGCCCTCGAGCTCCTGGCCGGCGTAGCGGATGGCCGGCTTGTGCGAGGTGATGTCGATCACGCAGCGCAGGTAGTCGATGACCCGGACCTCGTGACCCCGCTCCTCGCCGGCCTCCTTGAGGCGGTTGGTCGAGTACAGGTTGGCGTTGCGGGACAGGAGTCCGATCTTCATACGGGCGCCGACGCTACCCGGGCGGGCGGTGGCGATCGCCCCCCAGCAGGTACGACGATCCGGGGTCGACGACCAGGCGCCGGGCCATGCCGGTGCGCCCGAGCAGCATGCGGAACCCCATCTGGTCCCGGTTGGTCAGCGTGAGCTCCATGTCGTACCGCTGCGCCCCGAGGGCGAGGGTCGTGCGGACCACCGGCCGGAGCTCGACGTCGCCGTTCGACGACCGCACCTCGCGCTGCTCGACCAGCTGCGCCTCGGCCCGGACCACGTGGTCGTCGTCGTGCTGGCGGGGGTGCAGGAAGAACCGCAGCCATCCGACCCCGTCGCGCTCGAAGTGCTCCACGTCCCAGGCGTGCAGGGCGGACGTGCGGGCACCGGTGTCGACCTTGGCCTTGATCCACCCGCCGTCCAGCAGGTCGGGGAGGTGCACCCACTCCCGCCAGCCGACGAGGGTGCGCCCGCCCGGCGGGGGCGTGTCCTGGCCGGTCACGACCGGCTCCGCAACCAGTCGACGACCAGGTCCATGCCGGCGCGTCGGTGGCCTTCGAGGTAGTGGGTCGCGCCGGGCAGCTCGGCGTAGGTGACGTCGTCGGCACCCGAGACCTCGGCCAGCTCGCGGGCCTGGTGGAGGCGGATCTCGGTGTCGGCCGTGGGGTGGACCACCAGGCTGGGGACGGTGACGTCGGGGAGGTTGGTGGCCATGCGGGCGTGGCTCGACAGGCCCGACCAGGTGGACAGCCAACCCCGAGGCGTCATGACCCGGCCGAGACCGAAGGTGCCGTGGTTGGCGTCGAGCGGGTCGGGGAAGGCGAAGATCGTGCCCGGTGCCTGACCGGGTGTGCAGCGGTCGTCGGGATCGATGTCGGGGTCGAGGTAGGCCGGGTCGGCGAGCGTGCGGTACACGGTCAGGTACCGGCCGAACACGGCGCGGCGGCGCAGCTGGTTCCACGCCCGCGACCCACGCTCGGACGCGGCCGCCAGGCCGCGGAACTCCTCGGCCCGGGCCATCTCGGAGCGGGCGATGGCGTCGATGCGGGCGACCCGCTGCCGTTGGGCCTCGCGGTACCCGGCCAGCCAGTCGAGGTCGTAGTGCGATGCCTGCGGGAACGGTCGCCACCCGTTGTCGGGGTTGTACATGTCGAGCGCCGGGTCGACCGAGAACGGGTCGGCCTCGTCGGTGACCGACGGGTCGATCACCTGCAGCATGAACACGCCCTCACCCGGGTGGGCGGCCAGGGCGACGAAGGCATCGCCGAGGTGTCGACCCTCGCGCTCGGCGGCGGCCTGGGCCTCGGCCATGAGCGAGCCCCCGCCGGAGTTCCCGAGGAGCACGACCTGCTCGGCGCCACGCGCCCGCATCGCCTCCACGGCGGTGGCGACGTCGAGCGCGGCCAGCTCGTGGCGGCAGTCGGTGTCGTTGTTCACGTACCGGGTGGCGAACCCGAACGTGGCGTACCCGGCGGCCGCCAGCAGCGGGCAGGCGTAGTGGGTCGAGAAGTCGCCCCGGGGGTGCGAGAGCACGACGGCCGTCCGCCACGGCGTCCCCGCCGGTGGCGTCCACAGGATCCCGCGCACCACGGCGCCGTCGGGCGACACGAGCGCGATCGGCTCGCGGCCGACCTCGACGCCGGGATCGTCGTCGGGGTCGGGCCAGTAGCCGAGGAAGGCCCGGCGCTCAGCCGGCCACCACAGCCCCGGCACTCAGGTGGTGGGGGTGGCGCCCGCTGCGGCCACCTCGGGGCGCGGCGCGCCATCGGCCGCCGAGTGGAACACCGGGGTGGGCGGCGACTCGAGCTCGGGGGCGTCGCTGCGGAGGATGTCGAGGGCCCGGTCCTTGTCGGCCTGGGAGTACGGGGCCGTGTCGGTGCAGAACTCCACGAGGATCCCGTTGGGGTCCATCGTGTAGATGCTGGTGCAGAACCCGTGGTCGATCTCCATGACGTCCACGCCGGCGTCGAGCCACTGCGTGCGGCGCCGGGCGATGTCGTCGAGGCCGTCGGCGGCGAAGGCGACGTGGTTCACCCAGGCCTCGAACCCGAGCCCGGTGGAGATGGCCGTGTCGTTGCCCTCCATCCGCTCGTCGTGCAGCTCCCAGAAGGCGATGAGCGGGGCGGCGTTCTCGCTGCCGTCATGGTCGCCGATGGCGTAGAAGAGGTGCTTCGCCCACCCGCCCGGTCGGTCGGTCGGGGCGGCCACCGCCTTGACCAGCTCGAAGCCGAGGACGTCGGCGTAGAAGCGGTGCGTGGCCTGCATGTCGCGCGAGGCGAAGGCCAGGTGGTGGTAGCCCATCGCGGATCCCCTCCGGTTCGGAAACACTGGTTGCCAGTGTTCCACACCCCTTCTGGAACTGGCAGTGCTGACGTAGCACAGTGGCGCCATGTTCCTCGGAGAGGACCTCCTCGCCTACCTCGTCCTCGCCATCGGTGGCGCCATGGCGGTCGGGTCGATCCTGGCCATCGTCCGCCCGCCGGAGCAGGTGAAGGACGGCGACCTGCCGGCCGCCCCGGTGGCGCGCAGCGTCGTGTTCGCCATCGTCGGTGCGGTCGGCGCCGTGTGGGCGCTGGCCAGCCTCCTCTCGGGCTGACCGCTCGGGCTACTTCGCCGGTCCCGGTCGGGTCGCTGCGGTCGGGTCGGGGGTGGTCCGGTCCACCTCGAGGCCCAGTGACTGCAGGGTCTGCAGCGGCTTGTTGTAGCCCCGCTCGAGGTGGTGGACGCCCTCGATGACCGAGGAGCCCTGGGCGACGGCCGCGGCGATGACGCCGGAGAAGCCGGCCCGGAGGTCGGGGATCTCGACGTGGGCGCCCCGCAGCTCCGACACGCCGCGGACCACTGCCGAGTGCACGGCGTTGCGGTCCTGGAACCGGCAGGCGGGGCCGCCGAGGCAGGTCTCGAACAGCTCGATCTCCCCGCCCATGGCCTGCACGACCGTCGCCGGGTAGCGGATGCGGTCCTCGAACACGGTCTCGTGCAGCACCGACATGCCCTCGGCCTGGGTCATGAGCACGAACAGCGGTGACTGCCAGTCGGTCATGAACCCGGGATGGGTGTCGGTGTGGATGGCGATGGCCCGCAGGCCGTCGTCGGCGTGGGCGCTGATCCAGTCGTCGTTGATCTCGATCTGCGCGCCCATGCGCTGCAGGGTCGAGATGGCGGTGACCAGGCGCTCCTGCGAGCACCCGGCGACGCGGACCCGCCCACCGGTGACCAGGCCGGCGACGAGGTAGGAGAACGCCTCGAGGCGGTCGCCCTGCAGGCGGGTGGTGGCGCCGTGCAGCTTCTCGACGCCGTCGATGACGAAGCGGCGGCCGGGTGTGAGCTCGACCCGGGCCCCCATGCGCTGCAGGAAGAGGGCGAGCTCGATGATCTCGGGCTCGGTGGCGGCGTTGTTGAGCACGGTGCGGCCCTCGGCGAGGGCGGCGGTGAGCAGGACCGTCTCGGTGGCGCCCACCGAGGGGTACGGCAGCGTGATCTGGGTCCCGACCAGGCGGCCGGACACCTTGGCCCGCACGCCGTCCTCGGTCTCGATGACCTCGGCCCCGAACGCGCGCAGGGCCTCGACGTGGAAGTCGACCGGACGAGCACCGATGCGGTCGCCGCCCACCACGGGGACGAAGGCCTCCTGGTGGAGGTGGAGCAGCGGGCCGAGCAGCAGGATCGGGATGCGGTTGAGCCCGGAGTAGCGCTGGTTGACCTCGGGATCGATCTCGTTGCCCGGGGTGATCGTGATGGTGTCGCCGTCGCCCTCGACGCCCACGCCGAGTGACCGCAGCACATCCGTGGTGATGCCGACGTCGCCGACGTCGGGGACGTTGTGGATCGTCGACGGAGAGCTGCCCATGACGGCAGCGACCATGTGCTTGGTGATGGCGTTCTTCGACCCGGCGACGCGGACCTCGCCCCGCAGGGGCCCCGAGGGCTCGACCGCCCAGGCAGTGGCAGGAGCGTCCGGCGCGTCGGCGTTCATGGGGCGAGTGTACGGGTGGACGCCCCCGTGTCTCCCTGCCGGATCCGTTCCGGCAGCGGCCAGGGAACGCCGTCAGCGGGCGGCCTCGAGGGCGGCGTTCATGGCGTCGAGCGCGCCCCGGGCGGCGGCGCCGACGTCGTCGCTCCCGGTCTGCTGCCACGCGCCGGTGATGCCCCGGCTCGACGACACCAGCACCCCCCGACCGTCGCTCCGCACCCCGGCGACGGCGTCGCTCGCCGAGGCTCCCTGCGCGCCGTAGCCCGGCACCAGGAACACCGTGTCGGGCATGCGCTCGCGGAGCGCGGCGGCGTGCTCGGGGTAGGTCGCGCCGACGACCGCGCCGACGTCGCTCAGGCCGCAGGCGCCGAGGCGGTCGGCGCCCCAGGCCGCGACCCGGTCGGCCATCCGGTCGGCCACCGTCCCGCCTCCGGCGAGCTCGAGGTCCTGGAGCTCACCGCTGCCCGGGTTCGACGTCTTCACCAGCACGAACACCCCGCCGCCGGCCGCCAGCACGGGGTCCACGCCGTCCGAGCCGAGGTAGCCGTTGACGGTCAACCAGTCCGCCCCCATGCCCGAGCACGCCTCGCCGCGCAGGTCCGGGGCGCCGCCGAAGGCCATCTGGCCGTAGTGGGCGGCGGTGGAGCCGATGTCGCCGCGCTTGGCGTCGAGGATCACCGGGATCCCGGCGTCGACCGCGTGTCGCACCGTGTCCTGCAACGCCCGCCACCCGGGCAGGCCGTAGGCCTCGTAGCAGGCGGCTTGCGGCTTCACCGCCGCGCACCGACCGGCGATGGCGTCGATGACCCGGCGGTTGGCCTCCGTGAACGCCGCAGCCACTGCCTCCTGGGACGAGCCCGTGCCCCGGTGCCGGTCGACCAGCGCCGGCGGGAGCAGGTCGGGGCGGGGGTCCAGGCCGACGCAGGCGATCGACCCCGTCTCGGCGATGGCGGCGTCGAGACGGTCAGCGGCGTGCACGGCGGCGAACGTACCGCCCGGCGGCGCCGCGCCCGGCGGTGCATTCGGGGCGCGAGGGGTTCTCTGCCGCATCCCCGGGGGGTACGTCGCAGGGGGCGCGCGGATCCGCCGCGCGCGCGAACAGGAGGACCAGGCATGCCTGGACAGCAGGAGCACCCCGCCGAGAACGCGAAGGCCGAGCAGCTGAGCGAAGGGGCGGAACGATCCGATGGGACGCACCTGACGACCAACACGGGCATGCCCATCGAGGACAACCAGAACCAGCTGAAGGCAGGCACGCGCGGCCCGGTGCTCATGGAGGACATCGTCTTCCGCGAGAAGATGATGCACTTCGACCACGAGCGCATCCCCGAGCGCGTGGTCCACCCCCGCGGGTCCGGCGCCCACGGCTACTTCCAGGTCTACGAGTCCCAGAGCGACCTCACGAAGGCGGCCTTCCTGCAGGATCCGAGCGTGAAGACGCCGGTCTTCGTCCGCTTCTCGACCGTGGTCGGCTTCCGGGGTTCGGCCGACACCGTGCGCGACGTCCGTGGCTTCGCGACGAAGTTCTACACACCGGAGGGCAACTTCGACCTCGTCGGCAACAACATGCCGGTGTTCTTCATCCAGGACGCCATCAAGTTCCCCGACCTCGTGCACTCCATCAAGCCGGAGCCGCACCACGAGATGCCCCAGGCATCGGCGGCCCACGACAACTTCTGGGACTTCGTGTCCCTCATGCCCGAGTCCATGCACATGATCATGTGGGTCCTGTCCGATCGGGGCATCCCCCGCAGCTACCGGATGATGGAGGGGTTCGGCGTCCACACCTTCCGGCTGGTCAACGCCGAGGGCAGGTCCCGCTTCATCAAGTGGCACTGGAAGCCGATCCTCGGCACGCACTCGCTGGTGTGGGACGAGACCCAGAAGATCGCCGGCAAGGACCCGGACTTCAACCGCCGCGACCTGTGGGAGGCCATCGAGGACGGGGACTTCCCGGAGTTCGAGCTGGGGATCCAGGTCGTCGAGGAGGACGACCTCGACCGCTTCGACTTCGACATCCTCGACGCCACCAAGCTCATCCCCGAGGAGCTCGTCCCCGTGCAGCGCATCGGCAAGATGACCCTCGACCGCAACCCGACCAACTTCTTCTCCGAGACCGAGCAGGTCGCGTTCCACCCCGGCCACGTCGTGCCCGGCATCGACTTCAGCAACGACCCGCTGCTGCAGGGGCGGCTGTTCTCGTACCTCGACACCCAGCTGATCCGGCTCGGTGGTCCGAACTTCAACGAGATCCCGATCAACCGCCCGCTGGCCGAGGTGCACAACAACCAGCGCGACGGCTACATGCGCCAGACGGTGCACGAGGGACGGGTGAACTACGAGCCGAACAGCCTCGGCGGCGGCTGCCCGATGTCCAGCCCGGATGGCTTCCGCAGCTTCCCGGAGGAGGTGTCGGGGCAGAAGGTGCGCCACCGCAGCGAGTCGTTCAACGACCACTTCACCCAGGCGACGCTGTTCTGGAACAGCCAGTCCGAGGTGGAGCAGCAGCACATCGTCGATGCCGGGCGGTTCGAGCTCGGGAAGGTCGACCACCTCCACATCCGCCAGCGGGTGTGCGACCTGCTCTTCCACGTCGACCAGGACCTGGCCCGCCGGGTCGCCGAGGGCGTCGGCGTGGACGAGGTCACGGGTGACCTGTCCTACCTCGAGGACTCCACCGCCCCGACGCCCGGACCTGCTCGCGGTGCCGCGGCACCGGGCAACGCCCCGTCGCTCTCCATGGACGGGCAGCAGGGATCCGCCTCCACCCGCAAGGTCGCCGTGCTCGTCGCCGACGGCCACGACCACGGCTCGCTCGCGCCGGTGCTCGAGCAGCTCGAGGCGGCGGGCGCGAAGCCGATGATCGTCTCCACGCGACTCGGCACCTGCCGCGGCGACGGCGGTGAGGTCGAGATCGACAAGACCTTCGACACGGCGGCGTCGGTCGTGTTCGACGCGGTGCTGGTCGCCGGCGGTGACGGATCTGCGGAGACGTTGCAGGCCAACGGCGACGCCCTCCACTTCGTGAGCGAGGCGTTCAAGCACGCCAAGCCCATCGCCGCCATCGGCGCGGGCATCGGCGTGTTCGAGGAGGCCCGCCTGCCCGACGTGGAGCTGGCCGGCGCCGGCGACGCGGCGACCGTGTCGGATCACGGGGTGGTCACGGCCGGTTCGGGTGCCGAGGGGAGCGCGCTGGCATCGGAGCTCCTGGACGCGATCTCGGCCCATCGCCACTGGGGTCGGGACGTGTCGGCCGTGTCCGCCTGAGCGTCGAGGGCTGCGGCCCGTCGTCGTCCGCCGGTCAGGCGGGGGCGGGCGAGGTCTCGTCCGCCGGCAGGGCGTCGAGGAGGGCGAAGCCGAACACCACCAGCACCAGGGCGACGGCGAGCCCGCCGAAGCCGTACACCTCGAAGGCCACCAGGCCGCCGACGACGATGGGAGCGGGCCCGACCCGCAGCGATCGAGGCTGCATCACGAGCTGGTTGAACACGGCGCTGCCCACCTGCAGGCCGACCACCAGCACGGCGAGGAGCACGGTCGTCCAGCCGGGCTCGGATGCCGCCGCCACCAGCAGGAGGGGCGCCGAACCGAGGATCACCCCCAGGAAGGGGATGATCGACAGGACCCCGACGCTCAGCCCGAGGGCGATGGGTGCTGGCAAGCCGACGGCCTGCGCCACGAGCCCGATCACGGCGCCGAGCGCGAAGCTCTGGCCGAGGGTGAACAGCACGTAGGTGCGTCCCTTGGCCTGGGCGGCGAGCGCAACCGTGCGAGCGCGCTCGCGCAGGTCGTCGTCGGAGACCTGGCGCTCGAGTCCGGTGGCGAAGCGCGCGCCCCACAGGAGGAAGAACGCGGTGAGGATGCCGGTGAGGACGAAGCTGGGCACCGTGCCCACCGCACCTTCGAGGGCGGCCTGGGCCGAGACCCGGTCGTCGAGGTCGCCCACGGCCTCGGTGACCCGTTCGGCCAGGGACAGGTCACGCGCCATCTGGCCGTAGCGCTCGTGGTCCTCCAGGCCCTCGGCGGCCTCGGGCAGGATCTCGCTCAGGCGGGCGGCCTCGCGCTGGAGCTCGGGGACCACCCCCGCCGCCAGCACCCCCACCACCAGCAGGACCGTGAGCAGGGTGAGCAGGACGGCGACGCCGTGGCGGACGACGCGCCCGTACCACTGGGCGATGGAGCCGAGCACCAGCGCGGCCGTGGCCGCGGCCAGCGCCCAGCCCATCGGCTGATGGGCGGCGGCGACGACGTTCCGGATGATCAGCGTGCTCGCCAGCACGAGGACGATGAGGGCCGCGGACCCGGCGCTGAACCGGACGCGCTGGGCTTCCCAGTCTCCCGGGGTCGGCGGCATCGAGCCGTAAGGTAGCGCCATGCCGGGCGACGACGCGGGTGCCGGAGCCCCGGCCGAACCGGAGGAGACCGACGAGGTCGCCCCCCGGCCCATCGTCGAGCCGGCGCCGCCGGTCGATGAGCTCCGCGCCCGCAAGGTGGTCGCCCAGCTGGACTGGGTGTCGGCGGCCCAGGTGGGCGCGGGCGTCCTGCTCCTGTGGGCGGTGTTCGGGCTGTTCCGCGCGGCCGGCGAGACCATGGCCGCGATCGGCGTCGGCATCGTCCTCGCCCTCGCCCTCGACCAGCTGGTGAGCCGCATCCAGCGCGCTCGCGGCCTGCGTCGCGGCGTGGCCGTGGCGGCGGTCTGCGTCGGCCTCGTCCTGGCGGCGACGCTGGTCGTGGTGTTCCTCGGACCACCGGCGGTCGAGCAGGCCACCCGCTTCGGCGAGGAGCTCCCCCAGGCGGTCGAGGACCTCTACGGCCTGCCCGTCGCCGGGTCGTGGCTCGAGGAGCAGAACGCGGCGGACGAGATCCTCACCTGGCTCGAGGAGCTGCCCGGCACCATCACGTCGGAGACGGTGGCCGACCTCGTCGGCCGGATCGTCGGGGGCACCACGGCCATGCTGATCGTGCTCATCGTGGCCGCCGCGGTGCTCCTCGACGGTGAGATCCTCGTCTCGCGCGCCCGGAGGCTGCTCCCGGCCCGTCACCGCCGTGCCGCCGACCGCGTCGGCCAGATCGCCTACCGCACGCTCGCCCGGTACTTCGCCGGCTCGTTGTTCCTCGCCAGCCTCACCGGGCTCTACGTGCTCACCGTCGGCTTGGCGCTCGGCGTGCCCCTGGCCCCGCTCGTCGCGCTCTGGGCCGCCATCACCGACCTCATCCCGCAGGTGGGCGGCTTCCTCGGCGGCTCGGTGTTCGTCGTGCTGGCCGTGACCGCCGGGGTCACCACGGGTCTGCTCGCCCTCATCTTCTTCCTCGTCTACATGAGCGCCGAGAACTACCTGATCCAGCCGGCGGTGGTGGGCAAGGCCGTCGACGTGGCCCCGCCCACGACGATGCTCGCCGCGCTCATCGGCGGTGCCGCGGCCGGGGTGCCCGGCGCGCTGGTGGCCACGCCGCTCGTGGGCGTCACCAAGGCCCTCTACCTCGAGGTGCGCTTCGGCCCGCCCGACGAGGAGGACGACGAGGGGCCGACGTTCCCGCTCGCCGGGTTGCGCGACCGGGTCCGGCGCGCGCTCCGTCGCGGCTGAGCGGTCACCACCCGAGGCGGATCGTCAGGCATCCCGTCCGGTCGCGCTCGGCCGTCACCGGGCGGCGCGGACCTCGCAGGCCATCTCGCCGCGCTCGGCGCGATGGATCCAGATGAGCCCGCGTGCGGTGCCCGCCAGCCACGTGGCGGCGATCACGGCGGCGGCGATCCACCCGTGGTCCCGAAGCAGGCCACCGAGCACGGTGCCGCCCGCGACGTAGGCGAGGAGCCCGAGCGTCAGCGGGAGGTGGCACGGGCAGAACAGGAACGAGACGGCCAGCCACCAGCGGCCTCGCCGCTCGAGTGACGATCGGTCGGTGGTGGGCTGCGCGGCCGTCATGGTCCCGTCGTTCACCCCTCGATCATGCGCCGTCGGCGCGCTCGTTGAAACCCTCGTGGCTGTCGACGCCGGCTGATCGGGCGTCGGCGGACGAGCACCGGCCCCGGCGAGCGGCCAGGATGCACGGATGAGGCCGGGGACGTACGCCGCCAGGAGGTCCTGAGCTCGCATGGCGAGGACGCTCGGCGCCGTCATGCCCGGCCTCGTCGCGCTTCGCCGGTACCAGGCCGCCGACCTCCGCCACGACGTCGTCGCCGGACTCGCGCTGAGCGCGCTGCTGGTGCCGGCCGGCATGGGCTACGCCGAGGTCGCGGGCCTCCCGCCGGTCACCGGTCTCTACGCCACGATCGCCGGTCTGCTGGCGTACGCCGTGGTGGGTCCGTCGCGAACGCTGATCCTCGGCCCGGATTCATCGCTGGCGCCCGTCATCGGCGCCGCCATCGCGCCGCTGGCCCTTGCCGACACCGATCGCGCCGTGAGCCTGGCCGGCCTGCTCGCACTGATGGTCGGAGCCGTCCTGATCCTCGGGGGCCTGCTGCGGCTGGGCATCGTCACCGACCTCGTCTCGAAGCCGATCCGCGTCGGGTACCTCAACGGCATCGCGGTCGTGGTCGTGGTCAGCCAGCTCCCCAAGCTCCTCGGGTTCAGCGTCGAGGGTGGAGCCGTCCACGACCAGGTCCGTGGCCTGATCGACGGGATCCGAGATGGCGCCGTGTCCGGGGTCGCCGCTGCCATCGGCGTCGGCGCGCTCGCCGCGATCATCGTGCTTCGCAACGCCGTGCCACGCATCCCGTGGATCCTCGTCGCCATCGCGGTGAGTGCCGTGGTCGTCATCGCCGCCGACCTCGACGTGGCGGTGATCGGTTCGCTCCCCGGTGGCGTGCCGGCGCCGAGCCTCGCCCACCTGCAGCTCGGTGACGTCGTCGCGCTGGCGCCGGCCGCTGCCGGCCTCGCCATCGTGGCCTTCGGTGATTCGAGCGTGCTGAGCCGCACGTTCGCCATGGCCGACGGGCACGACGTGGACAAGGACCAGGAGATGGTGGCCGTGGGGGCGGCGAACCTGGCGTGCGGGGCCCTGGGAGGCTTCCCCATCAGCGCGAGCTCCTCGCGCACCCCCGTGGCGCGCGAGAGCGGAGCCCGGACCCAGCTCACCGGACTGGTCGGTGCCGCGGTCGTCGCCGCACTGCTCCTGGTGGCTCCGGGTCTGACCCGGCACGTGCCGTCGGCGGCGCTGGCGGCGGTCGTCATCGCCGCGGTGCTCCGGGTGGTCGATGTCCGTGGCGTGCTCCGTCTGTGGACGATGAACCGGACCGAGGGCTGGTTGAGCATCGCGGCCTTCGCCGGCGTGGTCGTCTTCGGCGTCCTCGAGGGCATCGGCATCGCCGTCGTCTTGTCACTCGGCGCCTTCGTGGCCCGGGCGTGGCGTCCGCACTCCGCCGAGCTGGTCCGCGTCGATGGCCGCAAGGGCTACCACGATCGCGCTCGCCACCCGCGTGGTCGACGCGTGCCCGGACTGGTCATGGTCCGCTTCGACGCCCCGCTGTTCTTCGCCAACTGCAGCTTCTTCGAGGAGGTCGTGCGCGACGCCGTCGCCGACGCACCGAGTGCAGCGCGCTGGGTGATCATCGCCGGGGATCCGATCACCGACGTCGACACCACCGGTGCCGAGACGCTCGCGCTCCTCGACGACGCGCTGGCGGACCAGGGCGTCACCCTCGTGTTCGCCGGCCTGAAGGGAACGGTCAAGGACCGCCTGGCCCGCTACGGACTGGGCGAGCGCTTCGGCCCTGATCGCTACTACTCCACCCTCGGCGCTGCCGTCTCCGACTACGTGCGGAGCACGGGCGTCGACTGGGTCGACTGGACAGATCGCTGACCGGCGGGGCCGGCTACCCATGGCCTCTGTGCGTCGTACCCTCGCCGGCATGGCCGCGTCCACCCGATCGACCGAGCGGGCGCTCGAGGTGCTGCTCGACGCCGACCTCGACCCCATCGTCGACATGGTCCTGCGCCGGGTCGACACCGACACCTACGAAGCGCTGGCCTCCGACGGGCGGGTGCGGGTGCGTCGCGTCCCCGACGGCTGGACCTGGCGCTTCGAGGAGGAGCACGTCGAGGGGCACAACCCCCTCGGTGACCAGGACACGACTCGCTTCGCCGGGCTCGACGCCGAGCTCGCCGTCCGCTTCCCGCACCGGCGCGACAACGCCTACCCCTTCGCCTACCACCAGCTCGCCCAGCTGTGGGACTCGCCCGCCGCACCCGACCTCGCCGTGCTCCACTCCGCCTCCCACCACTGGGCGGACCAGGGCGGTCACCTCGGCGAGCACGGATCGCTCGGCGTCGTCCAGGCCCGGGCCCCGTTCATCATCGCCGGCGCGGGCGTGCGGGGACTCGGGACGATCGAGGAGTCGTGCCAGCTCGTCGACGTGGCCCCCACCGTGCTGGCCCTGCTCGGGGCGCCCACCGACGAGGGCACCGCCGAGAACGGCAGGATCCGTCCCGACGCCCACCTCGGTCGCCAGGACGGCGAGGTGCTCGCCCAGGTGCTCGACGGCTCGACGCCCGCCCACGTCGTGGGCTTCCTGATGGACGGGACCAACCCCAACGTCCTCTACGACGCCGCGGCCCGAGGCGAGGCGCCGAACATCGCCCGGCTCATGGCGACGGGGACCACGTTCGGGCACGGGGCCATGGCGTCGTTCCCGACGGCCACCCTCGCCAACCACACCGCCATCCTCACCGGCTGCCATCCGGGCCACCACGGCGTGCTGCACAACGCCTGGTACGACCGATCGCTCGGGCGTCAGGTCATCACCAACTCACCCGACACCTGGGCCACCTCGATGCAGTGGCTCCAGCCCGGCGTGGAGACCATCCACCAGGCGCTCCACCGCCACGACCCCGACGCCTTCACCGCGGCCATCAACGAGATGTGCGACGTCGGCGCCGACTTCTCCACCTTCGAGCGGATGCGGCAGGGCACGCCCGTGCACTTCCCGCGCGAGCCCGAGGGGCTGCCCCACAGCACCGAGCGCTTCGTGCGGCCCGTCAAGGACTACGCCTGGTTCACCCAGATCGACCACCACGGCCTCACCCAGGCGCTTGGCGTGTGGCGCGGGCAGTTCATCGACACCGAGTGCCCGCTGCCCCGGTTCACGTGGGTGAACTTCTCGCTCACCGACACCGCCTTCCACCACGGCGGTCCGCACTCCGACATCGCCCGTGCGTCGATCGCCGACACCGACGCCCGCATCGGTGAGGTCCTCGACGCGGTGGCCGAGGCGGGGCGGTTCGACGACACCGCCTTCTTCGTCGTGGCCGATCACGGGATGGAGGAGAGCAACCCCGAGGTCACCGGGGACTGGGGGGTGGCGCTCACCGCCGCCGGCATCGAGCACCGTGACGAGGCCTACAGCTTCATCTACCTCGACGTGAGCTGACCCGCCCGGGCGATCTCTGTTCAAGTCCGAACGGGGCGTGCCGATGATTCCGGAGTCGCCGGGGACACCGCCTGCATCGGGCAGCGGATGGCACTGCGCGACGCTCACCTCACCGCTCAGGAGCACCCGTGCCGAAGTCGCCCATCGTCCGCCTCGCCGCCCTCGCCCTGGCGGCGATCCTCGCCCTCCCGGCCGCAGCCGCGGCCTCGCCATCGCAACGACCGGCCAGCCCGACTGCCGGCGAGCGTCCCACCTTCATCGTGACCCTCCGCCCCGGGACGGATGCCGCGGCGACCGCAGCCGAGTGGCGGGGTCGAGGGGTCGAGGTCTCCCACGTGTATCGCAACGCCATCTCGGGGTTCGCCGGCCGCATGGGTCCCGAGACCGCCGAGCAGGTCCGTCGCGACGGACGGGTCACCGGCATCGAGCGCGACAGCATCGTCCGCCACACCGGCACCCAGGGTTCCGCTCCCTGGGGCCTCGACCGCATCGACCAGAGGCTGCGGCCCCTCGACGGCAGCTACACCTACGACTCCACGGCGTCCGGCATCCCCGTCTACGTGATCGACACGGGCGTCCGCGCGACCCACACCGACTTCGGCGGCCGGATCGGCGCCGGGTACACGGCGATCGCTGACGGGCGGGGAACCGACGACTGCCACGGGCACGGCACCCACGTCGCCGGCACCGTGGCCGGCAGCACCTGGGGCGTCGCCAAGGCCGCCACGATCCACCCGGTGCGGGTGCTCGCCTGCGACGGCTCCGGGACCGTCTCCGGGATCGTCGCTGCCCTCGACTGGATCATCGCCCGACACGCCAGCGGCACCCCCGCAGTCGCCAACATGAGCCTCGGCGGCGGCGCGAGCAGCACCCTCGACAACGCCGTGGGCAACACCGTCGCCGACGGGGTCACGGTGGTGGTCGCCGCGGGCAACGACGGAGGCGACGCCTGCACCAAGTCGCCGGCCCGAGTGGCCGCGGCCCTCACGGTGGCGTCCTCCACCTCGTCCGATGCCCGCAGCTCGTTCTCGAACTGGGGCAGCTGCGTCGACCTCTTCGCCCCCGGCTCGAGCATCAAGTCGGCGTACCACTCCTCCGACACGGCGACCGCGACCATGAGCGGCACGTCGATGGCCGCGCCCCACGTCGCGGGCGTCGCCGCCCTCTACCTGGCCGGCACCCCGTCGGCGACGCCGGCGACCGTGCACGCTGCCGTCAACGACGGCGCGACGTCGGGGGTCATCACCGACACCTCGGGTTCCCCGAACCGCCTGGCCTTCTCCCGCCTCGTGCCGGTCGAGGCCCCCTCTCCGCCCGCGGCGACCGCGCCGGATGCGCCGGCGACGCCGAAGGCGAGCGCGGCGAAGCGAGCGATCAAGGTGGCCTGGACGGCACCGAGCGACGGCGGCAGCACCATCACCGGCTACACCGTGCGGGCCCACCGGACGGACGGCACGGTCGCCAAGACCGTCACGGTCAGCGGCACCACGACCAGCACGAACGTGACCGGCCTGTCCGGTGGTGTGAGCTACTACGCCACGGTGGCCGCCACGAACGCGATCGGGACGAGCGCCTGGTCCCCGGCGTCCAACACCGTCACCGCCCGACGCTGATCCATGGACTGGACTGGACTGAACTGGAGCGGGTGACGGGAATCGAACCCGCGTTCTCAGCTTGGGAAGCTGACGTTCTGCCATTGAACTACACCCGCAGGACGGGGCCTGGGCCCGGTCTGCGGCGGCCACTCTAGGCACCGGGCCCCGACGGGTCACCCTCGACCCGACGCCCCTCGGCTCCGACAAGCATCCCTGACGGGCCGGGCCCGCTCGAATACCGTTGGCGCCGTGGAACGCACGCGTGAGGGCACCATCATCGCCCGGGTCGGACGGGGCGACATCGAGATCGACCTCGCGGCCGACGCCGCGATCCGCGATGCCGTCGACGGCCTCAGCCGGGGCGACGTGAGCCAGCGCCTCGAGGCCGCGCAGCGCCTGCGCCACGCCTCCGAGGCCCTCGTCGCCGAGCTCGTCGCCGAGGCCCGCAAGAAGGGCGCCACGTGGTCCGACATCGGCGACACCCTCGGCGTCTCCACCCAGGCGGCGCACCAGAAGTACCGCTGGGTCGCGGCCCGCTCCCGCCAGTCCTGACCGGCCTCCGGCGGCACCTAACCTGCCCGCCGTGATCCTCTCCGACCGCACGATCCGCGAAGAGCTGGCCAACGGTCGCATCGTCATCGACCCGCTGGACGAGTCCTTCATCCAGCCGTCGTCGGTCGACCTCACCCTCGACCCTCGGTTCCTCGTCTTCCGCAACCACACCCGCGGGATGATCGACGTGAAGGAGGACGCCAGCGACCTCACCGAGATGGTGACGGTCGGCGACGACCAGCCCTTCGTCCTCCACCCCGGCGAGTTCGTGCTCGGCGCCACGCTCGAGCGCATCGGCGTCCCCGAGGACCTCGTCGCCCGCCTCGACGGCAAGTCGAGCCTCGGTCGCCTCGGGCTGCTCATCCACTCGACCGCCGGGTTCATCGATCCGGGCTTCTACGGCCAGATCACCCTCGAGCTGTCCAACGTGCACAACCTGCCGATCACGCTCTACCCCAAGATGAAGATCGGCCAGGTCAGCTTCCTGCGCATGACCACCGCCGCCGACGTCCCCTACGGCACGGGTGCGCTGAAGTCGAAGTACCACGGCCAGGACGGCCCCACCCCCAGCCAGTACTGGAAGAACTTCGAGTCCTGAGCCGAGCCCGACGAACGGGCTCCCGCCCCGTGGGCGTCAATTCGTCGAGTTCGGCTGACCCGCCGGCACCAGCGCGGCGTCGACCGCGGCGAGCAGGTCCCGGGCGTGCACGGGTCGGGCCAGGTGGGCGTCGGCCCCTGCCGCCAGCAGCACCTCGCGGTTGGTCGCCGCCTCGAGCACGAGCACCCGGCACGACGAGACCCGGTCGTCGTCGTGGCTCCGCACCAGGTCGAGCAGCTGCAGCGCGGAGCCGAGGCCGGCGTGGGGCAGGTCGACGACGATGCAGCGGGGGAGGGTGTGCGCTGACTCCTCGAGCGCCGGGGTCACCTCGCTCGCCCGCACGGAGCGGAGGCCGTGGCGGGCCAGCAGCCGGCACATGATCTCCACCGCGCCCGGCTGGTCGCCGACGACCAGGACGACCGGCGGCTGGCGCCGGTCGATCGTCCCGTCCACGGCGACGCTCAGTCCGTCATGGTGAGGGGCGAGCTCGCGTCTCGGGCCTCGCCGGCCTCGATCGCCTCGAGCACGTGCATGGCGATGTCGGCGACCTTGATGCCGTCGTCGTCGGTGCTCGCCGCCTTCACGCCGTCGTCCATCATCACGTAGCAGAACGGGCAGGCCGTGGCGATGCGATCGGCGCCGGTGGCCACGAGCTCACGCGAGCGCTCGTCGTTCACCTTGGTGCCGATGGACTCCTCCATCCACATGCGGGCACCGCCGGCGCCGCAGCACATGCCCTTGGTGCCGTTGCGGGGTGCCTCGACGATCTCGACGCCGGCGAGGGAGCCGATGACCTTGCGGGGCGACAGGTAGATGTCGTTGTGCCGGCCGAGGTAGCAGGAGTCGTGGTACACGATGCGCTCGTCGAGGCGGGCCCGGCTCAGGTCGAGCTTGCCCTCGGCGACGAGGTTCTCGAGCAGCTGGGTGTGGTGGATGACCTCGTAGTGGCCGTCGAGCTGGGGGTACTCGTTGCCGAGCGTGTTGAAGCAGTGCGGGCACTGGGTGACAATCTTCTTGACGCCCATCGTGTTGAGCGTCTCGATGTTCTGCATCGCCAGCATCTGGTAGATGTACTCGTTCCCCGAGCGGCGGGCCGGGTCACCGGTGCACATCTCGTTGGCGCCGAGGATGGCGAAGTCGAGGCCGGCGCGGCGCATGAGCTTGACCATCGCCTCGGAGACCTTCTGGTTCTTGTCGTCGAAGGACCCGGCGCAGCCGACCCAGTAGAGGTACTCGTGGTCGAAGGTGTCGCCCGGATCGACGACGTCGAGGCCGTCGATCTTCTTGGACCAGTCGGCACGGGTGGCGTTGGACATGCCCCACGGGTTGCCCTGGTTCTCCATGTTCATGAAGGCGCTGCCGAGCTCGGTCGGGAAGTTCGACTCCATGAGGGCCAGGTAGCGCCGCATGTCGAGGATCTTGTCGAGGATCTCGATGTTCACCGGGCAGATCTCGTCGCACGCCTTGCACGACGTGCAGGCCCAGATCTCCTCGGGCGTGATGCGCTCGAAGAACGAGTTGGCCGACACCGTGATGTCGGGGACGGTGCCGAGCGGCGGGCTCACCTGCGGCGTGCCGGTGGCGGCCATGACCTCGCCCGACTTGAGCACGATCTCGCGGGGGTCGAGGGGCTTGCCGGTGGCGTGCGCCGGGCAGACGCTGGTGCAGCGCCCGCACATGGTGCAGGCGTCGAGGTCGACCAGCTGCTTCCACGTGAAGTCCTCGACCGTGGAGGCGCCGAAGGTCTCGAGCTCGGTCTCCATCAGGTTCGGCATGGCCTTCATCGCGCCCTTGGGGCGCTCCCGATCGCGCAGGTACATGTTGATCGGGCTGGTGAACATGTGGCGCAGCATCGTGACCGGCAGGATCACGAGGAAGACCAGGAACGAGATGACGTGGAGGATCCACATCGCCTGGTGCCAGCCGTGGACGGCGTCGAGGTTCTCGATCAGCCCGGAGAGCGGGTAGCCGACGAAGCTCCACTTCTCGAAGCCCGGGCGGCCGTCGACGGCGATGCGGAACATCTCGGCCAGGAAGCCGGTGACGCCGATGGCGAAGAGCGTGGCGAGGATGACGGCGTACTCCGCCTTGTTCTTCATCCGGATGCGGTAGGGGCGCTGGACGTAGCGGCGGACGATGGCCCACCCGACACCGATGAGGAACAGCACGCCGGCCGCGTCGCCGACGAAGGAGTACGCCATGTAGGTCCGGCCGTGGAGGAACTGGGCCTCGCCGGGGAGCTGGTGGTTGACCTCGAGCACCGTGGTGACGGCGAGCAGGATGAGGAACGGGAAGTAGATGAGGCTGTGCATGACGCCGGCGGCGGGGTCGCGCAGCAGGGTCTGCATGTAGACGCCGGCGCGGAAGTCCTTGAGGCGCTGCTTGGCGTTCTTGGTGGTGGTCCGGCGGTTCTCCGGCGCACCGCGCTCCCAGTTCTTCATGCGCTGACTGAAGGCCACGGCGCCGTAGAGCAGCGTGATCGGCACGATCATGTAGAAGGCGGCCTTGATCGGCGACGGGATGTTCCCGAACACCTCACGGGTCACCTCGGAGTCCCCGTGGAACTGGAACACCGTGGCGGCGATGCCCGAGACGACGGTGACCGCCGCGATCAGCACGCCGAGCCCGAGGGCCAGCTGGTGCGGTTTGATCCGACGTGGGGACTCGACCGTGGGTTCCATAGCGTGGGGGAGGCTACTTCCGGTCGGCGAGGGCGGGGAAAGCCCGACTGGCGTCGCCTCGACGGTGGCACCGATTGGCCCGATTTCTGCCGTTCCGCGTGGCATTCGTCGACCCCACCGGTCACGATGGGGAGATGACGATGCGCCGACCCGGTCCCGCAGTCGCGGCCGCCGTGGTCGCCGCCGTCGCGGTCCTCGGCGGCGTGGTCCTGGCGCCGGTGGCGGGCGCGACCGCACCGCAGTGGAACATCGATCGCGTCGGGGCGCCCGCCTCGGCGTCCGGCACGGTCATCGCCGTGGTCGACACCGGGGTCGACGCCGCCCACCCGGCCTTCACCGGACGGGTGCAGCCGGCCATCGACCTCGTCGGCGGCAACGGCGGCGACCCGAACGGGCACGGCACCCACGTGGCCGGCGTGGCCGCCGGCGCCGACAGCGGGTGCGGCAACATCGGCGTCGCTCCCGACGCCTCGATCCTGCCGGTCCGGGTCCTCGACGAGGACGGCGCCGGCACCGTCGACGTGGTCGCCGAGGGCATCCGCCGGGCCGCCGATCGGGGCGTCACCGTGATCAACCTCTCCCTCGGCACCGACGTCGTGATCCGCAACGTCTCGGGCTCCGGGTTGCAGGACGCCATCCGCTACGCCTGGTCGAAGGGCTCCATCCCGGTGCTGGCGGCCGGCAACGACGGGCTCGTCGGTGGGCTCTTCGGCTCCGGCTACGGCGACATCCCCGCCGTGGTCGTCACGGCCACCGACCACCGCGACCGGGCGGCGCCCTACGCGACCTCCATCGGTTCGGCGGCGTGGGGCGTGGCCGCGCCCGGCGGCGACACCAGCGGCGTCGAGGGTCGCGACATCCTCTCCGCCTTCCCCGACCGGCGCTGCGCCCTCCAGGCCGGCACCTCGATGGCCGCGCCGCACGTGTCGGGCGCCCTCGCCGCCCTCCGGGCCCGGGGCCTGAGCCCGCAGCAGGCGGTCGATCGCCTCCTGACCACCGCCCGCGACCTCGGCAGCAAGAACACCTACGGGCACGGCCTCATCGACCTGCGAGCCGCCCTCGCCGCACCGCCCCCCACCACCGTCGCGACGGTCGCGGCCGCCCCGCCGGCACCGGTGGCCACCACCGAGGCCCCGGGCGGCCAGGCCCCGGCGACCACGGCGCCACGGACCGGCACTGAACCCGGCGCTGCGGCCAGCCCGACCTCGGAGCCCGGCGACGCCGGCGCACCCCCGCCTGACGAGCAGTCAGCGGACGATCAGGACGACGCCGACGAGGGCGACCCGACGACGCCCGAGCGTTCGCCGAGGCCGGAGGAGTCGGGCGCGCCCGTGGTCGTGCGCGACCTCGATGACGACGACGACGGCATGCCGGGCGCGCTGGTGGCGGTCGCGGTCGCGGCCCTGGCTGCCAGCGGCATCGGCGCGGGCGTCGTGGCGCGCCGCCTCGGTCGCTGGCCCGGCTCGTCCTGAGCCGGGCGGCGGGCTCAGCTCAGCCGTAGACCTTGGTGTCGAGGTCGCGGATGCGAGCCGCCAGCGCCTTGAGCAGCTTGTGGGAGATCGACGGCACCTCGTCGAGGAGGCCGGCGAACTCTCGGGGGCCGAGGACGAGCGCCTCGACCGGGCCCTGCGCGATCACGGTGGCGGTGCGGGGCCCCTTGTCCAGCAGACCCATCTCACCGAGGAACGCCCCCGGCCCCAGCTCGGCGACCTTGCGGTTGTTGCGCTTGACCACGACCGTGCCCTCGGTGAGCACGAAGGCCTCGCGGGCGGACTGATCCTGCTTCATCAGCTCGGTGCCGTCCGGGAACGACATCTCGGTGGACGCCTTGGCGATGATGCCCAGCTCCTTCTTGGAGCAGGCGTTGAACAGCGGTACCGCTGCCAGGTGGTCGGTGACGCTCTTCTTCGACATGAGAGGGATCATACGGATCTGCCTGTTCCCATGTCGGAAGAACTGCCTCGAGCGGTGACGTGCGGGAAACACGCGTGAAACGGACCCTCCGTACGGTCCGTTGACGATGAAGGACGTGAGGATCGTCCGCTGGCCCGCCGAACGGAGCCTGCGGGAGGAGCTGGCGAAGAGCGGTCGTGCTCGGCTGCTCATGGTCGATCCCGACGTCGCCCCGCCGATCGCCTCCGACCCGCTCGAGGACTGGGTCCGCACGCCCTGCGGCGAGCTCGACGTCCGGGCCCGCCTCGAGGGGCTCCGCCTCCGGCTCGAGCGCACGCTCGAGCTGGTGCCCGAGCTCGACGCCGACGGGGTCATCCGCTACGGCGACCGCTGGGCACCGCTGCCGCCGGTCGAGGCCCGCCTCACCCGCGTGCTGGTCCGCCGGTTCGGCGCGGTCGTCAGCCGAGACGACCTCGTCGCCGCCGGGTGGCCCGGCGGCACCCCGGGCCGCAACGCCCTCGACGTCCACGTCCTGCGCCTGCGCCGGCGCCTCGAGCCGGTGCACCTTGCGATCCGCACGGTCCGCTCCCGCGGGTACCTGCTCGAGCCGTCTGCAGCCGGCCACGGTCTCTGATCACGAAACACGCCGGTCACACAGCGTTGCCACCGGCGCAACGGCGAGGAGACCGACGTGCAACGGGCGGTGCTTACCGTCAGTTCCGGGTCAGATCGCTGTCAGCCGGACAGGCCCCACCACCCCCACCCAATGAACCCAAGGAGTCAGCTGTGAAGCGCAAGTTGCTCATCGGAGCAGGACTGGTCGGAGCGGCGCTGCTCCTCCTGGCCAACCCTGCGGCCGCCCAGGAGGCCGAGGAGGTCGCCGACCCGGCCACGCAGATCGTGCTCGACAACATCTTCGTCTTCGTCTGCGGCGTCCTCGTCTTCTTCATGCAGGCGGGGTTCGCACTGGTCGAGGCCGGCCTCACCCGGGCCAAGAACGTCTCGAACATCATGATGAAGAACCTGATGGACATGGCGGCCGGCGTGCTGGCGTTCGCCCTCGTCGGCTACGGCATCGGCTTCGGCGGCAGCGAGCTGCTCGGCGGCTGGTTCGGCTTCGGCCTCGGGATCACCGGCATCGAGGACCCGGCCCAGGCTGCGGTCCTCAACCTGTCGCCGGCGACGTTCTTCTTCTTCCAGGCCGCCTTCGCCGCAGCCGCCGCGACCATCGTGTCCGGCGCCATGGCCGAGCGGACGAAGTTCAAGAGCTACTTCATCTACAGCTTCGCCCTCACCGCCCTGATCTACCCGATCGTGCTGCGCTGGACCTGGGGCGGCGGCTGGCTGGCCCAGCTCGACATCCCGTTCTCGGACTTCGCCGGCTCGACCATCGTGCACGCCACGGGCGGCTGGGCGGCGCTCGCCGGCGCCATGGTCCTCGGACCTCGCCTCGGCAAGTACGGCAAGGACGGCAAGGCCCGGGCCATCCCCGGCCACAACGTCCCCTTCGTGGTGATCGGCGCCATCATCCTCTTCATCGGCTGGTTCGGGTTCAACCCGGGCTCGGAGCTCGGGGCCGACAACCTCGTCCCCCAGCTCGCGGTCAAGACCCTGCTGGCCGCCTGTGCCGGTGCGGTCGTGGCGATGGTCGTGAACTGGGCCAAGGACGGCAAGCCCGACGTCACCATGGCGGCCAACGGCCTGCTCGCCGGCCTCGTGTCGATCACGGCGCCGGTCGGTGCGGTCGAGACCTGGGCCGCCATCGTCATCGGCGGCATCGGCGGCGGCATCGTCGTGCTGGCGGTCGCCTTCTTCGACCGGGCCCGGGTCGACGACCCGGTCGGCGCCATCTCGGTGCACGGCGTGTGCGGCACGTGGGGCACGCTCTCCATCGCCTTCTTCGCCCGGTACGACGACGCGTTCCTCGGACGTGAGGACGCCGGCCTCTTCTACGGTGGTGGCATCGACCAGCTCTCCACCCAGGCGCTCTTCGTCGGTGTGCACTTCGTGTTCGTCTTCGGTGCCGCCTTCCTGCTCTTCCAGACCATCAAGGCCACGGTCGGCCTGCGGGTCACCGAGGAAGAGGAGCTCGCCGGCCTCGACGTCGAGGAGCACGGCCACGTCGGCTACGCCCTCGACTCCGGCGGGTCGAGCTCGCTCGGCACGTCCAGCTCGTCCAACAAGCCCGTCTCTGTCTGAGCCGAAAGAAGGAGCCACAACGTGTTGCATCTCGTGACAGCGGTGATCAAGCCGCACAAGCTCGACGACGTGAAGGAGGCGCTCAAGGGCGTCGGCGTCCAGGGCATGACCGTCTCGGAGGTCAAGGGGTTCGGCCGCCAGGGCGGCCACACCGAGACCTACCGGGGCGCGGAGTACACCATCGACTTCGTCCCCAAGGTCAAGGTCGAGGTCGTCTGCGGGACCGAGGACGCCGAGAAGGTGGCCGACGCCATCGCCACGGCGGCCCAGACCGGCAAGATCGGTGACGGCAAGATCTGGATGACCGAGGTCAGTCGCCTCGCCCGGATCCGCACCGGGGAGATGGGCACCGACGCCGTCTAGGCGCCCACCCCACCCCCGAATCGGAAAATCGCTGCGAGAAGCCCTCGGATCCCGAGGGCTTCTCGCCGCGAGAACTGGCTGTCGGACTCCGGCGCTACGGTCCCGGGCACTTCCCCCACGATGCGAGACGTGGGAGTTCGTCGTGGGGGAGATCGACCAGAGGTTGACGGCGACGCTGGCGGCTCAGCAGAGCCTGGTGACCCGTCCCCAGGTGCTGTCGGCGGGTGGGTCCGGGTCGGTGATCGACCGACGGTTGAAGAGCGGGACGTGGGAGGTCGCCGAGCGGGGCGTGTACGCCTTGGCCGGCGTCGGATGGTCGTGGCGCCGGTGCCTCGCTGTCGTCGTGCTGTCAGTGTCCGGGGCGCAGGCATCCCATCGGGCTGCGGCGGTACTGCTCGGAACCCGTTGGGATGACCGGGCGACCGCACCGATCGAGCTCACCGTGCCGACCGGGCGTACGCCGCGGCGAGGATTCGAACGAACCCAGGCCCGACTCCCGGATGTCGCTGTCATCGTCCACGAGTGCGGCGACCTCTGGCAGTCGGCGCCCCGCCTCGTGGATGGCATCCCCACCACGGGCCCGTTGCGCCTGGCGGTCGATCTCGGCAGCGTCGTCGGCTTCGACCAGTACCGCCGGGCGATCGCCACCCTGCGTCGGTCCCACGGCGTGGACTGGACTGCGCTCGACCGCGTCTACCGCAGGCACTCGATCCAGGGGCGAAACGGCTGCGGCGCCCTGCGAGAGCTGCTGGAGCGCCACTTCGGTGCCGAGGGAGCTCCCGAGGAGGTCGTCGAAGCCCGGTGCGCCGACCTGCTCATCGCTGCGGGTCTTCCCGTGCCGGAGCATCAGTTCGAGGTCGTGCGGCCGGACGGACGCCGAGCCCGGTTCGACCTCGCCTACCCGGTGTTGCGCATCGGCATCGAGACCGATGGACGCATCCACGGCGAGGAGGAGGTGCGCCAGGCCGATGCCGTCCGGCGGAACCAGCTGCAGCTCCTGGGCTGGGTCGTGTTGCACTTCACGTGGGAGGACGTGGTCCACCGTCCCGAGCAGGTGGTGCGCACGGTGCGGGCAGCGATCGAGCGGGCCATGGCGGCTGCCTGAATCTGCCAGGCAGAAGCCCTCGGAGACCGAGGCCTTCTCGCAGCGATTTTCGAGAGAGGGGGGGGGCTTACTCGACCTCGGTGGAGGTGGCGTCGCCCTGGGCGGCCTTGCCCTGCTCGGCCACGGCCCGGGCTGCGGCTTCGACCTCTTCGGGGTCGGCCAGGTAGCGCTCGACGACCGTCTTGTCCTCGAGCGGGTGGAAGTCGTCGCCGAGCTCGTAGACGAGGGGCTGGCCGGTGGGGATGTTGAGGTTCGGGATCTCCTCGTCGCTGATGCCCTGCAGGTGCTTGACCAGGGCCCGCAGCGAGTTGCCGTGGGCGGCGACGAGCACCGTCTTGCCGGCGGCGAGGTCGGGGATGATGCCGTCGAACCAGTACGGGAGCATGCGCTCGACCACGTCCTTGAGGCACTCGCTGCGGGGGCGCAGCTCGGGCGGGATGTGGTCGTAGCGGGGGTCGTTGATCGGGTTGTACTGGTTGTCGTCGCTGATGGGGGGCGGCGGGATGTCGTAGCTGCGACGCCAGACGTGCACCTGGTCGGCGCCGTACTCGGCGGTGGTCTGGGCCTTGTCCTTGCCGGTGAGGTCGCCGTAGTGGCGCTCGTTCAGGCGCCAGTGGCGGCGCACCGGCACCCACGACCGGTCGCACGCGGCGAGGGCCAGGTTGGCGGTGTGGATCGCCCGGGTCTGCAACGACGTGTGGGCGACCTCGGGCAGGAGGCCGTGCTCGAGCAGCAGCTCGCCGCCGGTGCTGGCCTCGAGCTCGCCGACGTCGGTGAGCCCGGCGTCCCACCAACCGGTGAAGAGGTTGTCCAGGTTCCACTGGGACTGGCCGTGGCGGAGCAGGACGAGCGTGTGCGCCATGACCTCGGACCGTAGTTCCCGCTCGGCACTGCAGTGACACGACAACGGGCGTACGATTGCCAATAGGGGAGAGGGAGGGCGACATGGTGCTGGAGACCGACGAGACCACCGACAACGGGGCCACCGCGGTGAGGCTGCGCTACCTGACGGAGGGCGTGCCGCTGCGGCTTGCCGCGCTGGGCGACAGCCTGGGCGGCTACGCCTGCACCGTCGTGGAAGCCGACGGCCACACCGTCTGGATCGACCTGCCGATCCGGCGCGACGGCATGCTGCACCTGGAGGCGGGCCAGCTCGTTTCGGTGCGCTTCGACCGCCCGGCCGACGCCGTGTACTCCTTCGACACCGTGGTCGCCGAGATCCGCCGGGACGACCGCGCCCCGTTCGGCCTGGCCGCGCCGGTCACCATCGGTCGGCGCCCCCACCGCAACGACGCGCGGGTGCCCCTGGTCCTCGACGCCCACTTCGAGATGGACGGCGGGCCGAGCGGCCTGGCCAAGGTGGTCGACCTGTCCGCCGGCGGCGTCGGTCTCATCTGCGAGGAGGAGCTGCCCGCGGAGGCTCTCCTCATGGTGCGCTGCGCGCTCCCCGGACCCGACGGCGACGTGCCGATCGAGCAGGAGGCGAAGGTGCGCACCGTGTCGATGTACGGCCGCACCCCGGGCGGCGCCACGCTGCACCACTACGGCGTGGCGTTCACCGGTGGCGGCGACGAGCTGCGCGAGCAGATCCTGACGTCGGTCATCTGGAACCTGACGCACAACCCCACCGTCCTGTAGCGACGTGGCCGACGAGCCGGAGCGGAACCCCGACTGGCGGATCCTGCTGGCGATCACGATCGTGGTGCTGGGCGTGGCGCTGGTGCTCGGCCTCGGTCCGCGCTGACCTGGCGCTGGGCAGCGACGTCTGGGTGCATGGCGTTGCGCTGGCGCAACGTGACAGCCCCGGTTCTCATGCCGCCACTCCCGGGCGCACCCCGTTGCGCTGACGCAACGTGACAACCCGAGAAGCGATCGGATCAGTCGCGGGCGCCGGTCAGCTGCAGCCGGCGCAGGCCGAACGTGGCGACGGCGAGCCACACGACGGTGAGCAACCCGAGCCGGACGACGGCGTCCCAGCCCTCGGGGATGCCGCTGCGGGCGCGCACGCCGGTGACGTCGCCGATCCCGACGAAGGCGGCCTGGCCCTGCCAGCTCGGTGACAGCTGGGCGATGCCCGACAGGACCGCGCCGAGGAGGCGCTCGATCACGAAGACGATGGCGAGCGACCACACCGCCGCGCGGCGGGTGAGCGCGCCGATGAGCACGAAGAGGGCGATGTGCGCTGCTGCGCTGGCGGCGGTGGCGACGACCACGGGACCGACCAGGCTGCTCGCCCCGGCGAGCACGGCGGCGAGCGCGGCCGACGGGACGAGGGTGCACAGGGCGACGAGCCAGCCGCCGAGCCACCGGGCGAGGGCCAGCTCCCAGAACCGGACGGGGGTCAGCCAGGTGAAGCTGAGCGTGCCCGACCGGACCTCGGCGCCGAGTACGGCGTCGCCGATGACGAGGGTGCCGAGCGGCATGGCCAGCCCGAAGATGCCGAGGCCGGCGACGTCGGTGAAGGCCCGGACCGCACGGTCGTCGACGGCGCGGGCGAGCAGGCCCGAGGCCAGGATCGTGGCGCAGGGCAGGGCCAGCACGGCGAGGCGCCGGCGGGGCAGGCAGGCCCGGGGCACGTAGGCGACGAGGGCTGGCAGGCGGCGCAGCGGGGAGCCGGTGGGGCGGAGGGCGGCGGGTGCGGTCATCGGTTGGTCAGGTCGGCGAAGACGCTGTCGAGGGAGGCGTCGAGGGCCCGCACCTCGCGGAGGCGGACCCCGACCTGGCGGGACAGGTTGGGGAGGGCGAGGGCGAGCTCGCCGGCGTTGCCGGTGGAGATGGTGACGCCGCCCTCGCCGAGCTCGACGGCGACGACCTGGTCGAGCCCGAGCAGGCCGGTGGCCAGGCGGCGGTCGTCGTCGGAGCGCAGCAGCACCCGGCGGGGCCGGTCGGACATGGCGTCGCGGATGGAGCGGTGGTCGCCGGCGGCGGCGAGGCGCCCGTGCACGACGACGATGATCCGCGCCGCGAGGCGCTCGACCTCGTGGAGGACGTGGCTGCTGACGACCACGGTCCGCCCGGCGGCGCCGAGCTGCTGGAACAGCTCGATGAGGGCGACGCGCTGGACGGGGTCGGCGCCGTTCAGGGGCTCGTCGAGCACCAGGACCTCGGGGTCGGTGACGAGGGCGGCGGCGACCTTGGCCCGTTGGCGCATGCCCTTGGAGAAGCCGCCGAGGCGCCGGTCGGCGACGTCGGTGAGCGACACCTCGGCGAGCGATCGCTCCACGGCCCCGGCATCGGTCACGCCGTTGAGGGTCGCCGAGTAGCGGACCAGCTGGCGGGCGGTGAGGGCTTCGGGGACGGCGTCCTCCTCGGGCACGAGGGCGACGCGGGACTGGACGTCGCGGTGGCCCCGGGGATCGTGGCCGAGGACGGTCACGTGCCCGCGCCGTGGCGGGATGAGACCGCACATGGCGCGCATGAGGGTGGTCTTGCCGGCACCGTTGGGTCCGAGCAGTCCGGTGACGCCCGGGCCGAACGAGCACGACAGCTCCGACAGCGCGACCTTCTGGCCGAACCACACCGACACGTCGTCCACCACGACGGTGGCGTCGGGCACGAAGGCCGGGTCGAGGGCCGGGGGCGAGGTGGGGGTCATGTCTCCACCCACCGGTAGCGCCACAGCAGGGTGCCGATGGATGTGCCGACGACGACCACGTAGACCACCACGGCGAGCGCACCGCCGCCGGCGACGCCGGAGAGGTCCGACTCGGGGAGGATCTGTCCCTCGAAGATGAGGTCGCGGATCTGCAGCGGGTTGTTCAACAGGTTGATGGCCGCCCACCCGGTCCCGGTCGAGCGGCCCTCGGTGAGCACCGCCGCCGTGATCGAGGAGACGAGCAGGATGATGAGCAGCGCGGCGGCCGCCACGATCCGGCGGGTGGCGAACGACGAGATCGCCACCGCCAGGGACGCGTAGTAGAGGGCGAGCATGGCGACGGCGAGCGGCACCTGCCAGAGGACCGCGGCGTTGTCGGTGAGGTACTCGATCGCCGCATCGCTGACCAGCATCTGGCCGACGAACAGCACGACCTGGGGGAAGAGGCCGAAGGCGAACACGATGGCCGCCACCGCGCCGACCTTGGCCGCCACGTAGTCGCTGCCGGTGAGGGGTCGGGAGAACAGCAGGGGCAGGACCCGGTTGCGGCGGTCGGGGCACACGACGTCGGGCGCGGTGAGGCCGACGAAGACCAGCAGCGCCGTCGACACGCCGACGTACTCCCGATAGGTGATGATCTCGATCGTGTCCGTGAACCGGCTGCGGGTGAGGTAGGCGACGCCAACGTTCACGATGGCTGGGACCGTGGCGATGGCGAGCAGCACCCAGGGGAACAGCTTCTGGCGCCACGACCTGCGGATGCCGAGCGCTCGGCGCACCGACGCCCGGAACAGCGCGAGGCGGGCGGCCGACCTTCCGCCGAGCTCGCCGTCGTAGGGCCGGTAGCCGCGGTCGTAGACGCGACCGGTCCGGTTCGTGGCCGTCACGCCGTGCCGCCGGTGCCGTTGCCGGCGAGGAAGACGTCGTCCAGGCTCGACCGCTGGCTCGTGAGCCCGTGGAGGGGCAGGCCGGCGTCGCCGACCGCCGCCACGATGGCGTCCATCTCGTCGTCGCTGGCGACGCTCACCTCGACCGTGCCGTCGGCGAGCAGCGCGGCGTCCCGCCCGGGCAGCGCCGCGAGCAGCTCCTGGCCCCGGCCGGCGACGTCCACCCGAACCACACCGGTCGTGTGCAGCAGGTCCTGGGTGCGGCCGGAGGCGACGAGCCGGCCGGCGTCGAGCATGACGACGTGATCGCAGATGGTCTGCACGTCGTCCAGAAGGTGAGTGGCCATGATCACGGAGATCCCGAACGTGCCGAGCCGGCGCACCAGCTCGAGCATCTCGTGCCGCCCCTGCGGGTCGAGCCCGGCCGTCGGCTCGTCGAGCAGCACCAGCTTCGGATCGGCGACCAGCGCCTGGGCCAGCTTGGCCCGCTGGCGCATGCCGGTGGAGAACCCCTCGATGGGCCGGAACCGAGCCTCGTCCAGCCCGACGAGGTCGAGGATGTCACTGGCCCGCTGCCGAGCGACCCGGGCCGGCAGGCCGGCGATCTCGCCCAGCGTGGCGACGACATCGGCCGCCGACTGGTCGGTCGGCAGGCAGTCGTGCTCGGGCATGTACCCGAGGATCGAGCGGACGGCGATCGGGTCCTCGCTGACGTCGATCCCGTCGATGACGACGGTTCCCGAGTCGGGCTTGAGGAGCCCGAGCATGATCTTGAAGAGCGTGGTCTTGCCGGCGCCGTTGGCGCCGACGAGGCCGGTGACGCCTGTTGGTAGCGAGGCCGTAAACTCCTCAATCGCCCGAACAGCGCCGTAGCTCTTCGACAAGGCGCGTGCGGCAAGCACAGCGGGAGTGTTGCACGGACCTGTTCGCCTGGGTCGGATGGCCGCTTCACCGCCCTCTGCGTTGACCCACGCACCGTCCCGAGGGGTACTCTCAACCCAGAAGTGGGCAGGTCTGCAGTTCGGCCTACTGAGTAGCGGGAGCGCGGATGAAGTCCGTCAAATGCAGGCGTGCCCCTCGTGGGCGCGAATCGGGCGCCTCGCTCGTCGAGTTCGCCCTAATCGTGCCTGTCTTGGTAATGATCCTCTTGGGCACGATTACTGGGGGATTCGCGCTCGCAACCAAGAACTCAATGACGAACTCTGTTCGCGAGGGAGCGAGGCTCGGAGCGACGATGCCGCGGGGGCCATCGTGGAACGCTTGGGCAGACGCTGTCGCCACGCGGGTTTCCGAGCTAGGTGGCAGTGATCTACCGAAGGCACAGGTCTGCGTAGCGATCGTTCGGGTGGGAGCGTCGGCCGTGCCCTTGGGTAGCTACCCGGCATCTACCCCGGCCTCCGTGTCCGGCGCTTGCGACCTCGAGCCGGACATTGTCCCGCCCGAGCCTCCTTCGAACGTTGCCCCCAACACGTGCGTAGTTCTTGTCTGGGGATCACGAGCAGCGACACTAGAAACGTTGGTCTACTCCGTGGACCTGACCTTGGAAGCCAAAGCGGTTTCGCGCTATGAGCGAGCGAGCGAATGCGCAACGTGAGACGATTTCACCAACGGGAAGGCGGTCGCGAGGCTGGCGCCGTCCTCGTCCTTGTCGCTCTGATGATGGTCGTGCTGCTCACGATCACTGCCCTTGTTGTTGATCTGAGCTTTGTTCGTCAGGTTCGACAAGACAGCAAGAGCTCTGCAGACATGGCGGCAGCCGCGGGGGTTCAATCGCTGGAGTCTGGATCGGGTACGAGTTATCCCTTCAGCGGTATCTGTTCGGCCCTCTCGTTCCTTGAAGCGAATGGATCGCAGTTTGCAGGTGTTCGCGCCAATGGCAACTTCAAGTACCAGAATTCATCGACATCGATTTCCGACGCATGTGCCGAAGCGCAGCCCTGTGATCCACTGGACACTGACACGTGGGGTTTGTTCCAAGGCACTTCGAGCGATAGCCGCGTCGACGTCCGAATAGAGAGCGGGTATGACCTTAGGCAGGTTCGCTCAGGTTTTGCAGAGGACGGTTCTCCGAACTATGCGGCCGACCTTGGCAATAGCTGCGACAACCTGGCTGTAATCGTTACAGAACGAGAAGGTCCAAAGTTCGGTGGTGTCATAGGCTCGTCCGGGCACGCTACAACCATCCGCTCAGTTGCCCGTGTGACACGCGCTACTACTGGGGATCTCGCTGCCGCTCTCATCTTGCTTGAGCGGTCGAACTGTTCCGTCTTGACGGCTTCGGGCACCAACGCTCGAGTCACTGTGAAGGGGAACGGCATAAACCCAGGGATTATTCACGCCGATAGTCTCGGTAACCCAGCATGTGGAAACTCTCGAATTTTCGAGATCAACGGCGGCGCACCCCCTCCTCGCATCGTCAGTGAGCGAGCGCAACTCGTGGATCCCCAGACAGGTGTCGTGGCGGTTGGTGAGATCACCACCAGAGCGCTCACTGAGGAGACTGGTGCGCAGCCGGACAAGGTGAACACTCCAGCCCCCACAACAGTGTGCGCTCAACTGCTGGTAGGCGATTGCCTTGGGACTTCATCGGTTACTGGGGGTGGTCCTACTGCGAGAGAACTGCAGGGCCGTGCTCGCGTGGACCTTCGGTACCGTGGCTCTCTGAGCCCGAGAAGAGGCGTAATCGGTCTGCGGGCTGAGGCAGCAGACTCTTTCTCGTGGAGCACAGATTCCCAGGCGATTGCGGCCGGTTACAGGCCTATCGGTTGTGCGATGCCACCTGCAGACCTTCCCTCGACCGTCACGAGTGTCTGGGCGAACTGCAATGGTGGACAATTCAATCATGACGGAGCATTTCCTGCCCACATCAAGAACATCGTCATAAATGGTTGGGTGTCGCTAAACGGGAACAATAGAGTCTTGACGTTTGAGGAACCGGAGAAACTGTTCATCCGGGGTCGGTCCGGCGATCTCGCTTTTACTCCCGGCAATAATTCTATTCGGATCAATATTGGTGCGTCAGCGAATTGCACGGCGCGCGGTGCTGCCTTACCGCACTTGCACGAGAAGCGAACCAAATTTGTGATTGGCGGCGGCCGGATATCGATGCAGAATGGAACGCTTCGGATGTGTCAGACAACCCTTCTCTTGGCGGATAACCATACGGGGGATTGCCCAATTCCTTCGACTAATGGGACCGCACCTGGTCCGAACGGATGTAGCGGAAATATTTCGTTGACCGGCGGTACAGTCGACTGGTCTGCGCCAAACGTCAATAACATCACCGCTCCGACATCGGACCAATTGGCGCACTTCGAAGACCTCGCTCTTTGGTCGGAGACCCAAGGCCCGAGCGGAAGTAATACTTGGGATGTCGGAGGGGGCGGTGGTCTCTTCTTATCTGGCATCTTCTTTAGCCCGAACGCAGACCCGTTCGGCCTCGCTGGCGGTGGCGCGACGGACATTACTGGCGCTCAATTCATCACGCGCCGTTTGGTGATCAAGGGGAACGGCCTGGTCGAGCTCTCTCCGTTGCCTCAGAACTCCGTAGGCGTCCCGCGAGTCGCCGGTATTTCGCTAGTCCGCTAGCTGTATTAACCACGGACGTTGTTGACAGAGGTTCGTGAATGAGTGAGCCCCCAGGGGCGAGTGTGGAGCTGTCTAGGAACCACGCTCGACCACTGGAGGCTCAGTGCACGGTAACGCTCGTCTCACGCCGCATGGCCGGCTGACGTTGGTGGTGCGGATCGAATCGGGACGTCCGGTCGCCCATGTCGGGGCCGAGATGGGGATCTCTCGTCCGACCGCATACAAGTGGTCGCGGCGGTGGCAAGCCGAGGGTCCCGGTGGTCTGGTCGATCGGTCGAGCCGGCTTCGGTCGTGCCCGCACCGAACCGCGCCAGAGCTGGAGGAACAGGTCCGTCAGCTTCGGGTCGAGCTCAAGCGTGGACCTGCCCGGCTTGGTCCGATGGTTGGGCTGCCGCCCTCGACCGTGCATCGGATCCTGGTCCGGCTCGGGTTGAACCGGATCGACCGCATGGACCGTCCGACCGGCCGGGTCATCCGCCGTTACGAACGCAGCCAGCCGGGCGAGCTCGTCCACGTGGACGTCAAGAAGCTCGGACGTGTTCCCGATAGAGGCGGATGGCGGATCCACGGTCGCTCCGAGCGACCGAACCGCAAACGAGGACCCGGCTGGGACTTCGTCCATGCCGCCGTCGATGACCACGGCCGTCTCGCCTACGCCGAGATCCAGGCCGACGAACGCGCTGACACCTGCGTCGCGTTCTGGGAGCGAGCATGAGCGTTCTTCGGCGACCACGGCGTGTCGGTCGCCGGTGTCATGACCGACAACGCCAAGGCCTACCGGTGCGCTCGCTTCCAGGACTCACTCGCCGAAGGCGGTGCGCGCCACTGGTCGATCCCGAGCTATCACCCACAGGTCAACGGGCAGGTCGAGCGTTTCAACCGCACGCCCCTCGACGAGTGGGCCTACGTGCAGCCTTGGCCAGACAACGCTGCCCGATCAGCAGCCCTGGACGACTGGCTGCACATCTACAACCATCACCGCCACCACACCGCCATCGACGGGCCGCCCATCGACCGCGTCAACAACCTGGCGGGCCACTACAGCTAGCGGTGCGGCCTGTGCTGGTGCCGACGTCCGAATCGTCGTGCGGTCAAGTGGTGGCTACTCAAAGGTCATGTACGTTCCCGGACGAGGCCTGAGCGGCCTAGTGACGCGCCTCGCCGACGAACGCCGACGGGCGCTCTATTCAGCTTGTGCTGCCTTATTCGTCCTGAACCGAGGCCCCTGACGCACAGGCGGCCAACTAGCTCAGGTCGTGAGAAGACCCTCAGGTTCAGACCAGTAGCAAATGTCGGATTCCGGCCGACGAGGTCGCCCAACCCCAGTGGCAGGAACCGGTCGCCCTTCGGTGCCTGCGCAGCCCAGCGTCGGCAACGGGTGGCGTGCAGAGCGATGAAAGAGGCCCGCAAGCGGTCGAACTGCAGGATCAGCGGATCAGACCGTAGACGCCGGCCGTCGGGACCATGACGGAGTTGTTCGGATTCGGGGAGACCTTGAAGCTGCCTTGGGTCATGACCATCTTCCGGGCGACGATCTGGGTGTCGCGTGGCAAGCCGAGGGCCGGGCTGCTCATGTTGAACTGGGCGTTGGGGGCGAAGAACACCCCGGACGCCACGAGGACCGCGCCGCTCTTGAACTCGGCCACTCCGGCCCCTTCGGTCCACAGAGCCAGATCCTCCAGTCCCTGCTGGTCCGGAGGCACCGGTTCGTTGGAGCGGTTGGGTGCGGACCACTGCACGGTCGTGTTCTCGAGCGAGAAGCGGGCGCCCGTTGCGGTGTTGTCGGTGACCTTCGGGCACGGCTTGGTCGGGGTGCAGCTTCCGCCCGTTGTCACCTGCTGTGGCGAGTGCGTCTGGTTCGTCGAGGCCAGCGGGCCGGCGAGGTAGACCGTCGTCTGGCAGAGCGAGAGGTTGGAACGACTCTGGAGCGCCGGAGCTCCACCGAAGATCGCCATGCGGGTCGTGTTCTGCCAGGCGGGCCCCTCCCGACCGGCGCAACTGGTGGCGCTCTCACTGTTCACGGCCAGGTTCCCGTTGTTGTTCACGAGGACCCCTGCGCCGACGCTGAGGTCCTTCACCGACGGCATCAACACGAAGCCGGAGTGGCCTTGGACCGCGATGCTCCCCCGCACGGTGATGGTCGTGACTCCCGGAAACGTCACCGTGTTGTTGTTGACGTCGATCGATCCCCGGATGACGACGTCGGTGAATCCGTTGAAGTTGAGGGACGTCGTCACCGAACAGGGCAGATACACCTTGGTGTGCCCGAGGACGCGGGCGGCGTCGAGCTCAGCTTGCGCGCACAACGTCACGGGGTGGTGCCCGCTGGGCGTCGAGGCGGCGGCATCGAGCCGTTGGTAGGCCTCGGCGTGCAGGTTCTTGATCGCGGGGTTCGCAGGCGTGGAGTTGTACTTGTCGTCGACGATCTTGCGCGAGACGACGCCCCCGAGGGTCGGGGCCTTCGAGAGGCTCTGGGGGAACGTGAACGCAGTGCGGTTGTTGGTGGCGGCCGTTCGGATCGCGCCGAGGCGTGGGGGCGTGCCGTTCCCGTCGTCGACGCGGATGAAGCTGGTGGTGCTCGCATGGATGACGAATGCGCTGGCGCTGGTGTTGTCCGCGCAGGAGGAGTGGGTGCCGTTGCTGTCGGCGTGGAGGAGACCGGGGGACTCTCCGTGGGAGTAGACCTCGATGGCGTGGTTGCCGCTCGAGGTCGGGGCGCTGGTGGTCAGGACGGCGCATTCGGTGCGCTCGAGCAGGAGCACTGCCGGCGGCGTGAGGTCTTCGATCTCGGTGGTGCCACGCACCACCGCGGAAGCGCCGGTTGACAGCTCCCCGACGCCCATGACGTTGGCGAACGTGGTGTTGATCGTCTTGGTCAGGTCGAACGCCATGCGCTCGCATGGTTCGAGCCCGTCTCGCGCGCCGCCGCCGGTGAACCGCTCGCTGTTGAGCTCGCTCGAATGGACCGGGTACCGGACGGTGACGGTCCGCTCGCCGTCGACGATCGGCGGGATCGGGCCCATCGCGGTGAGGGGGTCGGCCTCGCCGACGACGCAGTCGTCGACGGTCAGCGGAAGGCGGTTGCACCGGTCCTCGATCTCGGCACGCATGGCGGGGCCGTCGAGGAACCCGGGCACGTTGCGCTGCAACGCTTCGAAGCCAGCGATGCACCCCGCACGAGGCTGTCCCAGACCGAGGGCACCCGGTGCGCTGCCGGAGAGGAAGAAACCGGCGTCGAGGGCGGCCAGGTCGGCGACGGCCTGGGCATCGCGCTTGGTCGCACGCTGGGTGCCGAGGTCGACGACGAAGGCCACCACGATCAGAAGCACGGTCATGATCAGGCTCACGATCATGATCACCGCCCCCCGGTCGCTGCGGCGGCTGCTCTGGCGACGCATCAGAAACCCCCGTCTTCGGTGCGCGACGTGGCATTCGACGTCATCACCACGTCGGAGGTGCCGAGCACCCAGCTCACGGTCACGGCCCGGCGGACGGCGACCTGGACGCGACGCCCCTGGTCCTCACCAGAGGGGGAGATCGGGAAGCTCTGGTTGGCGATGCAGGGCTGTCCAGCGGTCGCCGTGTACCCGGTCCAGCCCTGGCTCGAGGAGTAGTACGAAGCGGTTCGAGGGGCCGTGGATGAGAGCACGGTGCCGGGTGAACCCTGCACCAACGAGACGCAGACGTCCTCCGCCCTCAGCGCGCCCGCCGAGCGCTCGACGACGAGCGCCCGCACGTTCTCGGCCCAGGTGCCCGTGGCGAAGGTCTGGTCCCACGGCACGGTCGCGGCATACCGAGCGCCCTCGCGGGTGGCGTGGGTGATCTGCTGCTTCTCGTTGAGGGCGAAGCCGCCGGTGATGGTGCCGAAGAGCACCATGGCCAGGAGCGGGAAGACGAACGCGAACTCGACCAGGGCTGCGCCTCGGTCGTCGGCGGACCGGGATCGTCGCATTGTCATTCGCACGTCGCACCTCTGTGGTCGCCCACCGCTCTACCGGGGTGGCATCGGCGCGAGTGGCCCCGAGGTTGAGCAGCAATCCCGGCACGACCGGAAGCGGCGCCGGCGCGAGGTTGTCAACACCACACTCAACTTTTATGCTGGCCTGGCGCAACCGGCCTGGAACCGAGGGTCGGCGCCACTTCCCTGACCCCACCCGCAGTCCCGTTCCACTTTGGAGGAACCCCCATGCCCAAGGCCGTCGGCATCGATCTCGGCACCACCAACTCCGTCGTCTCGGTCCTCGAGGCCGGCGACCCCGTCGTCATCCCCAACAGCGAGGGTGCCCGCACCACCCCGTCCGTCGTCGCCTTCTCCAAGGGCGGCGAGGTCCTGGTGGGCGAGGTCGCCAAGCGCCAGGCGATCACCAACCCCGAGCGCACGATCCGCTCGGTGAAGCGCCACATCGGCACGAGCTGGTCGATCAAGATCGACGACAAGGACTACACGTCCCAGGAGATCTCGGCCCGCACGCTCATGAAGCTGAAGCGAGACGCCGAGGCCTACCTGGGCGACACCGTCACCCAGGCCGTCATCACCGTGCCGGCCTACTTCGACGACGCCCAGCGCACCGCCACCAAGGAGGCCGGCCAGATCGCCGGGCTCGAGGTGCTGCGCATCATCA
>Ga0208490_100197_pt1 | contig 49047 bp, 41 predicted proteins | sample SubbioAug_CSWold_FD_184818 | JGI IMG/M metagenome (GOLD analysis project Ga0208490, IMG submission 184818) | Serpentinite rock and fluid subsurface biosphere microbial communities from McLaughlin Reserve, California, USA - CR11Aug_CSWold (SPAdes) | ecosystem: Environmental > Terrestrial > Deep...
CCCGCCCCGCCAGCCGGTCATGGCGTAGGTCTTGGCCACGCCGTTGAGCACGACGCAGCGGTCGGCGATCTCGGGGACCTCGACCGGCATCGAGGTGAACTCGTGACCGCCGTAGACGAGGTGCTCGTAGATCTCGTCGGTGAGCACCCAGATGCCATGCTCGGCCGCCCACTGGCCGATGGCGCGGACCTCGTCGCGCGAGTACACGGCGCCGGTCGGGTTCGATGGCGAGACGAACACGAGGACCTTGGTCTTGTCGGTGCGGGCCGCCTCGAGCTGCTCGACAGTAGCCTTGAACCCCGTGCTCTCGTCGCAGACCACGGGGACGGTGACGCCGCCGGCGAGGCCCACGGGCTCGGGGTACGTGGTCCAGTACGGCGCCGGGAGCAGCACCTCGTCACCGGGATCGACGAGGGTCAGGACGGCGGCGTAGACGGCGTGCTTGCCGCCGTTGGTGACCAATACGTTCGCCGGGTCGACGTCGAGGCCCGAGTCCCGCTTGGTCTTCTCCGCGATGGCCTGCTTCAGCTCGGGGAGGCCGCCGGCGGGGCTGTACTTGTGGTTCTTGGGGTCCCGGCAGGCCTCGACGGCGGCCTCGACGATGTGGGCCGGGGTCGGGAAGTCGGGCTCGCCGGCACCGAAGCCGATGACCGGTTCGCCGGCCGCCTTCATGGCCTTGGCCTTGGCGTCGACGGCGAGGGTCGCGGAGGGTGCGATGGCGGCGACGGCTGTGGAGATTCGGGACGAGGACAAGGGTTTCGCTCCTGGTCGGGGACTCCGCGATAGTGACACGTCGATGGCTGCCTCCCCACCCGACATCACGATTCCCGACGACCTGAAGCCCGAGGACGGTCGCTTCGGCGCCGGGCCCTCCAAGGTGCGTCCGGAGCAGCTCCAGGCGGTACTCGACGCCTCCCCCGAGGTCATGGGCACGTCGCACCGCCAGGCACCCGTGAAGTTCGTGGTGGGCTCGCTTCGCAACGGCCTGGCCGAGCTGCTGCAGCTGCCCGACGGCTACGAGATCATCCTCGGCAACGGCGGCACCCACGCCATCTGGGACGGTCTCACCGCCGGCTTCGTCGAGCGCCAGTCGCTCCACGCCACCTTCGGCGAGTTCTCCGCCAAGTTCGCCAAGGGCATCGCCGCCGCCCCGTTCCTGGACGACCCGATCATCGTCGAGTCCGAGGTCGGCACCCACCCGACCGTCGAGGCCGTCGACGGCGTGGACACCTACGCCCTCACCCACAACGAGACGTCCACCGGCGTGATGATGTCCGTGCAGCGCCCCACCGGCGCCGAAGGCCTCGTGATCGTCGACGCCACCTCCGCCGCCGGCGGCCTGCGCGTCGACATGCGCGAGTGCGACGTCTACTACTTCTCCCCCCAGAAGGCGCTCGCGTCCGACGGCGGCCTCTGGATCGCCGCCGTCTCCCCCGCCGCCATCGAGCGCATCGAGGCCCGCGCCTCGGCCGGCGACCGCTGGATCCCACCGTTCGTGAACCTGAAGGACGCCCTCGACAACAGCCGCAAGGACCAGACGCTGAACACCCCGGCCCTGGCCACGCTGATCATGGCCGACAACCAGGTCCAGTGGCTCTGCCACAACGGCGGCATGGACTTCGCCGCCGGCCGCTGCGACCAGTCAGCCGAGATCCTCTACGGCTGGGCCGACGCCCACGAGCTGGCGACGCCGTTCGTCACCGACCCGGCGATGCGCAGTCACGTCGTGGCGACGATCGACTTCGACGATTCTGTCGACGCGGCTCAGATCGCTGCTGTGCTGCGGGCGAACGGGATCGTGGACACGGAGCCCTACCGCAAGCTCGGGCGCAACCAACTGCGGGTGGCGATGTTCCCGGCCATCGACCCCGACGACGTCCAGGCGCTTACCAGCTGCATCGACCAGTTGCTCGAGCGGCTCGGCTGAGAGCCGGGCACACTCGGCGGAGCCCGCGGGGGCCGTGCCGTCGTCCGAAGGGAGCGGGACCGGAAACCGTTGCGTGGGTGACACCCTTGTTTAGGTGCGCTGCCGGAGCCGAGATCGGAGGTAGCCCAGCCGCGGTGCCAGTCCCCCGGATCCGGGTCCGGAATCCATCCGCAAGTGTCCGTAGAGGTAGAGCATCCGATCCCTCCAGCGCGAAATGTGACGCAGGTAGGCAAGCTCCTCCGTCGCCGGACGCCGTTGTTGACCGAGGTAGGCACGGTCAACCAGGCGATTGCGTCGACGGGTGGGCTCCGCAGCAGCTCTTTCCCACTCCTCCGGCATCGGCAGCATCGCTTCAGCATGCGCACCCAGGATGGCCGCCTCCACGAGCGGGCGAACGCTCCACCGATCAGCGCGATCGAGAACTTCGTGGGCGCACCTGTTCAGTCTGTGGCTCAGCGCCAGAACGTCCGCAACGCTCGACAGACGACGATAAGCGCCTCGCGAGGTAGCAGCATGGAGAGCCGCGTGGATCAACCGGTCGAGGTCGCCCAGCGCCCAGAGCTCTCGATCTGCGAGGCGGTAAGCGACCCGGTGCTCCATCAGTTCTGGGGTCGGGACCAGTAGCCCAAGTGCCCGGTGAGCGATGCGCTGGTGCAGATCCAGCTCTGCGATCCCATCGGTCTTGAAAGTCACGGCGTGCGTGAAGCGCTCGTGATGGCGAGGGAGCGCGTACGTCTGCCGCCACCCTGCCTCCTCGATGGCCATCCGAGCTCGGCCGAAGTCGCACGGGTCCACCAGCAGATCCACATCACCGAACTGGCGGTGAGCAGGATCGTCGTAGTCAAGATGAGCTGTCGCTGCTCCCTTGAGGACCGCCATCGGGACGTCAGCGGCTGCGAGAACATCAGCGACGTCGAGCAGGCTCCGCTCCAGGCGGACGTCAAGCGCTGCGGTATCGAGCTGCATCTGCTCGGCGCGCTGGGCCGCCGGGGAGCCCCGAAGCGAGGGATCGCTCGACACGATCTCATACAGCTGCGGGATGACCCGTTCGATCACTGCGACGGACGCCCAGACGCTGAAGTTGTCTGACGTCGGTTCCACCGGCCCCGGCACGTCGAGTGTCGCTCGCAGCAACCGGGCCTTACGAGGACTGCTCAAGAAGACCCTCGTCCTCGAGCAGCGTCAGCACCCTCGCCAACGCCTCCTCTCGCTCCTTACTGTCGATCTCTGGATGCCGTTCCGTGAGTGCTTGCCGCAGATCCTCCAACGTCATCCATTCATCGAGCCATTGCCAGATCAAGGCCGCAGTCGGACCCAGGAGCAGAGGGTCGCCGGCCCCGGGATGGGCGACAACGATCTGCTCACCGACCCGGCGCAGAGGCTGCGGTCGTCGACGGAATTCAGCTGCTCGTGGGCCAACGATGACCGGACGCTACCGGAGGGATGAAGTCCTGGGCCGATGCCACGAGGTCATCTCCGTTTACCGATACGCTCCGGACGCAGTGAGCACTGAGCGAAGGGGCGACGAAGCATTCCTCAGTCGACCGTTCAGCGCGGGGCCGTTGAAGTTCGTTGTCGGCTCAACCGAGCCAGCCTTGATACATCTCGCCAAGGAGCTCTTTTGCGACCTTCCCGAGCCGCGCAACGCACAGGGCGATATCCCTTGCTTCATGCTGACACCGTCTGGAACCGACGCAGCTCTGTATGACATCACGGGACCAGCACTGGGGGTCTTGACCGGAGCACCACTCGCCAAGGCGCTCGCCTGGATGGTCGCAGGCGTGAACCGGTCCGTGCTCGATCTCGAGCCCACGCGCCTCCACCTCCATGCGGCCGCCGCCGTGAAGCACGACCGGGCGGCGATCCTGGCCGCTCCTCGGGAGACCGGCAAGACCACGACCCTCGCTCGATTGGTGCTGGCGGGCTGGGCGTTCATCAGTGACGAAACCGTCTCCATCGCAGCTTCGGATGAGCACGTTCGGGGCTACCCGAAGCCCATCTCCATCAAGCCTGGCAGCCGCCCACTCCTGTCGGAGCTCGCCGACAACTTCCTTCCTCCTGGTGACGTGGGCGAGGACGCTGTCCTCCACGTGAGCCTCGGTGCCACGGGAGCCGAGATGCGGACTGAAGCGAGACCCCACTTGGTGGCTCTGCTCCGTCGTTCCCCTCGCAACCGCTCGCATGAGCATGGCTCCTACGCGCTCCATCCGGTTGACGCCGTCGTGCGGCTGATGGCGGAGACGTTGGACGCGGGCCGCTTCGGACCTCGGGCCGTGCACGAGCTCGCTCGACTAGCGGCGCGCTGCCACTGCCATGAGGTGATCGTCAGCACGCCCGACGGCACCGTGGCCGAGATTGAGCAGCTCTTCGCCCGGTCTGCGCCGGACGTCTTGGAGGTCGAAGAACTGGTTGGAGGAGAGCGAGTCGAACCGAACGTCGTGTCACTCCTTATCGGAGATCGCGTCGTGATCCACGGACCGCCCGAGGGTCCCATCCTCGCTCTCGACCCTGCGGGATCGGAAGTATGGCTACAGATCGGTGGCTGGCAAACCACCTCACACATCGATCTGCGCGGACCGATGGTGGCCCCGTTCGTTCAGCAGCTGATCGACCTCAGACTGGTGACGCAGTAGCTCAGATGATGCTCGAACCACGCATGCAACCCGCCCTGAGAGCCGACCTGCTGCGCCGGGATGTCGGATACGAGACCTGTCTCTGGTCGCCGATCCGACGACACCCGGTCGCCTTGGACGCTGTCACGCGTGTCATGCTCGACGTCATCGACGGGCAGGCCACGATTGGCGACCTCACCGAGGACGTCCGCGAGGTCGTCGGGATCCCTGATGACCTCGCTCGTTCCCAGATCCACCGGATCATCGGCTTGCTCGACATGGCGGGCGCGCTGGTCACCTCCTCGCCAGAGCCGCTACCCGAACGTCAGCCCGAGCTCTTCGTGAACCCGCCGAGCACCTGAGCGGAGGAGAAGAGCCATCTCGGGAAGATGGCCTCCGTGAATCTCGAGATCAACGGCGCGAGAGTTCGCGTGGCGTGCCCGGGACGGCTCGCCCGGCGACTACGAGCCGCACTTCGGGACCACGTCATCGATGACGAGGCGCCCTTGGGCTTCGTCGTGCAATCCGGTCGGCTTCACCGCCACCGGTACACGCTCGTCGATCGGTGCGGTTTCGTGTTGGGAACCGCTGACGGCGGTGGACCTTCGGTGACGATGCTGGGCAGTCACCTTTCGGCGCTCGCACCCTCTGACCGCTCCCACGTCAGGCTTCGTGCCCGGGCGTTGATAGGCGACGATCAAGCGATCCTGTGCCTCTATCCCGTGCTCTTCATCCCGCCGCTGAATGAGCAGCTGCTGGTCGACACCGGCTACGCGGTCGTCGACCGCCTCGCTGTCGACATCGAGACCGCGACCGGCGTCCTCATGGTGCCTCCCCTGCCGTGGCCGCCCCTGCAGTCCGGTATCGACCAGGCAGGCCATGCCAGCACGGCGGGACCTCAGCCGATCACGGCGATCATCACCATGGACCCCAACTACCTCAGTCCTGCCGCAGTGGCGTGTGCGATCGCGCAGGCAGCGATGTCCGGGGATCGTTCAAGGGTCCTCGAGACGTCGGTTCGCCTCACTGAGCAAGCGAACGTCCGGCGGGTCAGCATCAGCGACCGCGGTGGACTCCAGAGAGTTCTTGAAGCGACGTCCTGAGGCCGGAACCTGTGACGAATCCTGCGCCAGGTCCGACGGCGACCAGCGAACGTGCTCGATTCTTACTATGTTCCGACGGTGTCCAGGTCGTCGATGCACTTCTCAGCTGCACCCTCGCTGAAGCAATACAGCACCACAGAGTACTGGATCTGAGGGGCGGGGTCGGTACCGCTCGGATTCGTGTCGGGGTCCTGGGTGCCAACTTCCACCCCGGTCGGCATCTGAACCGCAAGCGTGTCGTAGCAGACCTGATCTGGCGCCGTGCCGGTGCAGTACGAACCGTCCGTGGAACCGCCAAAGATCTCCTCGTAGAAAGGGTCCTGGGCGGGGTACCGAACGCGCACCACGAGGACACAGTCGAGATTGCGGTCTTCCGGCCATGCGATCTTGATCGTTTCGCCGCCGCACAGGTCGTTTCCCTGCGGGAAGCCGAACCCGGGGACGAAGAAGAAACCGGCGGGGGGAGCTTGGGTCGGGGTGTTGTACGCCATGTTGAAGACCGTCGAGCCCGTCGGGTTGCAGTTCGACCGCTGGTTCGTTGCTTTCCACCCACCGTAGAAGTCGAAGGTCTCCACGAACGTGCAGCCCGTTGCGTAGGCGGGCGTCGCTCCGAACGACGTGATCTGCGGACCTGTCCACGCAACCGCACCGACGCCGACGCCGACGCCGGCCTTGAGCGCGCTCCGCCGTGAGATACGAGACACGTCGGCATTCTCGATCGTTTGGTCACTCATCAGTCGCCCTCTCGCCTTTGCGGATCCCTCGCGCCGGGATCTCTTCATTGTGCCGCCGATCTCGAGCATTGTCGACCCGCTAGACCACGTAGAGCACACGACAGAAACGCATCTCGATCTATTCTGTGTGATCTCTTGCTGGCCCCGGCCTCACTCCGTGCGCCCAAAGCTCCTAGGACTAATCATTTGTGGTGGCACGCTGACGTTCTGTGCGCTCATCGAGGCCCTCCTGGCCCCGTAAACCGGAAGGCAGACGAGTACGAGGACGAACGGCAGGACCTGGACCCGCTGCCGCACGAGAATCCCTGCGTTCGTGAAAGCGGAGAAGCCGTAGACGAAGAGCACCGTGTACGTGCAGCACATTACGACGTACGGCACCTGGATGGACGAACGGATCGCACCGAGCACTCGTCGCCAGCTGGTCAGGAACAGGCCCATGAGGAAGACGGATTCCGCAGCGGCGAGCAAAGCCTGGAGGTTCGTCGCCTGCCACGGGAACGGGCGGAACATCACGTTGATGAATGCCTCGGGGAAGCGGCTCGGGTTGAGGTCGGTGCTCGCCGGGGTGTCGAACTTCGACCCACCCTGACCAGTCCGTCGGGTGACCTCGTCGAGCGTCGTCTGCACGGCTTCCTGATCGAATTCGTCGACGCCGAAGAACTGCTCGAGCTGACCGACGGCGTAGACGAGACCGAGCCCGAGGATGATCACCACGACGAACTTGCCGATCGGCGCAAAGACTGATGCGCCCTCAGGGCTCCTCCGAACCACGTAGGCGAGGAAGACGGCAAAGCCCAAGAGAGCGGCGACATGCGGACGGATCATGCCCAGCATCAAGGACCCGAGCGCCAGCAGCACGATCGCGCCGCGCGCCCCGGTGAGCAGCCGCGAGCCGGCGTAGGCCACCACACCGAGACCGAGGCACATCCATGCCTCTTTGCCGATCGAAGAGGGCCAGAAGAGCATCGACGGCAGGAGGAGTACCAGACGGGCGTAGCGCCAGTGGTCACCGGCTGGGCAGGCCCGGACGAATGCCCGGTGAAGGAGGTACAGACCCCAGAACCCGAACCAGGAGAACACGAGAAAGCCACCGAGCGTCGTGGCCCCTGTCACGGTGAACACCGCTCCCGTGAGGATCTGCACGAACCCGGTCCCCTGCACGGGTCGGCCGATGTCGGCGTAGAACATGCCGTCCCGGAACTGTCGGGCGAGTTCGGCACCGACGCGGCTGTACGAGGCCGCATCCGCCTGCCCGTCGTAGAGGTCGAAGGCCACGACGTACCGCGGCAGTGCCGACAGCAGCTTCAGGGCGAACGCCCACCACAGGAGGGTCGCGATGCGCCGGTCGGTCTCCAGTGCGGCAGCGCGCCGGATCATCGGCACGCTCAGGGCAATGAGTCCGATCCCCACCGGGATGGCGGCCCAGGTGTCGTAGGAGCCGTACTCCATCAGGTAAGTCATGAGACCGGCGACGCCTGCGATGGAAACCAGGACGGCAGCGGTGGCTGCTGTGCTGGGCGGGACCCTCGGGCGACGACGTGGGCCTGCACCTCGTTCGGTGCCACGAAGCGCGGCGGCCACGTCGATCAAGCCTGCGACTCGGACTCCGGCGTCGGCTCCGCCTTCCCGAGTGCAATCGGCGCGTGCCCACCGTTCGCCGGTCGTGTCGACCCGTCCGTCCGAGCTTCGTGAACCGGTGTCGCGTCCGATCGCACGCGCTCGTCCCCGATCTTCTTGCGACGGCGGCCCCGTTCGGGGGTCGTGTAGTAGGCGCCGTAGCTGCCGTACGCACCGGGCTGCTCGCCGACACCCACCACCACCACGCCAGCCACGGGGGCGCTCAGACGGTCAAGGAGGAAGCGCGTCCGGCGTGCGCCGTCGGTCGTCGTCTTGTCGATGCGCGCCACTACGACGACAGCGTCCGTCGCCGGGATCAGCTCGCTCGCGTCGTTCGTGGCCAGCGCGGGTGGCGTGTCGATGATGACCACGTCGGCCAGCTGCCGAGCTTCGGCGACGAGGTCCCGTCCCGCAGCAGCGACGTCACCGAAGTTGCGGAGGCGTTCGCCACTCGGCGCCAGGAACACCCCCGGCACGTCGGTGCCGACCACCACGTCGGCCAGCTTCGTGCCCTGCTCCTTGGTGAGCACGTCGGCGATTCCGGGGCCGGACGGTCGGTCGAAGTAGCCGTGGATCTCCGGTCGGCGAAAGTCACAACCGAGGATGAGAACGGTCCGACCGGACTCGGCCATCGTCACGGCGAGGTTGGCCACGGTGGTGGTCTTGCCGTCGCCGGGGGCAGCGGAGGTGACGAGGATGACCTCGGGCTCTCCGTCGCGCGCGCGCTTGTCAATCGCGAGACCCAGCGGCGTGATCGGGCTCAGGAGCAGGGACGAGCGGAGCGTCCGGTACGACTCGGCAAGCGCTGACATCGGGTCGCGATCAGCCATCACGTGCTCGCGCTTGCGCGAGGCCACGAGCGGTACCTCCGCGACAACCGGCAAACCGAACGCGTCAGCGATGTCGTCGACCTCGTGCAAGCGCATGTCCAAGCGTTCGATCAGGAGGAGGGCGGCCAGACCGAGGAGCAGGCCGATGAACGCCGCGATGCCGGTGCGGGCCGCTCGGCTGCGGGGGGCGCTGAACCCGCCGCCCTCGACGGAGGTCAGCTCGGTCAGGGCCGGCTGCAGCGTGATGTAGCCAGCGGTCGGTGCAGGCTGGTCGAGCACCTGTTGCTGCTGATCGACGGCGGCGCCGTAGCGACGGAGCTTGGAGTCCCGCTCTGCCTCCAGCAACGCTGTCGATTGACCGGCAGCTTCGACGGCCTCGATCTCGTCGTCCAGGGCGTCGATGTCTGTCTGCAGCGTCGCGAGGTCGTTGTTGACCCGCTCGATCTGCTGCTGCTGCTGCGCGGCGGCCTGCTCGCCCAGCAGTGCGAGCGTCTCCTCGGCGAAGATGTTCGCCCGCTCGACGGCCTGGGAGCGGCTGTTCCCCGTGGCCGTGATCTTGAGCACGCCGACCGACTCGTCGGCTTCGACGACGACCCCGGCTGCGAGCACCGCCGGGTTTCCCCGGTAGTCGATGCGCTCGGCGACCCGAGATGGCACCTCACCGGTCTTGATGAAGAGGGAGACGGTGGCGAGCGCCTGTGGGGCGAACGCGGAGCTGTCCCGCAGCAGTTGGTGTGTCGCCGAGTAGGTGACCGTGTCGTTCCGGGGCGTCTCCGGCGTCGTGAGGAAGGCGACGAAGGCGGCGACGAGCACGCACGCGGCGAGGAGACGCCAGCGGCGCCGAAGCAGTCGGAGGTACTCGTGCAGGTCCATCAGCGCGCCACGTCCAAGATGCGAAAGAGTACCGGACCGCTACTCGGCGGAACCGAGCACAGCGACGACCTCGTCGGCTCGTCCGTGCAGGGTGGCGATGGTGTCCGCCACCCGGACAACGGTGCCCTCCTCCATGTGCGACCACAGGGGCGGGCTGAGCACCGATGCGGCCAGGTCGTCGGTGACCGGGAGCGGCCGTGGCGTGGGCCAGCGGCCTTCGTAGGCCTGCTGGCGGTGGATGGGCGGGTGGTAGTAGCGGCGGGTGTCGACACCGTCGGCCTTCAGCGCCTGCTGGAGCTGGGGAGCGGACATCCCGAAGGCGTCTTCGTCGACGACGACCGTCAAGTCCTTGAACGTCGACGTGTCGCCGTCGACGGGGCGGACCACCCGCAGACCCGGCACACTCTCGATGGCGCCCTCGAACCGGTCCACCAGCGCTCCCCGGACGGCGACGTGCTCGTCCAGCTTGGCGAATGAAGCGAGCGCGACCGTTGCGTGCAGCTCGCTCATGCGGGCATTGAGGCCGCAGAAGCGGGTGTCGTAGTCGCCCGGGTTGCCGTAGTCCCGACCCATGCGGAGGGTCTTGGCGAGATCGGCGTCGGTGGTGGAGATGAGCCCGCCCTCGCCGGCCACCACGACCTTGGTGGGGCTGAGGCTGAACACCTCGGCGATGCCGAAGCGGCCGATGGGCACGCGGTCGCGGGCGCTGCCGAGGGCGTGGGCTGCGTCGTAGACGAGGGGTATGCCGGCGTCGTCGGCCAGCTTGCCGAGGGCCTCGACGTCGCAGGGGGTGCCGTAGATGTGGGTGGCCGTCATGGCCGAGGCGCCGTCGAGCAGCTCGGCGAGGCCGTTCGGGTCGAGCGTGGCCCGCTCGGGCTCGACGTCGGCGAAGTCCACGGTGCCACCGGCCCAAACGACTGCGTGAGCTGAGGCGGAGAACGTGAAGCTGGGCATGACCACGCGTCCGGTGGCGCCCACGGCCTGCAGGACGAGCATGAGCCCAGCCGTGCAGCTGGAGACGGCGACGACCTCGGTGCCGAGGCGCTCCCCCACGGCCTCTTCGAGGCGGCGGACGGTGGCACCGTTGGTGAGCAGGCCGCTTTCGAGGATCCGGCCGAGGTCTGCCGTGACGGCGGCCGGGTCTTCGATGGTGGGGCGGACGAGGGGGAGCCCGTCATGGAAGGTGGGAACGCCGCCGAGGACGGCGGGCATCGACGAGTTGGTCACAGGACCTCGATGTTGGGGTCATCGCGGCGGCCGGTGGCGTTGCGAGCGTCGAACAGCAGCGACGACCAGGCCGCCAACTCCTCCAGGTCGTAGGTGGCGTGTGGGGTCAGCAGCAGCACGGCATCGGCGTCTCGCACCAGATCCTCGGTGAGACGGCGACGACGGAGCTTCACGCCGTGCTCGTCGATGGCGGTGACGAAGGGGTCGTGGAACGAGAGCTTCGCCTCCCACGACGACAGGTGGGCCAGCACCTGGATGGCGGCGGACTCACGCACGTCACCCACGTCGGGCTTGTAGGTGACGCCGAGGGCGAGCAGCTTGGCGCCCTTCACCGCGACGCCACGCTTGTTCAGCGAGTCCATGATTCGCCGGGCGGTGTAGCTGGGCATCTGGTCGTTGATGTCCTTGGCCAGCTCCACCAGCCGGAACGGCCGTCCCGTGTCACGTCGGGACTGCCAGGTGAGGTAGGCGGGGTCGAGGGGGATGCAGTGCCCGCCCACGCCCGGCCCGGGGTAGAAGGCCTGGAAGCCGAACGGCTTGGTGGCCGCCGCGTCGATGACCTCCCACGTGTCGATGCCCTGGTCGGCGCACAGCTGGGCCATCTCGTTCACCAGGGCGATGTTGACCAAGCGGTACGTGTTCTCGAGCAGCTTGGCCAGCTCGGCGGCCCGGCAGCTGGAGACCGGGTGGACCACGTCGACCAACCGCCCGTAGAAGGCGGCGGCGGCCTCGGTGCATGGTGGGGTCAGGCCGCCGACCACGCGGGGCACCCCGGCGAAGCCGTGGGCGTGGTCGCCGGGGTTGATGCGCTCCGGCGAATACGCCAGGAGGAGATCCTCGCCCGCCACCCGCCCGCCGGCCTCGAGCAGCGGGCGCAGCACCTGCTCCGTCGTGCCGGGATAGGTCGTGGACTCGAGGATCACCAGCGTCCCCGGCGTGAGGTAATGGCCCACAGCGGCGCCGGCGCCCTCGATGGCGGCGAGGTCCGGACGGGAGTCGATGAGGGGCGTCGGCACGCAGATGAGCACGACGTCGGCGTCGGCGACCATCGCCGGGTCGGTGGTGAAGCCGAGGCGACCGGTGGCGAAGGCTTCGGCGAACAGGTCGTCGTCGACGCCGGGGACAACCTGCCGACCGTCGGCGAGCGCAGCGACCCGCTCGGGATTCAGATCGACACCGATGGTGCGCATGCCGGCCCGGGCCGCGGCCGCGGCGACGGATAGGCCCACGTAGCCCTGCCCGATGACCGCCACCGTCGCCGAGTTCGCCTCGACGGCGTCGACGAGGGAGCGGGACAGATCGACGGCGGGGTCAGTCCGTCGGCGTGGTTGGGGCATCGTCGGAGGCTACGGGTGCGGTGGGACCGACCTGGGCATCCAGTGCCGCCAGGTTGATGACGGGGCCGGTTGCCGCGAACAGGGCTGCTCGCACGTCGTTGTCCCTCTGCTCCCGAGCGAGGATCCCCAGACGACCCACCGCGCCGCGCAGCTGTTCCGGCGGCGGCAGCGTCGGGGAGATGCGCGAGATCGACTCATGCACCGTCGCACGCGCCGGTTCGTTGTCGTTGAGAAGCTCCTCCACCAGCTTCTCGCCCGGCCGGACACCGGTGACCCGGACCTCGATGTCGATTCCGGGCCGCATGCCCGAGAGCCGGATCATGCGCTCGGCCAGGTCGAGGATCCGCACCGGCTCGCCCATGTCGAGCACGAACAGGTCGCCGCCTTCGGCGAGCGCCGCCGCCTGCAGGACGAGCTGCACGGCCTCGGGGATGCTCATGAAGTAGCGGGTCATGCGCTCGTCGGTGACGGTGACCGGCCCGCCGTCCTCGATCTGTCGGACGAACGTGGGCACCACGCTGCCCCGACTGCCGATGACGTTGCCGAACCGGACGGCGGTGTGGGTCGACCCCGGGGGCGCTTGGCCGAGCACGAGGTGCTCGCCGAGGCGCTTCGAAGCGCCCATCACGCTCTTGGGGGCGACGGCCTTGTCCGTGGAGATGAAGACGAAGCGCTCGACACCGACGTGAGCGGCTGCCTCCAGCAGGTACTGGGTACCTGCGACGTTGGTGAGGATGGCCTCGCTGGGGTGGTCCTCGAGCAGCGGCACGTGCTTGTGCGCAGCGGCGTGGAAGACGATCTCCGGCCGGTGCCGGGCGAAGGCCCGTTCGACGGCAGTGCGGTCCCGCACGTCGGCCAGCAGCTGCACGACCGGACGGTCGAGCGTGGCCGCCATGTCGTGGAGGTGGGACTCGTCGTGGTCGAGCGCAACGAGCGAAGCCGGATTCGCAGCAGCCACCTGCCGCACGATCTCGGAGCCGATCGAACCACCGGCGCCGGTCACCAGCACCCTTCGGCCAACGAGCATCCGACGGACGGCGTCGAGATCGGTCTCGACCTGCTCCCGCCCGATGAGGTCGTCGATGCGCAGGTTGCGGATGTGGCGGATGCCGACCTCGCCCCGCATGCGCCCGGCGATGCCGTCGACGATCTTGAGGGCGACACCGGCCTGCTCGGCGTAGGCGGCGATGACCCGCACCGTCTCGCTCGTCGTCGAGGTCATGGCGAGCACGGCCTGGTGAGCGCCCGTGGCCTCGGCAGCTGCAGGGAGCTGATCGAATCCACCGACGACGCGCAGGCCCGTGATCCAGCGCCCGTGCATGGACTCGTCGGGGTCGATGATGGCGACCGGCACCAGGCCGGCCATCGGGCTCTTGCGCATCTCGCCGATCAGTGCCGCTCCAGCGTCGCGCCCGCCGATGATGATGACCCGGAGGCCGTCAGCCTCCGGCGCGACCGATCGCCTCCGGAACGAGAAGAGTCGGCTCTGGAACCGGACCGCACCGAGGAAGAATCCCCCGACCCCGGTGCCGAGGAACACCACGGACCACGGCACGTCCTGGCCCCGGATCAGCTCGATCCCGGACAGGACGAGCAGCAGTGAGCCACAGGCGCTGAGCAACCGACGTGCTTCGTCGGCGCTGGCGTGTCGCCACACCTGCCCGTAGAGACCGAACGACCACATGGAGGACACGCCGACGGCGGCAGCGAAGGGCAGCCACGGCAGGACCTTGCCCCAGATGCTGTCCGGTACCGAGCCGTCGAAGCGTAGGACCAGGACGATCAGGTACGCGATGGCGAGGAGGACGGCATCAAGCATCGCGAGCGCCAGATCGCTACGGGACCGCGCAGCCCAAGTCGCGAGCCGGCTCCAGGTCCCCGTTGGTCCTCCGGGGCTGTCGCTGTCGATGTCCATAATTCTCCCGCTGCCAGCTCAGCCGCCGAGCCGGTCGTGTCAGACTACCGCCTCCAGTCGCACCCATTCCATGGGCCATCCGGCTGGGAGCCGGGTAAATCGTCCGACTGCGGAAGCACGGACCTCATCAGCCGGTGACAGCAAGTGCCGGACAGAACGAACGCCTCGCAAGAGATGTCGCTCGGCTGCACGAGGTCCTCAGCGGGTGTCGCACACCTCTTGACCTCGCCGTCCTCAATCACCATGATCCGACCGCGGGTGTGGAGGGTGACAGGCGGTAGCGACCTGGCAACGCTTCGCGACCAGCTATGGGGCCCCCATGACGCTCGTGTGCTCGTGGGGAACGCCGAGGTCCTCATCATGGCCGAGCCGACCGGCGCCTCGATCACGGGCCACTCACGAATTGACGTCGTGCTGTTGTCATTGAAAACGCTCGCGTCGGTCGGGCTGGAAAGATCAGGATGGTCCCGGCGAGTCTGCCGTTTGGCGGCCGGACCGAGGCCTAGCTGTAGATCCCAGGAGCGTTGGTCAGTCTGACCGGAGTCGGTCGGCTGGGCTCTTGTGACCGAGGGCGCCGTGTGGGCGTCGGTGGTTGTAGTAGTCGAGCCACGGCCGCAAGGCAACGGTTCGTTGATCTGAGCTCTGGTAGGTGGCGGCGTAGGCCCACTCGCGCAGCATCGTCTGGATGAACCGTTCCGCTTTGCCGTTGGTGCGAGGCCGGTAGGGGCGGGTGCGGAGATGACGGATGTCGTGATCCGCGCACCAGGCCGCCCAGACCTTGGACTTGTAGGGCGCGCCGTTGTCGGTCATCACTCGCTCCACCTGGACACCGCGCTCTGCGAACCAGGCCACGGCGCGTTCGAGGAACCCGACCGAAGTGTCGCCCTTCTCGTCGGGCAACACCTCGACGTAGGCGAGCCTGGTGGTGTCGTCGACGCAGACGTGGACGGCTTCCCAGCCGACACGCGGGTTCCTGTGGCCGGGGCCCCGACCGGTGACCCGGTGCCCGGGCCTGTTGAACCGGCCAAGCTTCTTCACATCGATGTGGACCAGCTCGCCGGGGTGACGGCGGCAGTAGCGGTTTGCCGGCTCGGGCGGCTCCAGCTTCGACAGACGGTTGAGGCCTTGTCGCTTCAAGATGGCGCACACCGTCGAAGTCGCCATGCCCAGCTCGGCGGCGATGCGGGTGCTGGTCCAGCGCAGCCGACGCAGTTTCTCTACTGCCGCTTCGACCTCGGCCGGTGTGCGTCCCGGCACTGACCCCGGCGCCGACGATCGGTCGTCGAGGGACTGGCCGGCGTCGTAGCGCGCCAGCCAGCGATAGCAGGTCCGTTCCGAGCAGCCCGCAGCAGTGGCCGCGTCGGCGATCTTCCAGCCTTCGACGCGGACTCGACGGCACATCAGGTTCCGCTGGTACGGGGTCAGACGGGCATTACCGTGCAGCTTCACGGGTCTCCTTGGGGTGCGGGTGGCTTCAGCACCCCCAAGTCTCAAGGAGACCCGTCTGACGAACGTGGATGGGATCTACACCTAGCGTGGACCCGTGCGTCTACTGTTCGTCTCCTCCACGACGGTCGGAGGATCCGGCCGAAGTCAGCGCGAACTCGCAGCCCAGCTCGTCGACGCCGGCCATCAGGTGACGTTCCTGGTGGACGACGAGACCCCGTCCCGGTTGCGGCGCTGGGCGTACGAACAGCTTTCCGACCTGGCGGTCCGCGTCGGCGATCGGCCAGGAGGGCGGGTCGTTCGAGCGTTGGAGCGTCTGCCCGGACGCCAGACTGGGACCCTCACGCTCGACGGCGTCGTCCACGTCACAACACCGGTCCCGCAGAACGCCCTCACCCAGGTGATTGACGACCTCCGCCCACACGTGGTCGTCGGCAACAGTCTCGAGCGGCTCTCGTGGCGGCGAATCCGGGCTGCCGCGGCCGAGCGCGGTTTACCCACCGTGCTCTACATCCGAGAAGAGGACAGTCTCGGCCATCTCGTTCGGGGCGAGGAGCCCGACGCTGTTGTTGCGAACGCCGAGGCCTTGCGCGCTGCCGTCGAGCGGCGCGGGTTCGCGTGCCTCGTCGTACCGTCGGTGATCGACGTCGAGCGCACCCGTGCCACATCGACGCGACAGACGGTCCTCGCCATCAACCCCGTGGAAAGCCGCGGCGGCAAGATCGTTTGGCAGGTCGCGGCCGCGCTGTCGGACATCCCCTTCGTCGTCCAAGAATCCTGGCCGCTCCAAAGGACCGAACTGCTTTCCGTCGAGCAGCACGTTCGGTTGCAGCCCAATGTCGAGTTCCGGCGAGCAGCACCGCCAGGCCCCGAGCTCTACGCCGACGCCCGAGTGCTGATGGTCCCCTACCGGGTGAACAACCGGCCCCGAGTCATCGCCGAAGCGCAGGCCAACGGCATTCCCATCATCGCCGCTGACCTCCCTGCGCTGCGTGAGGCCGTGGGGGACGGCGGACTTCTGGTCGACCTCGACGACATCGACGGCTGGTGCACGGCGATCCGCTCGGTCTACGAAGATGACGAACTCTATGAACACCTGACTTCATCGGCGGCCGAGCACGGCCGTCGTCCGGCGCTCGACCCGGCGACAGTCGCTCGCACGTTCGCGGAGGTCGTGAACGACGTCATCGAGCGGGGGCCCTGACCCGCTCCTCCGCGGCCGAGCCGGGCGTAGACGAGGTGCGCGGTCGATCACAGCATCAATGAGCGATGACGTATCGATCCCACCACTTGACCAGCGCGGTTGCCCGCGATCCACAGCCACCGCGCCCGACCGGCTCGCGTCACGACAGTCGGCGTTCGTACCAAGAGCAGCAACCATGACTTCCACCCCGCCAGGCTTGGGGCTGGAGGCCCGCCTGCCTCTCGCAAGAGTCGGGCGATCAACGGACGGTGCGACCCGTAAGCGAACCCCTGACGCCACAGCGACTGCGCATCAGGTCGATAGCGGTAGTGAACCACCGCTTCTTGGATCAGCGCGATGTCGATGCCGTGTAGCCAGCAGCGAAGTGAGAACTCCTGGTCGGCCAAGACCCCGTGCTTGGCGAAGCCGACCTGCAGCGGACCGATCATTTCCCAGACGTCTCGGCGCACCCCGTAGTTGTTGCCGAGGACCAGTGGGAAGATCCCGCTGAAGGTGCCGAGGGAAGTTTCGACGGCGCGCCCTCTCGAGTTGGCGAGCCACGGTGGGTTCAAGCGGTCGAGCTCCTCCACTCCGGTCACAACGTCGTGCTCCGCGAGTCCCCTCGCCATGGCGGACAGCCACCCGGGTGCGGTCAGGTCATCGGCGTCGCAGAAGACGACGGCGTCCGCCGACGTCGCCTCGACCCCTGCGTTCGCAGCGAACGATTGGTCGGCGACGTCGTCAGCGAGCAGGTAACGGACCCGCGGATCCCGGGAGGCATATCGCCGGACGACGTCCGCCGTTCCATCTGTCGAGCCGTTGTCTACGACGACGATCTCCCACTCGCCGTCCCACTCCTGGGCGAGCAGCGTCTCCACCTGGGCGGGTAGGTGCCGCTCCTCGTTGCGGACGGGCACGACGACGGCGAGTCGCATCGAACGAGCGTACCCGGGCAACCGCTTGAGACCAGCGGGATGCCATGCTGCGCAAGTGATCATGGACGTGGAACCCACGGCGTCCCCGGGATGGCCGACGACGGAGACACGACCGCCCCGCCCTGTGGGTGTTGGGGAGAGATGGGTCTCATGATGTGGAAGCTCGGTACTCGACTCGGCGCGGTGCGATCTCGAGCGCAGCTTGTAGCGACACATCCATCGAACCGCGGACACCGCCTGGAGCGGATGGGACGGGTGGTCCGTTACGAGCTGAACGCCCTCCGGGGCCGCTCCACGACTGTTCCGTTCTCGGACGACGTCCGAATCCACGCTCGCAAGGGCGGGAACTCCTCCGGACGAGCCGTCTTCACGCGTCTGCCCGACTGGCCCGAGATGCTCGTCTGGAAGGATTGGTTGCGTCCCGGGGACCTGTTCGTGGACGTGGGCGCCAATGCCGGGCTCTACACCCTCATCGCGGCCGAAGCGGGCGCCGAGGTGATCGCCATCGAGCCGGCCGCGGACATGGTCCAACTCCTGACCGAGAACGTGCGGCTCAACGCGTTCGAACAGGTGAGAATCCACGAAGTCGCCGTGATGGACAATGTCGGCCAGGTGAGCCTGCGCGGGCCGGACGCCAATAGGCGCGTGGCGTCGCCGACCGATGCGGGCGAGACACGGGCGACGACCCTCGACGACTTGGTCGGCGACGCCCACGTCCGAGGGATGAAGATCGATGTTGAGGGCAACGAGCGCCTGGTCCTTGAGGGCGCCCCGCAGCTCCTGTCGGAGGGCAGGGTCGACCTCATCCAGCTCGAGTGGAACGAGACGAGCGAATCAGCGCTCGGCGAGGATCGAGACCCGTTGGCCTCGCTCCTGCACGATGCCGGCTATCGCCTTTTCCGCTTCACCGAGTCGGCCGACCTGGTGGCCTTCGACCTAGGTCAGACGCCACGATTCGGTCGCGACGTCTTCGCTGCTCGTGGTTCTGCGGCGGCGATGCTCACCGCATCCGTCTGGAGGCTGTCGGGGTCGCAGTCAAGGTGACGCCCGAGGAGGTCTCCGCTCGCCAACCGCCCGACGCGCAGTCGGCACTCAGCCAGACGCCGCAGGTAGGTTGACGCCGACCGGTTGGGGATCGATGGAATGACGTCAAACCGAACCACGCGGTGCGCCGGTGCCGTCGTGAGGAACGCCTCGTTCACCTACCTCGTTCACCACGGGCCGACGACTGCTGTACTGGTGGTTCGATCTCTGGCAGACGAGGGCTGACGATGGCGCAATCGGAGCGGCCACCATGGCTCGACCCACACCGTTCGCCGACCAGAGAGATGTACGCGCGCCTGCGCGACACCAGCAACTCCCTCATGCGGGACCTGATGAACCTCGAGATCGAGTCGATCATCCTGCGCGGGCGGGTGCTCGACGCAGGTGGCGGCATGCACTCGAGCTATCAGCCCCTACTGAGGGGCTCGACGGACATCACCAGCGTCAACATCGACGCAGAACTGGCTCCCTCCGTCATCGCGGACCTGGCAGCCCCACTGCCGTTCGTGGACGACGCGTTTGACACGGTGATCTCTTTCAACACCCTGGAGCACCTTGCAGACGACCAGTTCGCCCTCGACCAGATGGTGCGGGTGCTTCGGCCTGGCGGGCGTGCCCACATCCTGGTGCCGTTCCTGTACCGGGTGCACGGCCACCCACGCGACTACCACCGGCACACGGCCCACGGATGGAACCTCATGCTCCAGCGGGCCGGCATCCCGGATGCCCATCAGCACATCCGACCACTCGTGTGGGATCCATTCGCTACTGCCTGGGCTCTCGTCGACACCGCACCACTCGGCAGGAACTGGTGGCGGGCGAGACGCCACCTGCGGCGGTTGGTGCTGCGACGACCCCTGCAGGTCGGTGCGCTCGACCGCCGTCTGGATGACGACGAGGATCTCGTCGTGAGCGAGTACGCGCTCGCGTACACAGTGGAAGCTCAGAAGCCGTAGCCCCCGGCGCGACGATCCTCATGCCAGTTCTCACCTACACACCCAGCTCCATTCGCCTGGACCCCGACTGCCCGATGAGACGAGAAGTGCCCGATGTCGCACAACTCGACGTGCTGTCTGGGCCGGGGAACGATCCATCTGCCGCTGGATACGACCACACGACGGTCATCTATGACGTGCTGTTGACCGCGAGGAACGCGAGGGTGCTCCTGATCGGCCCTCCGTTGCTCAACCTCGCGGATGTCTTGTGGCCGGCCACCTTCACGTTGGTTCTCAGAGGGGGGCGCCAGGTCGAACTGAAGCCACGGCGCGAGGACCGAAGCCATTACTTCATCGCCCACATGCGCGTTCCTCGACGACACCGAAGCGACGTCACGGACAACTCGATCCTGCGTGTGCGGTTCGCTGACGGCTCGACCTACGACGTTCGTCCGAACCCGGTCGATGAGACACCGGTCGCGCTCTCGCTGTCCACGCAGCAACGAGACGAGTCGACGGTCTGGCTACGTCAGTGGGCGGCCTACTGGCACTCGCTCGGGGCGGACCGCGTCATCATCTACGACAATGGGAGCTCCTACTTCTCGGAGCTACCTCAACTGCTGGCTGACGTGGCGCAGGACCTGAGCATCGTCGTTGTGAGGTGGCACTTCGAGTTCGGCCCCCCTCGTGGGTTCGCCTACCACTACGCGCAGTGGGCGTCGTTGAACCACGCTCGGCTCGCGTTTCCCGGCGCCCGATGGGGGGCAGCTTTCGATGTGGACGAGTACCCGGTGCTCCGGAAGGACGGCGGACTTATTGCGTTCCTCGACCGTCAATCGAGAGCGACGGGCCTGGTACTGCTGAAGCTCTTCGATGTGAAGAACATCAGATGGACGCCTGCATCGGACGGCGAGCCTCCGTCAGCCGCCGACTTCGTCTACCGCAGCCGAGAGGCCAAGAAGACCTTCAAGTACTTCTACCGGACGAAGTGGACGAGAGATAGCACCGTTCACTCCGCTGGAGTCAGGCCGCTCCGTCAGGTCGTGGCTGACCCAGCGGAGGCCGCCTACCTGCACTACTGGGCCCTCAACCGAGGTTGGAGACACCCGGAGCGTCTCGAGTCGGTGGTGTTCGACCCAGCTGAGCACGTCGAGGACCGAGCAGTGGCTGACCGCCTCCGCTCACTGGACATCTAGATGTAGATCGGCGGCGCGCCGGTTCCGAAGCCGACCGCCGCACCGACGCGACCGAGCCAGCGCAACGGCGTCCGGACCCCGAGCGTGTCAGGTCGACCGCTCGACCTATCGAGTGGACGGACGCGACGTGCGATGCCTGCCAACGAGCGGATCCAGGCGGATCGCGTCGAAGGTCTGCTGGGGCTGGCCGGTCCGTTCTCCCGCCCGGAGTAGGGTCCCGACTGCGAGGCGGCGCTCCCTCTGCATGACTTCAACGGCAGGAACCGAGGCCATGACATCTGGCAAGCCCGGGTACGGGGACGGGACGGGGTGGGCGACATCCGATGGATGACACGGCGGCGTCGCCTGCGGTGCAAGCGACGATCGCGATCCTCACCTACACCTCCTCGATCGAGACGGTGGAAGCGACGATCCGATCAGCCCTCGACTTCGACGAGATCCTTGTCTGCGATGGCCACAGCACCGACGGAACGAGGGAGCTCGCCGAGTCGCTCGGATGCCGGGTGATCGACCAGCAGGACGAGTTCCTCGATGGCCGTGGCCGGCTCGTGAATGAGGCGGGCGTGAACGAGCAGATGCTTGCAGCGGCGTCCCACGACTGGGTCTTCCTCCTTGATCACGACGAGCTGCTGACCGAGGAGCTCGTCGGCGAGATCCGGTCCATTACCGACCGGGATCGGACTTGCGGGGCTTACTCGATTCCCCGCCTGTACACCCTGGGCGGCACCGTGATCCGTTGCGCCTCCGTGTATCCGCGGTTCCAGATCCGACTGGTGCACCGCGACGCCGTCTCTGGCTACGGAGGCATCGTGCACTCGCCGGTGATCCTCCACGAAGGCGAGGCCGTGGGTCAGGCGGAGCACCACATGCTGGTGCCCCAGCCCCCGCTACGACAGCTCTGGCCGAAGTGGCGGGGTTACCTCCGCCTCGAGGAGGCCGAAAGAGCAACGCTCTCTCGGTCGGAATGGGTCGCTCAGGTGCTTCGGCCGCAGGCCAGGATGGTGCGGTGGATCGCCGTGCGCACCCTCCAGACCCGGCGACGATGCCACGGTCCGCGCCTGCCCTTGCGTTACGAGGTGAATCGAGCCGTGTACGAGATGTCGGTCATCTTCTACACGGGTCGCCGCTTCATCGGATGGCCACAGCCCGACTCGACGCGTGCATGGCGCTGAGATTGACGAGTTCACGACGGATGAGCCTTCCCACCGAGCTGCGCAGGCTGCTACGCCCACTCAAGCGACGCTGGCTCCGGGCACGCAAGCAGCGGGCCCTCGGTCCTCTGCGTCGGTACGTCTATCAGTCATCGACCATCGCCGGATGGGCCCGGGATGACGAGGCTGCTGAGCTGGTCCTGGTGGCTCGGGCGCTTCCTGCGGGCGCAACGATCGTGGAGGTCGGATCCTTCCTCGGCAGCTCCGCTGTGCTCCTGGCAGGGGCCCGAAAGGTGGCCGGGAGCGGGATGGTGCACTGCGTCGATCCTTTCGACGGCTCGGGCGACGCGCACTCGGTGCCGGTGTACGAAGAGTTGACGGCAGGGCTCGCCACCACCTTGCGATCCCAGTTCGAGGCCAACATCGCCGCAGCGGACCTGACGTCCTGGGTCACCGTGCACCAAGGGAGTGCGGAAGCGATTGCAGCAGGTTGGTCGACCTCCATCGATCTGCTGTTCCTCGACGGCGACCACTCACCGGCTGGGGCCCGTTCGAACTACGAAGCATGGATCCCCTTCCTCAGGGCAGGAGGAACGATCGCGATCCACAACTCCGTCGACCGAACCTATTCACCGGACCACGACGGCCAGCGTCGAGTGGTGGTGGAGTCCATCCATCCACCTGCCTTCGACGCAGTTCGATGCGTCGGGACGACCACCTTCGCGAGCAAGGTCGGCCCATGAGCTGGACGTCGGCGAAGGTGCTCGTGACCGGAGGCTGCGGCTTCATCGGGTCCAACCTCGCCCGTCGTCTTGTCGAGGAAGGTGCCGAGGTGACCCTCGTCGACAGCCTCATCCCGACCTACGGCGGGAACCTCGCCAATATCGACGGCATCCGGGACCGGGTGTGGCTCAACATCACCGACGTCCGCGACACCCACGCCATGACATACCTGCTGGATGGGCAGGACTACCTCTTCAACCTCGCCGGCCAGACGAGCCATCTGGACTCGATGACCGACCCCATCACCGACCTGGAGATCAACGCGAGCGCGCAGCTCTCCATCCTGGAGGCAGTCCGCCACACCAACCCGGACCTGCGCATCGTGTTCGCCTCGACCCGCCAGCTCTACGGACGCCCGCAGTACCTCCCGGTGGACGAAGCACACCCGGTCGAGCCGGTGGATGTAAACGGGGTCAACAAGTGGGCCGGTGAGTCGTTCCATGTCCTGTACTCGGGGGTCTACGGCGTTCCGACGACGTGCTTGCGGCTCACGAACACCTATGGCCCGCGCATGCGAGTGCGGGACGCGCGGCAGACCTTCCTCGGCATCTGGCTCCGACGGCTCCTCGAGGGGGAGCCGATCGACGTGTTCGGCGACGGCCAGCAGCTGCGGGACTTCAACTACGTGGACGACGTCGTCGACGCGCTGGTGTTGGCAGCCACGACCGACGACGCCGTGGGGAAGGTCATGAACCTGGGGAGCGACGAGATGATCTCTCTCGGCGACCTCGCCCAGCTCATGGTCGAGCTCCACGGGCAAGGGGAGTGGCGGCTGGTGCCGTTTCCCGCGGACCGCAAGTCGATCGACATCGGCGACTACTACAGCGACTGGTCCCGAGCGGCGTCCGCGCTCGGCTGGGCACCCCGCGTCAATCTGCGGGAGGGCCTTCGCCGGTGCCTCGCCTACTACGCCGAACGAGGCTCGGAGTACTGGGGCGATTCGTGACGATCCGGATGAACGCCTTCGGCGACGAGCCGAGCGACCTCGTCCGGGACGAGCTCGCTGCCGTCGAACGCGTGATCCGCTCGGGCTGGTGGGTCCTCGGTCCGGAGGTGGCGGCGTTCGAGGCAGCGTGGGCTGCTCGAGTGCGCGTGACCTCGGCAGTGGGCGTCGCCAACGGGCTCGAAGCGCTCGAGATCGGGATGTTGGCGCTGGGGATCGGCGAAGGCGACGAGGTGATCACCACCCCGATGACGGCCTTCGCAACCGTCCTGGCGATCCTGCGGACCGGTGCCACGCCGGTGCTGGCCGACATCGATCTCGACACCGCCATCCTCGACCCTGCGAGCGTCGAGCGGTGCCTCACCCCCCGCACGCGAGCCGTGGTGCTCGTGCACCTCTACGGCCAGGTTGGGCCCGTCACCGAGATCGGAGCGTTGTGCCGAGACCGTGACGTGCACCTCCTCGAGGACTGCGCACAAGCCCACGGAGCGACGCTCGACGGAAGGCCCGCCGGGTCCTTCGGCACCCTCGCCGCATGGAGCTTCTACCCGACCAAGAACCTGGGCACCGTCGGCGACGCAGGTGCGATCACCACGGATGCCAAAGACCTCGCTGAGCGGGCCAAGGTGCTGCGCAACTATGGCCAAGCCGAGCGGTACATCCACGCCGAGCTGGGTCTGAACAGCCGTCTCGACGAGGTGCACGCCGCCATCCTGCAAGTGCGTTTGGAGCGCCTAGACGGATGGCTCGCCGCTCGTCGAGCGGTCGCCTCCCTGTACCAGGCACAGCTCTCGAACCCGGCCGTCGAGCTCCTGCCGGCGCCGTCGGAACCTGAGCGCCACGTGCATCATCTGTTCGTCCTGCGCTGCGCACGCCGGGACGACCTCGCTGCCCACCTGGGGAGCCGAGGGGTCGAGACCCTCTCGCACTACCCCGTCCCGATCCACGGTCAGCAGATCGCCGTCGAACTGGCAAGAGACCCACGAGGGCTCGGAGCCGCCGAGCGCCACGCGGCAGAATGCCTATCTCTGCCGTGCCACCCCCAGTTGGCCGAAGCGGAGATCGAGCACGTCATCTCCGCAGTGAACGCGTTCGAGTGATCAGTTCTGGCGCGCCCGTTCAAGCCGTCGTCCGAGACGCTGAGCGGTCATCGTCACCCGCGCCCTCGCATGGGAGCCCACCGACGGGCGGGCGAGTCCAAATGCGAGCTCGATATCCGCGGTGATCGGGCGCGCTGCGCGGCTCGAAACGAGGTTCCCGCTGAGGTTCTCACCGGTGCCGATCTCCCAGATGGCGGCGGGGAACGGGAGCGGCTCCACGACATAGCCCAACGGCGCGAGGTGCTCCTGCCAATGGCCATGCTGCCCGAACATCACGTCGACGTACGGTGCACTCATGGCCTCGAGGATCTCGCTCTGGGTCGATGCCACGGACAGCCCGTCTGGGACACCCGCGAGGTCGGTCCGTACGATGCCAGATGACCCGTTCTTCCGGTGGAAGTCCTCCTCCACGAACTGGATCGTGCGAGATCCGTGGGTGTGGATGTACCCCTGCGCCGAATACCAACCTGGGTGCGACAGATCGGCGTTCGCGCGCTCGGCTATCCGGTGGTGGATGAGGTCGTCGGCGTCGAAGAACATGACGTGATCGGCGCCCAGATCGCGCGCCATGGTCAAGCCCACGACGCACTTGGTGCCCTTGTCCCGCTGGAAGAGGTCGAACGGAATGCGGGGTGTGTTCGCAGTGGAGGGAGCCGGGAAGTCCACCTTCACCGTTGAGATGCGTGCATCGGCCAACTCGAACGTGGGCAGTTCGTTGTGAACGACGACGATGACGAACGCTGTGGACGTCTGGCGCACGATGGAACGGAGCGTCGCGTCGAGAAGGTGGCCGACGCGCTGATAGGAGACGGCGTTGTGCGGATGGCGGATCGTGGTGACGAAGGCAAGCATTCCTGGAAACACTATGGGGCGCCTGCGGAGTCCTGGCGCGAGCGCTCGCAGTCGGCAGACGAAGACTCGGCGCCTAAGTTCAGGGTGTTCGGCGCTCGTCCTGTCCGAGGACGTGATGAGGAGATGGAGGCTTGGTCAATGCAGAGCTCCGTGGCATCTTGATCGATCGACGGAGTCGCTCACGCTTGCGCAACTACGCCGAACAGATCGACGCCCTTGGTCCATGGCTTTGGGTTCGCTTCAAGGTCCAACGGATTCGTAGTCGGTTCGCCCGCCCTGGGACGAAGGCGTGGATGCGAACGCCACTCGCGGCGCACCGGCTCGCAGTCCGGGCCCACACAAGTGACACCAACGTCTTCTCGCAGGTGTTCATCCACCGTGAGTATCGATGCTTGGACGATGTCGTCGATCCGCAACTGATCATCGATTGTGGGGCGAACGCGGGCTACTCGGCCGCGTACCTCCTCACCCGGTTCCCCAGCGCACGACTCGTCGCAATCGAGCCGCACCCCGGAAACTTCGCCCTGATGGCCGAGAACCTGCAGCCATACGGGAGCCGCTGCCGGGCAGTCAGAGCTGGCGTTTGGTCGACGCCCGGCGAGTTGGTGGTGTGCACACCTCACGGAGGCGATCAACAGGAGTGGGCCGTGACGGTGCGCCAGGCCAGCGGCGCCGAGATGCCAACCGTCGCCGCAGTGGACATCGGCTCCATCCTGGCTGAGTCTCAGCAGGGACGCAGCTCGATCCTCAAGGTCGACATCGAGGGCTCTGAGGCGGAGGTATTCGCGACCAACACTGAGCCGTGGATCGACAAGGTCGATCGGCTCGTCATCGAGCTGCATGGGGAACGATGCCGGCAGGTGGTGATGGATGCCGTGGCCCACATTGGCTTCGAGGTGTCGGAGTGCGAAGAGCTGACAGTCTTTCGCAGGTGAGCCGCCGGCCGGCGCCCGACAGGTGAGGTAGGCGGCCAGTTACGCGCTGCACCACAACCTGGCCTTCGAAGTCCGTGCCTTCCGGCAGCACCGGGCCCGGTGACGCCGCCGCCGGGGCGGATCCTCCGCACCGGCCCCAGGGCTGAGCCTGGTTCACCTGAGCGGAGGCCTGGGGTCATGGGGCGACCTCCTCGCCTACCCCGGTCGCCGGCGCCACCTGGACCATCCTGCGCGGTTAGAGAGCGAGGTGCCTGCTCCTCACACTCCCGATGATCCGTCCGACGCTCCCACCAGCGACCACGACCCACCGGGCTCGGCCGGCCTTCGAACGCAGGGTCGGGAGTCGCCGAACGAGCCAGACCCAGTTGCGCACACCGCTCCAGCGCGACGGGACGGGTCGGCCAACCTGTGCCAACCGCCGCGCGATCAATGGCCGGCTCACCCCGTACTGGACTGCCTGACGCCAGATGCCGGACAAGCTCCCTCGGTAGCGGTAGTGAACGACGGCCTCCGGGACGTACTCGAGGTGCTCACCGCGCAGCCACGCTCGCAGGCACAGATCGACATCCTCCCCGACGGAAAGCGAAGCGTCGAACCCACCTAGCTCCTTGAACAGCTCTCTTCGAATGCCGAGGTTCGCTGCTGGACCGAACGCGAAGATGCCAGCGAACGTCTGGAGCTCTCGGGCTGGCACCGTCCCGTACATCCCGTGGAGCCACTGAGGGTTGAGCCGTTGGTGCTCCTGCGGGCCGGTGACAAAGGGGGTTCGGCGCAACGCGTCGCCCATGGCTGCGAGCCAGCCTTCGCCGACGACGTCGTCTGCGTCACAGAAGGCGATCGAAGTACCCTTGGCCTGTTCCACGCCGCGGTTCCGGGCGTGAGCGGGACCTCGCCGGTCACTGGCGTCCAGCAGGCGGATCCTGCCATCAACCGCCGCTGCGCGCTCGACGGCCTCGCGGGTCCCGTCGCTGGACCCGTTGTCGGCAACGACGACTTCCCAGCCACCCTTCCATTCCTGGTCCAGGAGCGCCCGCAGCTGGTCATCGATCGTCCGGGCTGCGTCGTAGGCAGCGATCACGATGCTGAGCTCGACGATGGCATCGGACCGCTGGTCGGTGGCGTCGGGCATCAGCATGGAACTCTGTGCGATGATCCCGGTCGCTCAGCGGCGATGGGCGGTGAGTCGCTCGACCGCCCGGATGCAGTGTTTCGCTGACTCCAGGTCGCCGTAGGGCGACGGCTGCTCTGCGAGCTCGGAAGCCAGTCGGGCTCGATCGGCGTAGAGCTGTCGGGCGAGCACCAGCATCGGTTCGCCGGGCTCGGTCAAGTGGGCGAAGGTGCCCTGTACCTCGGGCCGCTCGGTCGATCGCCGCACGACGATCACCGGTCGCTTCCACACGCTGGCCTCCTCCTGGACCCCGCCCGAATCGGAGATCGTCAGGGCCGCGCCTGCGCACAACCCGACGAACTCCTCGTAGCCGAGCGGCTCGACCGTCCTGACCGACGCCAGGGTGGACGACAGCCCCGACTCCTCGAGCCGAGCTCGGATGCGCGGATGCGCGGGCAACAGCACCGGGACGTCGGCGGCAAGGGCCGCGAGCGCTCGGACGACTGCGGCGAGTCTTTGGGGGATGTCGGTGTTCTCAGGGCGGTGAATGGTCGCCACCACGTACTCACCCGTTCGCAGGCCCAAGCGGTCGATCATCTCCGCGGCCGCGTCGGCACCGGCGTCGATGGCGCGCGACACGGCGGCCACGACCGTGTTGCCGGTCACTGCGATGCAGGCACCGTTGATCCCCTCCGCAAGGAGCTGCTCTCGGTTCAGGTGGGTGGGGGCGAGGCACAAGTCGGCGAGGTGATCTATGACGACCCGATTGTGTTCCTCGGGCATCCGGCGGTCGAAGCTGCGCAGCCCGGACTCGACGTGGACCAACGGAACCTCGCGCGCGTTGGCTGCGAGGGCAGCGCCCAGCGCGGTGTTGGTGTCACCCTGAACCATCACCGCGGCTGGGCGTAGCCGGCCGAGCACGCCGTCCAGCGCCTCAACCGCGCGCCCGATCTGGACGCCTCGCGGGTTGCCGCCGATGCCGAGCGACACCTCAGGCTCCGGCATGCCGAGGCCCTCCATGAAGCTCCCAGACATGGCGTGATCCCAGTGCTGCCCGGTGTGGATCACCAGCGCCCGATCGCCGAGGATCTGGGTGATTTCAGCCATCTTGATGATCTCCGGCCTCGTCCCAACCACGACGGCGATCCGGCCCGCGGTCACGACGGACCGACCCCGCGGTCTGACTGCTCGACGGCATCACGCATCGCATGTGCGAGCCTGTCGAGCCAGCGAAACCCATCCAATTCCTCGGCGGCGGCTTCCACGCCGGAGGACCGATCGGTGCCGAGTTCGTCGAGGTAGTTCAGGATCTGGCGAGCGGTGCGGTTCGGTGGCGTGTCCCACTCGGCGACCAGACCGGCCCCGTGGCGGGCAACGAAGCGCTCGGCGTCCCACCCGCACCGGGTCACCACCACAGGCGCGCCCGCCGCCAGGTACTCCCCCAGCTTCATAGGCCACGACACCTTGTTCACGAGGTTCGGGGCCCGCATCAAGAACCCGAGACGAGCTTCCCGCAGCAGCCCAGCGACCACTGCTGGATCGGTCGTGGCCCGCACTTCCACCGCCTCGCTGGGCAGGTCCCCGGCCAGCACGTGTGCCCGGTGGTCCCGTGTGACGACTCGGAACCGCAGTTCCGGCTCGAGCCGATGCAGCTCCCGCCACACCTCCGCCAGCCGGTCCAGGCCCTGCCACGGCGACCCGCCACCCTGATAGGTGAGGTACCTCGGCTGCACCGCTGGGTCGGCGTGAAAGACCGACCGATCCACCGTGTTGGGGACGACCATCGTTGCGCGGCCAACCCGTTCGGTCATGAGCTGGGCCATCGGGCCCGACACGACGACGGTGAGGTCCGGCCGGCATCGGCGAGCCGACCGCCAGGCCACTCGGACCGCGACACGATCCAACAGTCCCTGGCGGTGCAACAGTCGCTCCTCGGGAATGCCGTTGACGCACCACACTCGACACGACCGCCTCGGCAGGTAGGAAGCGACGCTGAATCCCACCCCGACGATCCGACGAGCGTCGTCCGCGATCGCCCGCCGCAGGGCCCGCCGCCCACGACTGCGGCGCCAGCCACCCGCCTCCAGGAAGGTGCAGCTACGGACGTTGGGACGGGCACGCGCGAACGCCTCGAACTCCTCCCCGGTCGCGCCCATGCCTGGGGAGAGCATGACGGCATCGACCTCGGTGAACGCACGGCAGACCGCGGCGAGCAGGAATTCCAGCCGGGACTGCTCCACCGTGAGCTGCCCGCGGTACACGAACGTCACACGATTCGCTTCCGCCAGGTCGTCAACGCGGTGCGCATCTCGCTCACCACTCACGTGAGCACCGACCCCGGTGCGGGACGTTCCCCGTCCACCACTGTTGCGGGCCGACCACGACAGCAACCTACCGAGCCGTGGCCGTCGCGGGCTGCAGCCACTTCGCCACCCCGTTCGGCGTGAGGCCCCATACTGCGGGTGTTGTCCGCGCTGGAGGAGGAACCACGATGACATCGAAGCTCAGGCTGCGAGCGAGGGTGAAGCTCTGGGTCAAACGGCTCTGGTTCGAACGGACCCAGAAGCCCATCCAGGAGAAGTTCCCCCAATTCGACATCGGCCGCGGGACGTACGGCATCCCAAAGATCCGGAGTTGGCGGGAAGGTCCGACGCTTCGGATCGGATCCTTCTGCTCCATCGCAGCGAATGTGCAGATCTTCTTGGGTGGAGAACACCGCACGGATTGGATCACCACCTACCCTTTCAGCCTCTTCTGGGAGGAGGCTCGCCACATCGAGGGGCACCCGCGCATCAGGGGAGACGTCGTCATCGGGAACGACGTGTGGATTGGAACAGATGCCATGATCATGTCAGGCGTGACCGTCGGCGACGGCGCCGTCATCGGAGCAGGCGCGGTCGTAGCCAAGTCCATTCCTCCCTACGGGATCGCCGTAGGCAATCCGGCCCAGGTCATTCGCATGCGCTTCGACGCGGACACGATCGATCGGCTCCGCGGGTTGCAGTGGTGGTCGTGGGACGACGAGAAGATCAAGCACTTCCTTCCGCTCATGTTGAGCGACGATCCACGCCCGTTCCTGGACGCTGCGGAGGCCAGAGAGCGCTAGTTCAGGTACCTGGCCAGTGCTTCAGACCACGCCCGCTGCGTAGCTGTCACGAGGCGTGGATCCCCCTGCGTCGAATAGAACCCGTGGTACACGACATCGCCGTACATGGAACCCACCAGGTGGTCTCCACTGTCAGCCGTGATAGGGATCCGGTGAAGCGCGCTGCTGCCAGCGACGACTGCGACCATGTGGCTCAACGCCTCACCCACGTCCATGAACAGCCCGTGCGGGACATCACCGGGCGCTACGGCCACACCGACGGGTGCAAAGGGGATCCCGAGGCGCAGGTAGTCACAGCGGCGCATGGCGAGAAACGAAGGGTGGATGAATGCTCGCTGCACATAGGCACCCGAGATGATGGCGCCGTCGTCGAGTGGATCGAGCACGGCGGACAGCCAGTCATGGGAAACGGGAAACGCATCCACGTCGAGCGCCACGACCATTTCAGTCTCGGCGAGCGCGAAGGCGAGATCGAGGCCGAGGCCGTGACCGAAGTTGAACGGCGTTCGGACCGTCCGGACGTCTGATCGTTCCGCCAGGTAGGCCGACGTCCCGTCCGTCGAGTGGTTGTCGACCACGAGCATCTCGACGGCGGAACCGCTGAAGCGGCGGACGCCCTCGATGCATCCCTTCAGATAGCTCAGCGAGTTCCAGGTCACAGTCACCACAGTGACGCCCGGTCGTTCCTCGGCCATGCCACCCCGCCGACGCGACCGATGGACTAACCGGGTGGCGATCGCCCGGCGAGCAAGCAGATTCTTTCGCGCCATGGACGTGCGCGCATGGGGAAGGGCGCCGTTGATCAACCGGTGATCCATCAACTCTGACCCTACCGATGCCTGGGGTGACCGAGACCATGGGAAAGCGTCAGGCGGCTCGGCCGACTGTGCGTGTCGACCCCTCGTCACCCACAGCTCGGATGCCAGTGCCGCCTAGAGTCTGACCGGTGAGGCGGTCATGACTCCGAACGCTGGCGACGTCTCGACCGCGCTCGGCAGCGTTCGACCCGCCGTTCGGTTCGTGGCCGGGAGTCGTCGGCGCTCACTCGTCAAGTTGGCGTCCTTCGCCTTCGTCGGCGGGATCAGTGAGGCGCTCTTCCTGATCACGGTGACGCGTGCAGCGTTCGCCATCACCGGTGACGCCGACCGTGTGGGCATCGTTGCGGGCTGGTTTCTCTCCGTCGACCAGACGCTGCTGCTTGCGCTCCTGCTCGTCGTGATCCGGATCGGCATGGCGTCGTACGCATCCTGGCTCTCGGCCGATCTCTCCACCCAGGTGGTGGCTCAAGTCCGCGAGCGGCTCGCGAGAGCGTTCCTCGATGCCTCGTGGGAGCTGCAGCAAGACCTTCGCGCAGGGAGCCTTCAAGAACTGCTCACCACGTTCGCAGGCCAGGCGAGCGCGATGATCACGTCGCTCAACCAAGGCATCGTCGCCGCCGCCAACCTGGTCGCCCTCGTTGCGCTCGCGGTGGCCGTCGACCCGCTGGGCGCCGTCATCCTCGTCGTCTCGGTCGGCTGCCTCGGACTCCTGCTCCGGCCGTTGCGACGAGTCGTCCGCAACCGCGCCGACGCGGTGGTCCGGTCAGGCCTGGACTTCGCCACTGCTGCGAATGAGATCTCGCAGCTCGGGTTGGAGCTCCACGTGTTCCACGTCCAAGACGCAGCAAAATCGCACGTCGGAGCTCTCATCGAGCAGGTTCGAGAACGGACGAAGCGGTTGCAGTTCGCCGGCGGGCTCACCACACCGGCGTACACGGGCTTGGCTTACTCAGCCTTGTTGGCGGCGCTCGCAGTCGCGTGGCTGTCGAATGCTTCCAGCCTCACCTCGCTGGGCGCCGCCATGCTAGTCATGCTGCGGTCGCTCAGCTACGGGCAAGCGCTACAGGGTTCGTACGTGACCGCGTCGGCAAGTGCCCCCGCAATCGATCAGCTTCGAGGACAGATCGAGTCGATGGAAGCGGGTCGCCGCCACGACGCCGGACACCCCGTGGGCGAGATGGGTGCCATCGCCGCAGATCACGTCTGGTTCGCGTACACGCCTGGCGAGGACGTCCTCCGCGATGTCAGCTTCACCATCAATCCCGGTGAGATCGTCGGTATCGTCGGCCCATCCGGTAGTGGTAAGTCGACGCTCGTTCAGCTCTTGCTCGGACTGCGAGACCCGACGAGAGGGACCGTCTCTTCCGATGGCAGAGACCTGTGTGATTTCGACCGGGCCGAGCTCGCGCGCAAGGTGACCTTCGTCCCACAGGCTGCGCATCTCATCGCCGGAACCATCGCCGACAACATCCGCTTCTTTCGCAGCGGGGTCGCACAAGAGCGGATCGAGGAGGCAGCCCGGCTCGCGCACATCCACGATGACGTGGTCGGCTTTCCGGGCGGATACGCCCGACAGGTCGGCGAGCATGGCGGCCACCTCAGCGGCGGCCAGCAGCAGCGCCTGTGCATCGCCCGCGCCTTGGTCGAAGACCCGGACGTCCTCATCATGGATGAGCCGACGAGCGCACTCGACGTGCGTAGCGAACACCTCATGCGGACGACCCTCGTCAAACTGAGGGGTCGCGTCACCGTGATCGTGATCGCTCATCGCCTCTCGACATTGGACATGTGCGACCGGATCATGGTGATCCAAGAAGGGCGGCTGATGGGATTCGACACGCCGGCAGCGCTCGAGCAGTCGAACGCCTTCTACCGGGAGGCACTCAGCCTCTCGGGAATGCGCTGACGCAAGGAGGGGCACGGTCCGCAGCCGGCTGCTTCCCAGGAGCGTGGCCTCCTCCACTCAGAGATTAATGCCCGCAGAGCGTTGAGTTTGGCGTGGCTGACAACTTCGGGAACGATCGCCATCGACTATGTCGAACCTGCCTTCGGGCCCAACGTGTGAGCGGTACCTGCACCGAGCAGAGCGCACGCTGTCAGCAGTACTGGCGGCAGGTGCCAGACATAATCAACCGTTGCGTGAAGCCCGACCACGGTCACTGGCGCAGCGGCCAGTGAGGCTGCTGCAGGACGGCGGATGGAGGTGGCCCAGAGCGTGACCCAAGCCCAGCCGGCGAGCGCTGCAACGAGGACCAGACCGACCAGTCCATGCTCCGAAGCCACCTGCAGATACCCATGGTGCGCCCACCGCAGGTCGTCGTCGGTCGACACCGGATTCTGTTCGGCAAACTTCCCAGGGCCAATGCCGCGAAGTGGCTCATCACCGGCGAAGGCAGCCGCAGCGGCCCACAGTTCGCCCCGGGTCTCAGCCCGATCTCCCAGGCCGGCGATGTCAGAGCCGAGAGCCACCGCGGTGGTGACACCCAGGGTCAACGACACGGCGACGAGGCCCCCAATGACGGCAAAGCCTGCCCAGCGGGTGAGGGCGCTCAGGCTCAACAGTCCGAGAGCGACGGCGAGGGCAAGGACGCCAGCCACCGACCCGGCCGCAACCGTAAGTGCGCCGAGAAGTCCGGCGAGTCCAATCCAACCCCGCCGGGTTGCCATGTCGGCCTCGTCTCGCGCCGCTGCGATGGCGGCGACGACGCCCAGCGACGACAGGGTCGCGTTGCCGTTGGCGTAGCCGAGCGGCGCTCCCCCGGCGCTGAGCATGCCGGGCCAGGTGAGCACGATCGAGCCGGCGACCCCAACCGCCACCAGCCGTGGCACCGAACCGGGGCGAACGGCCAGCACGCGACCGACAGCTGTGGCGATCACCATGCCTGCGAGCAGGAGGAGTACCGGCCAGGGCCTTCCTTCGCCACCTCCGGCGAACACCCCCACCCAGACAGCGAGGAGCAAGACCAGCCCGAGCCCGATCGCGTCGAGGTGCCTCACGAGGAACGCATCCACCGGAACACCGACGGAAGGGTACGGCCGGAGGGAGCGACGTTTGCACGACCGACCATCACCCGGGACACGGCGCAGCGCAGGCACGATGGACCGGTGGCACTGTGGATCGCGGGCGCCGGGGGTGTGGGACGGGAGGCGCTCGACGTCGCGCTCGCGTGCGGCATCAGCGTCGCCGGCTTCATCGATGACGGGATCGCCGGCAATGAGGTCCGCGGCCTACCGACCCTGCGGCCCGGCGAGTTGCCCAGCCAGGCCAGCTTCCTCGTCGCGATCGGTGATCCGTCGGCTCGGCTCGAGGTCGCCGACCGCCTGGTTGCCCTCGGGCACTCGCCGGTGTCGCTCGTGCACCCACAGGCGATCGTCGGACCGCTCATCGACGTCGCCGCCGGTTCCCTGGTCTCCGGCGGGGCGCACATCTCCTCGTCCGTGACGCTCGGCCCGCACACGCAGGTGCACTACAACGCCACGGTCGGCCACGACTGCGTGTTGGACGAGGGCGCAACGATCCTGCCCGGCGCCAACGTGGCCGGGGCCGTGCACCTGCAACGGGCAGTGACCGTCGGCAGCGGCGCGATCGTGCTGCAGGGGCTGACCATCGGTCAGGGTGCCGTCGTCGGCGCCGGAGCGGTGGTGACGAAGGACGTCGCGGCCGGCACCACGGTCGTCGGCTCCCCGGCCCGACCGATCAAGGTCTGACTGTCACCCTCCGGCGAGCGCCCGGAACCAGTCGACGGTCGCCGCCAACCCAGAGACGAGCGGCACCGGCTCGACGTCGGGGAACAGCGACCGCAGCCGGGTCGTATCGGCCTGGGAGTGCGGCACGTCGCCGGCCCGAGTCGGGAGGTGCTCGACCTCCAGCGGGTGGCCGATCATCGTCTCGAGCTCGGCGATGACCTCGAGCAGCGTCACCCGGGAGCCGAAGGCCAGGTTCATGGGTTCGGGGTTGGACACCCGGCGAGCGATTGCGTCGCCCAGCACCGCGCAGACCGAGCCGACGTAGGTGAAGTCGCGGCTCTGGGTGCCGTCGCCGTGAACGGGCAGGGGCTTGCCGGCCAGACCAGCCTCGACGAATGCCGGGACAACGGCGGCGTAGGCGTGCCCCCCCGCCTGGAGCGGACCGAACACGTTGAAGAAGCGCACGGCGAGCACGTCCATGCCGAACGAGGCACCCCAGGCCAGAGCGTAGGACTCGGTGGCCAGCTTCGACGCGGCGTACGGGCTGACCGGGCGGGGCGCGAGGTCTTCGCGCTTGGGGAGGATCGGGTTCGCGCCGTACACCGAGGACGACGAGGCGACGATCACCTGTGCCGGTCGCTCCCGCTGCGCACCCGCTCGACGAACCGCTTCGAGGACCTCTGCCGTGCCGGTGGCGTTGACCAGATGGGAGGCCATCGGGTCCTGGATCGAGCGGGGCACCGATGGACGGGCGGCCAGGTGGACGACGGAGTCGACGCCCTCCACGACCAGGTCGAGGTCGGAGGCGCTCAGGATCGTTCCCTCCACCAGTCGAACCGGGACACCGTCGAGGTTGTCTCGGCTGCCCGTGGAGAGGTCGTCGAGCACCACCACTTCGTGGTCACCCTCGACCAGGTGCTTCGACAGGTTGGCGCCGATGAAGCCGGCCCCGCCGGTGATGAGCACGCGCATGGCCGGAGGGTACGGCACGTCCGGACACCACCCGGACGCTGCGATGTGGTGGGATTCCGCCCGTGCTGCTCGTCGCCGTCGCTGCTGGAGCGCTCACCATGGCGGTGCTCGCCACCGTGCAGCCCGCGCTCCCGACCCGCCTGCCACCGGTCCTCGTCTGGATCGCTGCAGCCGGTGGAGCAGTGGCCCTTGCGCTCGCCGACACCGCCCCGACCGGCTGGGAGCCCTTCGACCTGGCGCTGCGAGCGGCCTTGGGCGCCCTCGTGCCGATCGCTGCGGCACGGGCCGGCACCATCGCCACCTGCTGGCTGCTCTTGGTCTCTGTCGCCACGCTCTTCATCGCCATCGATGCTCCGTATGCCGTCGTCGCAGGCGCGGCCGCTGGAGCGTTCTGGGCGCTCACCGCCGCAGACGCGACCACCCCAGCGGCCGCCGCCATCGCCGCTGCAGCGGGAATCGTGCCGCTCGCCGACGTGGACTGGCCGGTGGCGACGGGCGCCAGCGCAGCCGCCGTCGCCGTGGCCGTGCTGCCGGTGCTCCTCGTCGGACTCGCTCGGACCGGGCGGCCGCTCCGGGGTCGCATCGTCCTGGCGCTGTCCGCCGGCGTCGTCTTCCTCGCGCTCGGCGCGGTCGCCGGGCTCGTTGCGGCACTCTCCGCCCGAGGTGACGTCGATCGAGCCGTTGACTTCGCCACGACTGGCATCGACCTCCTCGGAGACGACGACGATCGGGCCCGGGCGAGCCTGCGAGATGCCGCCGGGGCGTTCGCTTCCGCCGAGGAAGACCTCACCACCTGGTGGGCGCGGCCTGCCCTCGCCGTCCCCGGTGTCGCCCAGCAGGCCCGAGCAGTGGCGACGATGGCTTCGGCGGGTGCGGACCTGGCTCGCACCGCCGCTGATGCGTCCGAGGACGCCGATGTCGACTCCCTGCGCCCACGGGACGGACGGATCGACCTCGATGCCCTCGCCGCCCTGGAAGAACCCCTCGGCCGTTCGGTCCGCTCGCTGCGCACGGCTGAGCAGCGACTCGACGACGTCCAGAGCCCGTTGCTCCTCTCGCCCGTGGCTGATCGCCTCCAAACGCTCCGCAGCGAGGTCAACGAGGCCCTCGGCAGCGCGGATCTTGCCGCGCAGGTCGTCGATGTCGCTCCCGATCTCCTCGGTGCCGATGGACCCCGGCGCTACTTCGTCTCGTTCCAGAACCCGGCCGAGCAGCGAGGCAACGGCGGGTTCATGGGGAACTGGGCCGAGCTCAGTGCGCAGGACGGCGTCTTGAGCCTCAGCCGTTCGGGCCGCATCCGCGATCTGCGCCAGGCGCAGGACACGTCAGCCGAGATCGCGGGCGAGGAAGAGATCCAGCGGATCTACGGCCTGGCCTCCCGCACCTGGGGACTCGTCAACTTCTCTCCCGACAACCCGTCGGTCAGCCGCATGATCGCCCAGCTGTACCCCCGGTCCGGCGGTGCCGAGCTCGACGGCGTCCTCACGTTGACCCCCGCGGCGCTGGCCGCCTTCCTCGAGCTGACCGGTCCGGTCGAGGTCGAGGGCTACCCGGAGCAGATGACCTCCGAGAACGTGGAGCGGATCATGCTGCACGAGCAGTACCTGGTGTTCCCCCAGGATGACAATGATCGGCGGACGGACTTCCTCGCCACCGCGGTCGAGAACGTCTTCGACCGACTGCTCTCGATCGACCTGCCGGGGCCGAACGCGATCGCGGCCGAGCTCGGCCCTGCGGTCACGTCCCGAGACCTCCAGCTCTGGTCCCGGCACGAGGCAGAGCAGCAGCTGTTCGCACGCCTCGGCGCAGACGGCGACGTCTCCCGCGACGGTGTCGACTCCTTCGGCGTGGTCACGCAGAACTACAACGGCAACAAGATCGACTGGTTCCTCCATCGAGACATCTCCTACGACGCAGCGTGGGACCCGGAGACGGGGGAGGTGACGGCCACTCTCCGTGCCTCGATCGAGAACCAAGCGCCGTCGTCGGGGCTGCCCCCCTCCGTCATCGGCTGGGGTGGTGATGTGTCGGCGGGTCAACGGCCCGTCGAGGACGGGGAGAACTTCATGGCCGTGACCCTGTACACCACGTTCCCCATCGATCGGGTGCGGGTCGACGGCGTCGACGTGGCCTTCGAACGGGTGGCTGAGCTGCAGCACCACACGGCGCGCCTGTTCCTCTCCGTACCCCCACGAGGACGCCGCGTAGTGATCGCGGACATCGCCGGCGAGGTCGCCACCGGAAGTCGGTACGTTGTGCGCGCCCTCCGGCAACCCACCGCCAACCCCGACACCTTCGACGTCCGCCTCTCCGTACCGGACGATTGGACGCTCACGGACGCCGTAGAAGCCCGTGATTCCGGGGTTTCCGAGCTCCGCAGACAGTTCGAGTCCACCGATCGCGGCTTGCTGGTCGCGGACGCGACGCGGTCCCAAGACCGGGGTCGCGGGCTGCTGGACCGCCTCCGCGGTTGACCACTCTGCGCATCGACGGGGGTGGTCCGCATCCGTATAGTTCGAGGTGCGGGCCATCCCTCTCGATGGATGGCCGAGGCGGAAGAGGGCAGACATGGCGAAGAAGATCCTGGTGGCGACGGTGGCGGTGCTCGCACTGCTCGTCCTCCCGATGGTGGGCGCAGCTGGTGCGCAGGAAGGCGACAACCCTCCCGGTTGCACGACCGACCCGGACTCCTTCCCGGCGTCGCCGCCGTGCGTGGAGGTCCTGCCGGAAGAGGAGACCCCGACCGAGACCCCGACCGAAGTGGTCGTCGTCGACCGGACCCCGCAGGTCGCCGGCGTGCAGGTTCAGCGCCCACTGCCCCGCACGGGTAACGACATCGGCCCCACCGCGATCCTCGGCCTTGCGCTGACCGGTGCCGGTGTGGCCCTCGCCCTCGGCGCCCGCAAGCGTCGCAACAGCTTCGACGGGGTGTAAGCACCCCGTAGTACCCGCGGTTCCTGTCAGCACCGCTTCGCCGAAGGCCGAGCCCAGCGCTCGGCCTTCGTCGCGTCCGGGCTCCGGGCGCGAGCTGGCAACGCCGTTTGCCAGACTCGGCGGTCCAGCCAGCACCACTCGAGGGGGAACCGAACACCATGCCCACCGCTGCCGAGGTCCGCGCCCAGCTCACCGGGCCGGGAGGGATGTTCGAGATCACGACCGACACGGTCAACGGGGTCGAGGTTCAGACCTACAAGGAGCGGCTACCCAGCCTGCGCTCCATCCCCGAGCTGTCGATCCTGCGGGGTGAGCAGACCTTCCTGCGCTACGGCGACGAGGACTGGAGCTTCGAGCGGTTCATCACCACGGCCAACGGTGTCGGCCACGCCCTGCGCGACCAGGCGGGCGTGGTCCACGGCGACCGGGTGGCCGTGCTCAGCCAGAACAACCCCGAGTGGTGCCTCACCTTCTGGGGCACGGTCACCGGCGGGGCGATCCTGGTCGGGCTCAACGGCTGGTGGAAGGCCGAGGAGGTCGTCTACGGCCTCCAGGACTCCGGTGCCAAGGTCCTGGTCGCCGACAGGAAGCGCTTCGAGCGCATCGCCGACCAGCTCGACGAGTGCCCCGACCTCGAGCGCATCTACCTGACCCGGGACTGCGACCCGGCCGACTTCGCCGACGTCGTCGGTGACGCCCACCGGGACAAGCTGCACCGCTTCGACGAGCTGACCGGCGAGCCCACGGCGACGTTCCTCGACACCCCCATCGACGAGGACGACACGGCGGTGATCTTCTACTCCTCGGGCACCACCGGGAAGCCAAAGGGGATCATGTCGACCCACCGCAACATGGTCGCCAACCTGGCGAACACCATGTACAACTCGGTGGCCGGAGCCATGTCCGGCGGCGGCGCCATCCCCACCGGCGACGACCAGGCCCAGACCGTGGCGCTGTTCACGTCGCCGCTGTTCCACGTGTCGGGCTGCCACTCCACGCTGGTCGTGGGCATGCTCGCCGGGCTGAAGCTGGTGATGCCGGTCGGCAAGTTCGAGCCCGAGGACGCCCTGTCCACCATCCAGGAGCAGAAGGTCAACGTCTGGGCCACGGTGCCAACGATGATCTGGCGGGTCTGCGAGCACCCCGACCGCCACGAGTACGACACGTCGACGGTGATCTCGGTGGCCTTCGGCGGCTCCCCGTCGGCCGAGGAGCTGCAGCGCAAGGTGCGCGACACGTTCCCCAACGTCAAGACCACTTCCAACGCCTACGGCCTCACCGAGTCCTCCTCGGTCGCCACCGTCAACTCCGGCGAGGACGCCCTGCGCAAGCCCACCTCGGTCGGCCCACCCGTCCCCACCGTGGAGATCCAGGTGGTCGACGGTTCCGGCACCGCGCTCCCCACCGGCGAGGTCGGTGAGATCTGCATCAAGGGCCCGATCATCATGAAGGGCTACTGGAACAAGCCGGAGGCAACGGCCGAGACCATCGTCGACGGCTGGCTGCGCACGGGTGACATCGGCTACGTCGACGACGAGGGCTTCGTCTTCATCACCGACCGCAAGAAGGACATGATCATCCGCGGTGGTGAGAACATCTACTGCGTGGAGATCGAAGAGCGCCTGGTCCAGCACGACGCCATCGCCGACGCCGCCGTCATCGGCGTGCCGCACCCCGAGCTGGGCGAGGAGGTCAAGGCCGTCGTCCAGGTCGAGTCCGGCCGCACCATCACCGAGGCCGAGGTCAAGCAGTGGGTGGCCGACGGCCTGGCCAACTTCAAGGTGCCGGCCTACGTCGAGGTCCAGACCGACAAGCTCCCCCGCAACGCCTCGGGCAAGCTGCTCAAGAACGTGCTGCGGGGCGAGGGCGTCGTCTCCTTCGAGGAGACCATGTGAGGAGAGGCATCGCCGTCCTCGTCGCGAGCGCGCTCGCGCTGGCCGCCTGCAGTGGGGGCCCGTCCGACGAGGAGGCCATGGTCCAGGCGATCTCGGCCAGCATCCTGGAGGACGACACCTTCGCCGGCTACGGCATCACCGACGACGAGGCCGACTGCGTCGCCGAGTCCACGGTGGCCGGCCTCGGGGTTGGGCGCATGTCCGAGCTGGGCTTCGGCGGCGACACGCCATCCGAGGAGGAGATCGACCTGGCCGAGCTCGATGACCGCGAGGTCCAGGTCCTCGCCCGCTCGATGGAGACCTGCATCGAGGACGTCGACGACGTGCTGGTGGACACCGTCGCGACCAGCATCCTCGAGGATCCCGAGCCGACCTTCCCGATCGACGAGGCCGAGGCCCGCTGCGTGGCCCAGGCCGTCATCGACGAGATCCCGGCGAGCCGGCTCATCATCATCGGGGTGCAGGGCGAGCGCAGCGACAGCTCGGTGAGCGACCTGCGCCCGGCCGAGGTCGACGTCTTCGCCGACGCCTACACGTCGTGCATCGACGTGCGGACCATCCTGCTCGAGGGCATCGCAGCCGCCGGCACCGCGGACGAGGAGGTCCTCGCCTGCCTCGACGAGAACATCACCGACCGCGACATCAACACCATCTTCACGGCCGGGCTGGCCGGCGAGGACGCCGCCAAGACGGCGCAGCGGATCCTGTCCCCCGCCGTCATCACCTGCACGGAGCGTTGAACCGCCCTCCGGCGCGGTAGGCATTCGGCGTGGGTCTGCTCCCGTCACGCCAGAGCGAACGCCTCGCCCGCCACGGCGACGTGCTGCGCCTCGTCATCCGCCACGCCCGCCCGGGCCTGATCGACCAGGCCGGGCTCGAGGCCGAGCTCCAGGACCTCGAGGCCGCCAGCGGCGGCGGCGAGGAGGAAGCGACCGAGGCGGCCAGCTTCGCCTCGGACCTCGAGGCCATGGGCCCGACGTTCGTGAAGCTCGGTCAGGTGCTCTCCACCCGCGCCGACCTGCTCCCCCAGCACTACCTCGACGCCCTCGCCCGGCTGCAGGACGACGTCGGCGCTGTGCCCGTCGCCGACATCAAGCAGGTCATCGAGGACGACCTCGGCATGCCCGTCAAGGACATGTTCGACTCCTTCGACGACGAGCCCCTCGCCGCCGCCTCCGTCGCCCAGGTGCACCGGGCCCGCCTCGGCGACGGCACCGAGGTGGTCGTGAAGGTGCAGCGGCCGGGCATCGCCGAGACCGTGCGCAAGGACCTCCAGGTGCTCGCCGACCTCGCCCGGGTCGTCGACGCCACCACCGAGGTGGGTCGACGCTTCGCCTTCGTCGACTTCCTCGACTCGTTCCGCACCAGCTTCGTGGCCGAGCTCGACTTCCGCACCGAGGCCGACAACCTCCACACCTTCGATGCGCTGCTGGCCGGCCGGGAGCACCTGGGCGTCCCCCGACCCATCGACCGCCTCGTCAGCCGCCGGGTGCTCGTGATGACCTACATCGAGGGTCGGCGGGTCACCGACCTCACCCCGCTCGCCCGCCACGACTTCGACGGTGCCGCCATCGCCGATGAGCTGGTCCGGGCCTACATCGACCAGATCCTGATCCAGGGCCTGGTGCATGCCGACCCGCACCCCGGCAACATGCTGCTCACGCCCGAGGGCCGCCTGATCCTGCTCGACCTCGGCATGGTCGCCCGCCTCGGCCACCGCATGCGCCAGCACATGCTCGACCTGACGCTGGCCATCGCCGAGCAGCGCGCCGACCAGGCCGTCGAGGTGCTCGAGACCGCCGGCACCCGCCTCGCCGACTACGACCGCTCGACCCTCGAAGCCCACATCGCCGAGCTGCTCAGCCGCCACGCCGGCTCATCGGTGGCCACGCTCGACACCGGCTCGGTCATGCTCCAGCTGTCCCGGGCCTGCGGCAACGCCGACCTGCGCCCGCCCGCCGAGCTGGCCATGGTGGGCAAGGCGCTGCTGCACCTCGACGAGGTCACCCGCTGCCTCGACCCGGACTTCGTCCCCAACGAGACCATCGAGGACCACACGGGGGCCCTGCTGCGCCACCAGGTGTCCGAGGGTGCGAGCCAGCTGCGCCTCGCCCGCACCGCCCTCGACTCGGCCCGGATGCTCGAGAACCTGCCCCGCCACGCCGACCGGATCCTCGGCGACCTGGCCGACGGCACGCTGTCGATCAAGGTCGACGCGATCAACGAGGACGAGCTGCTGCACGGCATGGAGAAGATGGCCACCCGCCTCACCGTCGGCATCGTGCTCGCCGCCATGATCGTGGGCGCCTCGCTCGCCATGCGCGTGGACAGCGACGTGACGCTGCTCGGGGCGCCCGCCGTCGCGGTCGTGTTCTTCGTGCTCGCCTTCATCGGCGGCATGGTCCTGCTGGGCCACGTGCTGGTCACCGACCGCAAGGACCGGGCCAAGCGCCGCCGCCGGGCGTGAAGAGAACTGCTGCCAGAACACCTCGGCATCCGAGGGGTTCTGGCAGCCAGATTCCCCTCGTCGTCAGTCCTGGGCGCCGCCGGCGGAGTCCTTGACCGACTGCTTGCCGGCGGAGATGAACGGCATCATGCCGCGCAGGCGCTGGCCGACCTCCTCGATGGGGTGGGCCTCGCCCTCCTTGCGGAGGCGGTCGTAGTTGGCCCGGTCGCCGTTGGCCTCGGCGACCCACTCCTCGGCGAAGCGGCCGTCCTGGATCTCGTCGAGGACCTTGCGCATCTCGGCCTTCACGGCCGGGGTGATGATGCGGGGGCCGCGGGTGAGGTCGCCGTACTCGGCGGTGTCGGAGATCGAGTAGCGCATGCCGGCGATCCCCTCCTCGTACATGAGGTCGACGATGAGCTTCAGCTCGTGGAGGCACTCGAAGTAGGCGGACTCGGGGGCGTAGCCGGCCTCGGTCAGGGTCTCGAACCCGGCCCGCACCAGCTCGGTGAGGCCGCCGCAGAGCACGACCTGCTCGCCGAAGAGGTCGGTCTCGGTTTCCTCGGTGAACGTGGTCTCGAGGATGCCGGCCCGGCCGCCGCCGATGGCGTCGGCGTAGGACAGGGCCAGGTCACGGGCGGTGCCGGAGGCGTCCTGCTCGACGGCGATGAGGCACGGCACGCCGCCGCCCTCGGTGTAGGTGCGACGCACCAGGTGGCCGGGACCCTTCGGGGCGATCATGATCACGTCGACGTTCGCCGGCGGCTTGATCAGGTCGTAGCGGATGTTGAACCCGTGGGTGAAGCAGAGGACGTCGCCGTCGGACAGGTTCGGGGCGATCTCGGCCTCGTAGATGGCGGCCTGCTTGGTGTCGGGCAGGGTCATCACGATCAAGTCGGCCTCGGCGACGGCGTCGGCCACCGAGAGCACCTTCAGCCCGGCGGTCTCGGCCTTGCCCCGGGAGGACGAGCCCTCCTTCAGGCCGACGCGCACGTCGACCCCGGACTCGGCGAGGTTCAGCGCGTGGGCGTGGCCCTGCGAGCCGTAGCCGAGCACGGCGACCTTGCGGCCCCGGATCAGGCTCTGGTCGGCGTCGGACTCGTAGTACACGTTTGCGGCCATCTTGGACGTCTTCTTTCTCGGGGCGGAGCGAACGGCGTGGATGAGGGACAGCAGGTGTCCCTCAGGAACGAGATTCTCTCAGGCGGATCGGTTCTGGAGGGACTTGAGGCGGGGCGGGGTGCGCTCGAGCTTGGGCAGCGCGACGCGCCCGGTGCGCTGGAGCTCGACGATGCCGTAGGGGCGGAGGAGCTCCTCGACGTCGTCGAGCTTGTCGGGGTCGCCGTTGACGGCGATCGACAGCTCGTCGAAGCCGACGTCGATGACCGAGCCCTTGAACACGTCGACGAGCTCGATCACCTGGCTGCGCACCGACGGGTCGGCCTTCACCGTCGCGATCATCAGCTCGCGCTCGACCGAGTCGGCCGGGTCGAGCTCGGAGATCTTCACCACGTTGATGAGCTTGAACAGCTGCTTGGTGATCTGCTCGAGCGGCGAGGACTCGACGTCGACGACGATGGTGATGCGGCTGAAGCGCTCGTCGTCGTCGGTGGGGGCCACGGCGAGGCTGTAGATGTTGAAGCCGCGGCGGGCGAACAGGCCGGCGACCCGGGCGAGCACGCCGGGCTGGTTCTCGACCAGCACGACGAGGGTGTGGTGGCGCACCGGCTTGCCGGAGCCGGACGGCGTGGTGTTGTAGATGCCCGGCATCAACGCTCTCCGATCCCGGCGACCTGGCTGGGGTGGACCATGACCTCGGAGTTGGACCTGCCGGAGGCGACCATGGGGAACACCTTCTCGGCGGCGTCGGTGCGGAAGTCGATGACCACGGGCCGGTCGTTGATCTCGTTGGCCTTCTGAATGGTGGGCAGGACCTCTTCGGGGCTGTCGACCCGGAAGCCGGCGCAGCCCATGGACTCGGCCCACATCTTGTAGTCGGGCACGTCCTGGGACAGGAAGACCTCGGAGTACCGCTCCTCGTAGAACATCTCCTGCCACTGGCGGACCATGCCGAGGTAGCTGTTGTTCAAGATGGCGATCTTCACCGGGATCTTCTCGACCGACGCGGTGACCAGCTCCTGGGCCGTCATCTGGAAGCAGCCGTCGCCATCGACCGCCCAGACCATGCGGTCCGGGAAGGCGACCTTGGCGCCGATGGCGGCGGGCACCGAGAAGCCCATGGTGCCGAGCCCACCGGAGTTCACCCAGGTGTAGGGGTGGTTGAAGTGCCAGTACTGGCTGGTCCACATCTGGTGCTGGCCGACGCCCGAGCACACGATGGTGTCCGACGGCGTGTTGTCGCGCAGCGTCTCGAGCACGAACTGGGGCTTGAGCCGCTCGCCCGCCACCGGCTGGTCGTAGTGCAGTGGGTGCTTCTCCTGCCAGCCGCTGAGCGTCGACCGCCAGGACGTGATGTCGGCCTGCGTGCGACCACCCTCGAGCATCGAGCGGATGTTGCTCACCAGCTCCTCGATGATGAGGCGAGCGTCGCCGACGATGGGCACGTCGGGCGTGCGGTTCTTGCCGAGCTCGGCCGGGTCGATGTCGGCGTGGATGACCTTGGCCTTGGAGGCGAACTCGTCGAGCTTGCCGGTGACCCGGTCGTCGAAGCGGGCGCCCAGGGTGATGAGCAGGTCGCACTCCTGGAACGACATCACGGCGGTGTAGTTGCCGTGCATGCCGGGCATGCCGAGGCACAGCTCGTGGTCGTCGGGGAACGCGCCCCGGGCCATGAGCGTGGTGACGACGGGGATGCCGGTGAGCTCGGCCAGCTCCTTGAGCGCGTCGGCGGCCCGGGCCTTGAGGATGCCGCCACCGGCGTAGATCACCGGCTTCTCGGCGGCCAGGATCATCTCGGCCGCCTCCTTGATCTTGCGCGGGTGCCCCTTGGTGGTGGGCCGGTACCCGGGGAGGCCGGCCACGACCTCCTCGTCGGTCGGCCAGTACCAGTCGAGCGCCGAGCGGGCGTTCGTGGGGTCGACGATGTCCTTGGGGACGTCGATGAGCACCGGGCCGGGCCGGCCGGTGGTGGCGATGTGGAACGCCTCGCGCACGATCCGGGGGATGTCCTCGGCCCGGGACACCAGGTAGTTGTGCTTGGTGATCGACATCGTGATGCCGGTGGTGTCGCACTCCTGGAAGGCGTCGGTGCCGATGGCGGCATAGGGCACCTGGCCGGTGATGCAGACCATGGGGACCGAGTCGAGGTAGGCGTCGGCCAACGGGGTCACCACGTTGGTGGCCGCCGGGCCGGACGTGACCATGCAGACGCCGGGCTTGCCGGTGACGTGGGCGTAGCCCTCGGCCATGTGGCCCGCACCCTGCTCGTGGCGCACGAGGACGTGGCGGATCGAGGAGTCGATGATCGGGTCGTAGACGGGCAGGATCGCCCCACCCGGCAGGCCGAAGATGACCTCGACGCCCTCGAGCTCGAGCGCCCGGATGAGGGCTGCTCCGCCGTTGGTCGGTTCGTTCGGTTCCACTGCTGTTGCTCCTCCGGGCCTCGGCTCTGGCTCGGCTGTCGAAGATGGTCGGATCGGTGTCGGAAAACCACGACGGCCTCCCATCTGGGAGGCCGGAGTGCGCACGCGACGAGGGTGACGGCGTGCGCTAGGCGACGACTACCACGATTCGGTCTCGGTACATCGGACTCAATACTGGCAGAGCACCGAGCGCCCCACAACTTGCAAGGAGGACTCGCTCCCCGCAGCGACGAAGTGGGACGCAGTGCCTGGGGTCTCGTGCCAGACCGGGCTGATGGAGACGTCGCCGTCGGCGGTGTCGAGCACAAGGGGTTCGAATGAACGCACAGATCATCCGTGTCATCGCCAGAGGAGCAGCAGTCACGGTGCTGGCCTTCGGCTTCATCCTCGGGTCCGCTTCCCTCGCCGGTGCCCAGCTCCCACCCGAGCTCTCGCCCCCCGAGGACGAGCCCGAGGCCCCCGAGGACGACGGGGGCTCCGACGACGGATCACCGCTGCCCGACGAGCTCGCCCCGATCACGGACCCGCTGGCGCCGGTGCTCGACCCCATCCTGGAGCAGTTCCCGAGCGACGACGCCCCCGAGGACGACGACGGCACCGGTGACGACGGGTTCTCCGACGACGGGACCGCCGACGACGGGTTCTCCTCGCCCTCGAACGAGTCCTCCACCCTGCCCCAGACGGGCGGGACCGTGGCGATCGGGCTGGCTTCGGCCCTGGCCGCCGGCGCCCTGGTGCTGCGCCGCGTGCTGCGGGCCTGATCGCTCGCTGACGAACCGGCTCGCCGGGGTCCTCACCGGACCCCGGCGACGTCCTTGAGCTCCTCGAGGGAATCCTCGAGCATGTGGCACAGGTCCCACAGATCGGGCACGGCGTCGCGGCAGGCGACCAGGCCGAAGTCGCAGCGCCCGTTGTAGGACATGATCGTCATGTTCAGGCCCTGGGTGTCGGCGATGGCCGACACCGGGATGTACGACAGCATCTCGGCGCCGCCGGCGTACAGCGGGAACTGCGGGCCGGGCACGTTCGAGATGATCAGGTTGAACGGCGGGTCGATCCGGTTGGCGATGGCCGTGCGGGCCATGACGCGAGACGCCCGGGCGAAGATCGCCGGCGGCGCGAACTCGGCCACGTCGGTGAGCAGGTCCGCCGGCAGGGCCCCCAGGCTCTCCTTGGCCCGCAGGGTCTCCTCGTGGATGACGTGCAGGCGCTCGACGGGGTCGGCGACGTCGGTGGCGAGGGCGGCGAGCATGCCCGAGACCCGGTTCCCGTAGGTGAGCGCCTCGTCCTCGGTGCGCACCGACACGGGGATGAGGCAGCGGAGGGACTCCTCCGGCAGCTCACCGTGCTTGTCGAGATAGGTGCGCAGCGCACCGGAGCACATGCCGAGGACGACGTCGTTGACCGTGACGCCGAGCGCGGTCTTGACCGCCTTGATCTCCTCGAGCGGGACCGTGGTGAAGGCGAAGCGGCGGTGCGGTCCGATCTTGTTGTTGAACCGCGTGGAGGGGCGGGTGAGGCCGCCGGTGTGGCTGATCTCGACCGGGTCGTCCTCCTCCGCCCGCGGGTCCTGGCCGAAGAGCTGCGCCACCGGTTCGGGCACGGCCTTGGCCAGGTTCCCCCAGTCGAACGCCCGGCCGATCTGGGGCAGCTCGCGCAACATGCGCACGGCGAGGCGGCCCTGCTTGTAGGGGCGGGTCGCCAGCGACGTGAGACCCCGCAGGAGCATCTCCTCCTGGGTGGGGACCTGCTCGGGTGGCGGGCACTCCCCCGGGCGGGCCGGAGCGTCGGGCTCCAGGTCGAGGATGTTGGCGAGCAGCTGGGCGCCGCCGACGCCGTCGATGGCGGCGTGGTGGATCTT
>Ga0208490_100198_pt1 | contig 48908 bp, 51 predicted proteins | sample SubbioAug_CSWold_FD_184818 | JGI IMG/M metagenome (GOLD analysis project Ga0208490, IMG submission 184818) | Serpentinite rock and fluid subsurface biosphere microbial communities from McLaughlin Reserve, California, USA - CR11Aug_CSWold (SPAdes) | ecosystem: Environmental > Terrestrial > Deep...
TCCCCAGATCCCCATCAACAGCCCGACCCGGCACCGACGAACCCAACACCGGATTCGGCGACAACGCACACGGACAACCGGCAAGGTCCACGACAGCGACCGAGACGACTGCAGACTCAGTGTCTTGGGCAGCTGAATCCCGCGCTACAGCCTTGATGGTGTGGAACTCGGATGCGGAGACTCCGTCTGAATCCCAGCGGACTCCCCAGCCACCACCTGCGTCGGCGTCGACTCCAAGGGAGACTCCGTCAACGAAGAACTCAACCTGTGTCACCCCCACATCATCCGACGCGTTCGCCGTGATCGCGACCTCACCGCTCACGACGCTGCCGTCCGCTGGAGCGGTAATGCCCACCGTCGGAGGGCTGTCGGACACCGGCTGTCTGATGACGAGTCGATACGGCACTGCCGCAGTTGCGCCGTACACCTGGATCTGGAACTCGTCGTCGACTGTCGGCGTGTAACGGATCGAGCGCATGTCGTCACCCGAGGTCCCGGACGCGATCGCTGACGCGCTGCTCTCGCCCTCGTTCCAGTCGTAAAGATGGAGCGCGAGCGGGCCGACCGACGAGGCGTAGTGCAGGTCGATCTGGAGCTCTTCGCCAGCTACGGCGAACACCTGGGTCATGTCCGTTCCGTTGGTGTCGGTCGGACAGCTGACGCCGTCCTTCGTCGCCGGCAGGGACATCACCGTGAACTGGTTGATGTAGTCGTCGTTCTCGTACCGATCGTCACCAGGGCACGCGTCGACGGACGTGACCACGCCGTAGCGGGTGTCGGCGCCTGCGTTGTACACGCGGAGGTAGTGGTCCTCGTTGGCCGTGACCGGGAACACCAGTTGCTCGCTCGTCCCGGCCGTGGTGGCGCTCGCGAGCGGTTGCCCGGTGGGGGTAGCACCGAACAGGTCGATGTCGACATCGCCGCCCATGTCGTTGGCCGTGACGGTCACGCTCAGCGCTCCGCCGGCGATGCCCGGGATGACGTACCAGTCGTCGTTGACGCCGCAGAGGACACCGTCATTCGACTGTCCCCCGACCAAGAGGCGAGCGGTCGACGACGAGCCGTTGCCCTGACCGTCGTCCAGCGGGCAGAGGCCCTCGAGCTCCTGGAGCGTGGGCAGGAGATCGATCCGCGACTTGACGAGGTTGGTCGGTCCTTGCGGGGGCGGACCCGTGACCGTGCGGGTGTCTGTGACCGCCTGGCCGTTCGTCTTCAGCGCGTCGAGCAGCTCACTCAGCGTCGACGTCGGCGAAGCCTCCTTGAGCAGCGCGTACGCGCCGGCAACATGGGGGGCGGCCATCGAGGTCCCGCTCTTGTACCCGTACAGCCCTCCGGTCACAGCCGATTGGATGGACGAGCCCGGGGCGAGCACGTCGACCATGTCGGCCGAGTTGGAGAAGCTGGACAACCCGTCGGACTTCGTCGTGCTGCCGACGGTGACCGCCGACGAGATGCAGCCGGGCGCACCCACACCGTCGATGTAGCCGCTGTTGCCGCTGGAAATCACCGTCGCGGCCCCGTCGACGGCGAGCTGGTTGATCGCGGACGTCGTGGTTGGAAGGTCTCCGTCGCACGCAGCCGTGTACTTCCCGCCCCCGAGGCTCATGTTCACTGCGGCAAGAGGAGCGCTGAAGCTGCCGTAGTTGGCGTGGAGCCAATCGAGGGCGGCGTTGATGTCCGTGTAGCTGGCGCGGACGCACGGGGACGGCAACGCGTCACAGCTCGTCGTGATGTGGAAGACCTGGACGGCGACGATGCCGGCCGCAGGCGCCACACCGTGTAGGTCGGCCGATGCGCCGGCAGCGATTCCAGCCACGTGGGTGCCGTGGTCGCACGCCGCGATCGCACACGGCTCACCGGCTCCCGGACCGTCGTCGAAGGCTTTCCCATTCGGGCAGGACGTGACGGTGTTGAAGCAGACCTCGTCGATGACGCGCCCGGCGAACATCGGGTGCGCGCTCTCGACCCCGGTGTCCACGATGGCGACCGCCTGCCCCACGCCGGTCTTGGACAGTGACTGCAGATCGGCCGCGCCGATGAGCGGGACGCTGTCGTCGAGCGTGGGTGCCACCATCTGATCAACCTGGATGGATGCGGCGCTGTCCGAACCTCGGAGGCGATCGATCGCTTCCGGCGAGAGCTCCACGGCCAGTGACGGCAGGCTCACGTACTCGTGGAGGACCCGATGCTGCGCCCCCCGCAGCTCGGACTTGAGACGGCCCTGGGCCCGTGCGATCTCCGCCCGCTGCTGGCTACGTCGCTGGGCGCTCAGTTGGCCTTCGGGTGACCAGGCGATGGGTAGCTCGATGATGGCTCGCGCAGTTCCGTTGTCCTCTGCGGCCGCCTCGACCTCGCGGAACTCCTGCTCCGAGGGCCGCTGTCCTCGTCGGTCCGTCGATCCGTCGCGGTCTGGGGCCGTCGGCGGAGGAGGTCCCTCAGTGGTCGCCGACGCTGGCGCCGGCTGCGCTCCGAGCGTGACCGCGACCATCGCCGCGATGACGAGCACGGTCAGCGTGCGCCGACCCATCGTGTGACGCGCCATCGGGCGTCTCTCCATCTCCCGTGCGCGAGCTCCGTGCGCGCCGGCTGACCACCGACCGCTTACGGCTCTCGCCCGCCAACCTTCGGCCGAACCGTAACCCCGACCTCAGCGATGCGGCATGGACCGGATGGACCATTTCGTCTTCGGTCCGGAATTGACGCTCAGAGTGCCAATTTCCGAGCTGCGCGATCGCGGAGGCCCTCGCCTGACCACTCAGCTCGCCGGCGTCGGGACAATGGGGTGCTCCCGTCCGGTCGACCACTACCGTTGCCCGAATGGTCCCGATGGATCCGGCGGATGACGAACTGGACCTGCGGCACTACCTCGACGTCGTCAACCGTCGGAAGTGGCTGATCGTCGCCGCCACCGTGCTCGTCGCGGCCGTGGCCGTGGCGCTCTCGCTGGCGCAGACGCCGATGTACCGGGGCACCGCCGCCGTCCTGCTCCAGGGGGACGACGCCGAGCGCCGGCTGGGGTCCTCCCAGCAGCTCGACCCGCGCATCGACCAGAACCGGGTGGAGACCGAGATCGGGGTCATCGAGTCGAACCTGGTCGAGCGGGCCGTCGAGGAGGAGCTGGGGCGGGAGCCCGACGTCAGCGTGAGCGCCGTGGGCGAGACCGACATCGTCGAGATCTCCGCCACCTCACCGGAACCCGAGGAGGCCGCTGAGGAGGCGAACCTCTACGCCCAGACCTACGTGCAGTGGAAGCGCCAGCGCACCATCGACGACCTGCTGGCCGCCCAGGAGACCGTGCAGGCCGAGATCGACTCGCTCGAGACCGAGCTCGAGGACCTGGAGTCGCCGCTGGCCGACATGGAAGGGGCGCTCTTCGCCGCCGACACCGAGTCGGAGCGGGCCGACATCCGCGCCGAGATGGAGACGTTCGAGGAGGGCATCACCGCCCAGCGGAACGCCATCCAGAACGCCCTCGCCCTCTACCGCAGCGAGCTGTCGTCGCTGCAGGTGAGCCAGCGCATCACCCGCACCGGCGGTGCCCAGATCATCTCCGAGGCCCAGGTGCCCGAGGAACCCTTCGAGCCCCAGCCGCTGCGCAACGGCGTGCTCGGCATCGTGGTGGGCCTCATGCTCGGCGTCGGCCTCGCCTTCCTGCGCGAGACCCTCGACGACCGGGTGCGCTCGCGCGAGCAGCTCGAGCGCATCACCGGGTGGACCACCGTCGGCCTCATCCCCGTCATCGAGCGGGCCAAGGACGGCGAGCACGACCTGGCCACGCTCGAGGCGCCCACCTCCCCCGCCGCCGAGGCGTACCGCACGCTGCGCACCGCGGTGCAGTTCATCGGCCTCGAGGCGCCGCTCGACGTCGTGCAGGTCACCAGCGCCAAGCCGGGCGAGGGCAAGACCACCACCGCCGCCAACCTGGCCATCACGCTGGCCCAGGCCGGCAAGCGGGTGATCCTGCTCGACGCCGACCTGCGCAAGCCCCGGCTGCACAAGGAGTTCGGGCTGTCGAACGCCACCGGCTTCACGACGATGCTCCTCGACTCGAACCTGAGCGGCAACGCCTTCCACCGCACGAAGGTCCCCAACCTGGTGGTGGTGCCCTCCGGTCCCCCGCCGCCCAACCCGTCCGAGCTGCTCAGCCTGCAGACCACCAAGCAGGTGCTCGGCCTGCTGCGCGACGAGTGCGACATGCTCGTCATCGACTCGCCGCCGGTGCTGCCGGTGACCGACCCGCTCATCCTCTCCGGCTACGTCGACGGCGTGATCGTGGTGGCCAACGCGAACGAGGCCGAGGCCAAGTCGCTCACCCGCATGCGCGAGCTGCTCGAGCAGGTCAATGCCAACGTGGTGGGCGTGAGCGTCAACCAGATCGACTCCGACGCCGGCTACGGGTACGGCTATGGCTACGGGTACGGCACCTACGCCGCCGACCCGCAGCCCGATGCGCCCGACGGCGACGACGAGGGCACGCGGGGCGAGACGCCCTCCAGCGCCTTCAACCGCTGAGGGTCTGCGAGCGCTCCTCGAGCCGGGCCACGACGGCGTCGGCCACCTGATCGACCAGGCGGTCCCACTCCTCGTTGAGCTGGCGCAGCCGGATGTCGACGGCCGCGACCCGGCGCTCGAGGTCGCGCAGCGCGGCGGCGACGGCCGGCGCGTCGGCCAGCTCGGGTAGCGGGTCCGGAGGCGCGCCCTCGGGCTCGGGCGGGCGTCCGTTCACCTCGGCCGCTTGTTCGACACCCGCCGGCGCCACCTCTCCCGTCACGGCGCGCCGCAGCCGCTCCACCCACGCCTCGTCGTCCACGAGGCGACTGTTCGCCCCTCGCTGCGGGGCGTCCTGCCGACGGAGTCTCCATAGGCTTGCGTTCATGACGAAGTCCGTCGTCCACGTCGGCGTCAGTGAGGCGAAGACCCACCTCTCCCGCCTGCTCGGGCGCGTCGAGGCCGGCGACGAAGTGGTCATCGCGCGCCGCGGCCGTCCCGTGGCGCGTCTCACGGCTGTCGAGACCGACCGCATCCCTCGGTTCGGCACAGATCGCGGTGCCGTCGTCATCGGCGACGACTTCGACGCCCCGATCGACTTCCTGCGCATCGAGTAGCCGTCGGCGAGGGCGGCGGATGCCGCCCACGGCGTGACGACCTCTAACCTGCCCCGACCTTGCCCGAGGTCATCGAAGTGCTGGTGGTCCTGGCCGCGGGGCTCGCTGCTGCCGCGGCCGTGCGCGCCGTGGCCCGCGCCCGGCCGAAGCTGTTCCACCGCCCGCAGCGGCTCCTCACGTGGGCGGTCGTCGCCGCCTCGGCCGCCGGCGCGGTCGCCGCGCCCGTCTCCCCCACCGACATCGCCTGGGTCGACGGCGTCTACAAGGCGGCGTTCGCCGCGCTGGTCACCTTCGCCGCCGGGCGGTCCCGCCGCGGGCCCCGGCTGATCGTCGGAGCGGCCGCCGCCATCGGCACCGCCGGCGCGTGGCCGTGGAACCTCGTCGCCTTCGTCGCCCTCGGCATGGCCACCGGCTCCGCCACCATCCGCCGGCCGGCCCGGCCGCTGGGCACGGTGATCGGCGCCCTGCAGGTGCAGGCGCTGCTGCGACTCGCGTGGCCCGACGTGCCCTACGCCACCGCCGCCCTCGCCGCCCTCGGCGCCGTCGTCCTCGTGGTGTCGGGGATCCGGCACGCCCGCAGCCGGGAGAGGAGGCCGGTGGGCGTGCTGCTCGGCGCCGCCGCCCTGGCCGGGCTGGTGGTCGTCGTGCTGCTCGGCATCGGGGGCCTCCAGCTCGGGCGCGACCTGGTCGGCGGTGCCCGGGCCGCCGACCGGGGCCTCGACGCCATGCGCGAGGCCGAGACCAGCACCGCCGTCGAGCAGCTGACCCTGGCGGACGTCCGCCTGCGCGACGCCCACCGGGGGTTCGACAACTCGCTGCTGCAGCCGGCCCGCTACCTGCCGGTGGTCGGGCGCTACCTGGAGATCGGCGAGGAGCTGATGAGCGCGGCGGCGACGGTGGTGGAGCCGGCGCTGGAGAGCGCGGAGCTGGCCGACGGCGATGCCCTCCGCATCCGCGACGCCCGGGTCGACCTGGCGGCCGTCGAGGCGCTGCGGCCCCCGCTGGTGCGCACGCTCGAGGCCGTGCCCGGCGCCCGCTTGGCGGTCGCCCGGCTCGACGGCGAGAAGCTGCCCGGCGTCGTGGCCGACCGCATCCGCAGCCTCGACGATTCCCTCGCCGACGCCACGGCCGACGGCGAGTTCCTGCTCGACGTCCTCGACGTCGTGCCCCAGCTGCTCGGCCAGGGCGAGCCCCGCCGGTGGTTCGTGCTGATGCAGACCCCGTCGGAGCAGCGGGCCAACGGCGGCATCGCCGGCGGCTTCGGCGAGCTGCTGGTTCAGGACGGCGAGCTCGAGCTGGTGCGCTCCGGGCAAGGAGGCGAGCTCAACCAGACCGGCGCACCGTGGGACCTCGGGCCGGTGGCCGAGGAGTATTCGCGCTACGGCGACAACGGGCCGCAGCGCTTCTTCCAGAACGTCACCAACGTGCCCCACTTCCCCACCGTCGGGCAGGCGATCACCGCGATCTACCCGCAGGCGGGGGGCGCTCCGGTGGAGGGCGTGATCAGCGTCGACCCCAAGGTGCTCGGCGCCCTGCTGTCGCTCACCGGGCCCATCGAGGTGCCGGGCTGGCCCACGCCGATCACCGACGAGAACGCCGAGCGCACGCTGCTCTACGAGCAGTACCGGCGCATCACCGACCCCGTGGAGGGCGCGCAGTTCATCGCCGACACGGTGCAGGCCACCTTCGACCGCCTGCAGGCGACGGCGCTGCCGGCGCCGGCCCGGGTGATGCGGACCCTGTCGCCGATGGTGCAGGCCGGCCGGCTCAAGCTCTACAGCGCCCGCCCCGAGGAGCAGGCGCTGTTCGAGGAGATGGGCGTCACCGGCGCGCTCCCCGAGGTGGAGGGCGACTTCTTCCAGGTGGCGACGTCGAACGTCGGGCAGTCGAAGATCGACTGGTTCCAGCGGCGGTCGGTCTCTTACCGGGCGAAGGTCGACCCGGTGACCGGTCGGGTGGAGGCCGTCGCCACGGTGACGATCACCAACCGGGCGCCGGCCTCCGGCGAGTCCGACCTGCTCATCGGGGGGACGAACTTCCCCGAGCCCGGGCCGACCGGGCGCAGCCGCCTCTTCGTCGACTTCTACTCGGCGCTCGACCTGCAGGCCGCCACGCTCGACGGCCAGCCGATCGACCTCGTCGAGGACCAGGCGTACGGCCGGAACCAGTACTGGACCGTCCACACCATCCCGGCCGGGGGGTCGGCGACCTTCGAGGTCTTCCTGAGCGGGCTGACCGACCCCGGCCGCTACGGGGTGGACCTGGGAATGCAGCCCGTGGTGCGGCCCGATCTGCTAGACGTGGCGGTCGAAGCGACCAGGCGAGCCGAGGCGGAGCTCGGACCGGGGCTGACGCTGCGAGACGGCGTGGCCTCGGCGCAGCTGGAGCAGCTCCGGCCGGGACGGTTCGCCGTCCGCTGGAGCCGCTGAGCGAAACGCTCCCGTCGCACGCAATGTCATTTTCACGGCAATTGCGTGACGGAGGCGGATCGGCCCGTTAGGGTGCCCCTCGTCATAGTTCGGCGGACAAGAAGGGGTCGATCGCGTGAAGCGTGTCGCACTTGCATTTCTGATGGGAGCCTGTCTGGCCCTCATCACGGGGGTCCCAGCGTGGGCCCAGTACGGAGGCGGTGGGGGCGGCACCACCACGACGACCACCTCGACCACGGCGCCGGGGGGCGGTGAACCCGACCAGCCCCGCACGGAGGCCAGCGTCTCCGACGACGACGTCGAGCCCGGTGACACCGTCACCGTCTCGGCCCCGCCGGTCTTCGCACCCGGCTCGCCCATCACGGTGAACCTGGTCCGCGCCCAGTCGGGTGCCGACGCCCAGCAGCTGGCCACCGGCACCGCCGGCGCCAACGGCTCGGCGAGCCAGTCGGTCACCATCCCGCAGGTCCCCGACGGCGTGTACTTCGTGTACATCACCGGCAAGGACGCCGACGGCAACGACGTGGTCGCCATGGCCGCCATCGTCGTCCGTGGCGGCGTCGCCGCTCCGGCCGCCGTCCAGGGCAACGCCGCCGCCGTGCCCGCCCCCGTGGCCCAGGCCCAGGGCGTGGCCCCCGACACCGAGGCCGCCGTGGTCGACGCCGTCACCGACGGCGCCGGCGTGGTGCTCTCGCCGCAGGGTCAGCTGCAGGTCCGCACGGCCGCCGGCCTGCAGGACGCCAGCACGCTGCCCACCACCGGCAGCGACGACATCTCGAAGCAGGTGACCGTGGGCGCCGCGCTGCTGCTCGCCGGCACCGGCCTCGTGGTCCTGCGCCGCCGCCGCACCGGGGGGTTCGCCAAGTGAAAATGCGCCGCACCCTCATCGCTGCCGTCGCGGTCGGCGGCATGTCCGTCGCCACCGTCGGCACGGCCTTCGCCACCGCCGACGTGGAGGCCACCCGCCTGGCGGGCCAGAACCGCTACGGCACCAGCCAGGTCATCGCCGACACCACGTTCACGGACGCCACGGTGGCCGTGATCGCCAGCGGCGAGTCCTACCCCGACGCCCTCGCCGCCAGCTACCTGGCCGGGGCCCTCGACGGTCCGGTGATCCTCACCGCCAGCCAGCAGCTGAGCGCCGAGGCCCGCACCGCCCTCCAGGACATCAACGCCGACGGCGTGATCGTCGTGGGCGGCACGGCGGCCGTCAGCGAGAACGTGGTCAACCAGCTCGCCGCCGCCGGCCTCGAGGTCGACCGCGTCGGTGGCCAGGACCGCTACTCCACCGCCCGGGCCATCGCCCAGTCGGTGCCCGAGGAGCAGATCGGCTCGCTCGACAGCGAGATCGGCCGCACCGCCATCGTCGCCTCCGGGCAGGGCTTCGCCGATGCGCTGTCCGCCGGCCCGCTGGCCTACGGCTCGGCGTTCCCGCTCCTGCTCACCCCGACGGCCTCGCTGTCGCCGGAGGTGTCGGGCGCGATCGACACCCTCGACATCGAGCAGGTGCTGATCATGGGTGGCACGGCCGCCATCTCGGCCCAGGCCCAGGCCCAGCTCACCGCCCTCGGCGTCGACGTGCGCCGCATCGCCGGCCTCGACCGCACGGCCACGGCGGCCGCCATCGCCGACCTGGCCGTGGACGAGCTGAGCTACTCCACCACCCACGTGAACCTGGCCCGGGGCGACGACTTCGCCGACGCCCTCTCCGGCAGCGCCAACGCCGGCGAGGAGCAGGCGGCGATCCTGCTCACCCTGACGCCCAACCAGCTCGGCACGGCCGCCCAGAACTGGCTGGCCGACAACTCCGGCACGCTGACGTCGATCCACGTCTTCGGTGGGACGACGGCGGTCTCCGACTCGACGGTCAACGCCGCCGAGGTCGCCGCCGGTCGAGCGCCCTAGCTCGACGCTGACGAACCCCGAGAGCGCCGCCCGGTCCACCCGGGCGGCGCTTTCGCGTCCGGGCTGGAACACCCCGCCGCGCATCATGATGCTATCCTCGACGCATGAGGACGACGTTCAAGTTGGACGACGATGTCGCGGCGGAGGTGGAGCGCCTCCGCCGAGACGAGGGACTCGGGCTGAGCGAGGCGGTCAACCGGCTCATCCGCCAGGGCATGGCCCAGCCCCACCGACGCGCGACCTACGAGCATCGCAGCGTCGACGTGGGCCTGCGGATCGATGTCACCGACATCGGCGCCGTCCTCGATCTCCTGGACGAGAGCTGACGTGCTCGTCGACGCCAACCTGCTCCTCTACGCCGTCGACCGGTCATCGCTTCACCACGCGCGCGCCGCAGCGTGGCTGGTGCAGGTGCTGAACGGCACGACGCGCGTCGGCATCCCCTGGCAGACCATCGGCGCCTTCCTCCGCATCATCACCCACCCGCGGGTGACCACCCACCCGTTGGACGGCGCGCAGGCGTGGGCGTTCGTCGAAGCCTGGCTGACGGCTGATCCGGCCTGGATCCCGCCAGCATCGCCGCGCACCGCGGCGGTGTACGGGGATCTCGTCGAGTCCGTCCCGGTCACGGGCAACCTCGTCCCGGACGCGATGCTCGCCGCGTTGGCGATGGAGCACGGCCTCACCGTGATGAGCGCCGACACCGACTTCGCCCGCTTCCCTGGGCTGCGGTGGGAGAACCCCCTCGGTCGGCGGTGAGCACCGGTCGAGCTGACTCGGCCCGCTGATCTCCCGGCTCAGGCGTCGGTGCCCGGGCGGCGTTCCTTCTCGGACTCGGGGTCGCCCTTGTAGCCGGGCGGGTAGGTGCGGGCCAGCTCCTCGGGCGTCGGCTCGTAGGGCTGGTGCGCCTCCTTGGGCAGCAGCGCCGAGATCGCCGACATGATGCGCTTGGTGTCGGCGTCGTCGGAGCGGTGCTTCAGGTCGACCGGGTCGCCCACCCGCACGGTGACGAGGGGCGGGTTGGTCACGTTCAGCACGTTGGGCAGCCGGGACGAGCGGGGCCACACCTGCTCGGTGCCCCAGAAGCCGATGGGGATCACCGGCACCTTGGTCATCTTCGCCAGCTTGGCGGCCCCCCAGCGGCCCTTGAGCTCGGGGTCGAAGAACGCCGGCCCGCGGGGGATGGTGCCCTGGGGCATGATCGCCACCAGCTCGCCGGCGGCGATGGCCTCGGCAGCGGCGCGCAGGGGCTCGTCGGACCCCGAACCCCGCTCGACCCGGATGCCGCCCATGGCCGTGGCCACCTGCCCGACGACGGGAGCGTCGAACACCTCCTTCTTGCCGAGGAAGCGCACGGGTCGCCCGGTGCGGGCGATGGTGACCGCCATGGTCAGCGTGTCGAAGTACGAGCGGTGGTTGGCGACGACGATGCAGCCGCCGTCCTTGGGGATCTTGTCGGTGCCGGCGATGTCGAAGCGGGCGTACGGGATCAGCTCGGGGCGGGCGAAGGGCAGCAGCGCCTGCGCCGGCTCGACGGTGCCCAGCAGCTTCGGCACCCCCGGCGGCTTGTCGAGGTACCGGACGGGCCAGCGGCGCAGCATCGCCACGGCGAGCATGCGGGGGTCGGGGTTGACGACGGTGGGGTGCTCGACGGCCGACAGCAGGGGCACGTCGTAGAAGCTGTCGGAGTAGGCCCAGGATGCATCGAGGTCGACGTCGTGGTCGTCGGCCCACTCCTTCGCCGCCGCCAGCTTGCCCGGGCCCCACACGAAGTGGCCGTCGATGGAGCCGTCGTAGTTGCCGTCGTCGTCGACGCCGTAGCGGGTGGCGATGACGTGGTCGAGGCCGATGCGCTCGGCGAAGGGCCTGACCAGGTCGTAGGGCGAGGTGGTGGCCAGCACCAGGGGCCGACCCGCCTCCCGGTGGCTCTGGATGATCGGGGCGGCGTACGCGCAGACCATCGGCGCCAGCAGCTCGGCCGCGAGCGCACCGGCCTCCTGCACCGTGGCCTGGACCTGGCCCCGGCTGAACCGGGCACCCTGGCGGGCGAGGAGCATCGAGGGGCGGTTCTCGCCGATGGCGTCGAAGAGCCGGTACAGCAGGTTCTCGCCGGGGACGGTGCGGTCGCTGATGAGGCCGACCGACCGCAGGGCTCCCGTGAGGATCGGGCCGCTGGCGCCCCGCAGGAGGGTGCGGTCCAGGTCGAAGAAGGCTGCAGGCGTCGACATCGTGGGCGACCGTACCGCCGGGCGCCGAGGCCGCGCGGGCGGAGACGGCCCCGCCACGGTCGTCCCGGGGAAAACCGGACAAAAGGGTTGTCACTCGAACGTGTGTTCGCTATCGTGGTGAATGTGACGGGGGGACCGGCGACCATGGCGGAGGTGCTCGAGCTGCTGGCTCGGGCGCGCGACGTGTGCTCGCGCCTGGATCCGGCGGCGATCGGGCTGGCCGAGGTGCCGGGCGTGTTCGACGCCGTGGCCGAGCTCGACCGGTTGGCCGGCGGGGCCGTGCTGCGGATGGCCGCCCGCTACGAGGAGGCCGGGGCGTGGAAGCGCAACGGCGCCCGCTCCCCCGAGGACGACATCGCCCGCAAGACCGGCACCGGTACGGGACGCGCCCGCCGCAAGCTGTCCACGTCGAAGCGGCTGCGCTCGCAGCCCAAGACCGACACGGCCGTGCGCTCGGGGACGGTGTCGCCCGAGCAGGCCGACGAGGTGTCCGAGGGTGCCGGGGCCGCGCCCGAGGCCGAGGACGAGCTGCTCGACACGGCCCGGCGGGCGCCCATGCACGACCTGCGGCGGCGGGTCGCCGAGGAGCGGGCCAAGGCCGACCGCGACCGGGAGGAGCGGGCGGCGCGCCTGCACCGGAACCGGAGCGTGCGCCGCTGGGACGACGCCGACGGCATGGCCAACCTGCTGCTGCGCCTGCCCGGCGAGTCGATGGCCACGGTCGACGCCCGGTTGAAGCCGCTGATCGACCGCGCGTTCGCCGACGCCCGCGACGCCGGCCGGTTCGAGCCGGTCGAGGCCTACGGGGCCGACGTGGTGCGCGACCTGCTCCTGTCCGAGGGAGCCAGCGCGTCCGGCGAAGGGTCGAGCGGCTCGTCGAGGCGGCAGGCGGTGCGACCGGAGAAGAAGGTCGTGGCCTTCATCGATGCCGAGGCGCTGAACCGGGACCGGGTGGAGGGCGAGGAGACCTGCGAGATCGCCGGCGTCGGCCCCGTGGCCGTGTCCGCCGTGCGCCGCCTGCTGTCGGATGCCTTCCTCACCGTGGTGTTCCGCAAGGGCACCGACGTCCTCAACGTCACCCACCTCGGCCGCCAGGTCACCGCCGCCCAGCGCACCGCCCTCGAAGCCCGGGGGTGCCGCTGCGAGCGCTGCGGGTCCCGGCACCTGCTCGACATCGACCACAACGAGGGGTGGACCCTCACCCACGACACCCGCCTCGAGGACCTGTCCTGGGTGTGCTGGCACTGCCACGAGCTCAAGACCCGCCACCACCTGCGCCTGGTCGGGCCCATCGGGAACAAGCGGCTCGTCCGGCGTGACGGCACCGACTGGGACCCGCCACCGGACGAATCCCCGCCGCCGGAGGAACCGGCCCGGGCCGGTCCCGAGCAGGGCGACCTCTTCACCCTCGCCCGCTGAGCGAGTGGCCGCCGAGCCGCACCCAGATCCCGCCGGCGTGCCCGGAGACCCGTGCGGTCCCGGGTGCGCTGCCGCGCGCCCGCCGACAGGCGCGTACCTGCGCCGCCGGCCGGCGTCGGGAGCGCGCCGACTCGCCGGGCGAGCAGACGACACGCGGGGTCGCCCGCCGACCGCACGGGAAAAATGAGGGGAGCCGGTCCAGGGGGGACGGACCGGCTCCTCACCTCAGTGGTGCCTCCGGCAGGATGGGGGGACATCCGGAGTGCCGGGCACGCTGTGCGCTCGGAGCGGGTTACGGGGGGACGTTCCGCTCCGGCGATGTGCTGTTCACTCTGCCGGACCCGTCCACATCTGTCCAACAGTTCTTCTAGATGCCTACCATCTGGTAGGCAGATGGGCATGGAGCTCCGCCAGCTGACCGCCCTGCTCGCCGTGGCCGAGCACGGGTCGTTCTCCGCCGCCGCCCGGGCCATCCACACCGTGCAGTCCAACGTGTCCACCCACATCGCCCGCCTCGAGCGGGAGCTGGGCGTGCCCCTGGTCGACCGCTCCTCCGGCGGGCTCACCGAGGAGGGCGAGGCGGCCGTGGCCCGGGCCCGGCGCATCCGGGCCGAGCTCGACGCCCTGCAGAGCGACGTGGCCGCCCTGCGGGCCGAGGTGGTGGGCAGCGCGCGGGTCGGGATGATCGGCTCGATCGGCCGGTGGCTGGTGCCGAGCCTGCTCGCCGGCATGCGCGACCGCCACCCCGGTGTCGACCTCGTCATCGTCGACGCCACCACCACCTCCCTCCTCCCCCAGCTCCTCGACGGCTCCCTCGACCTCGCCGTCCTGAACCTGCCCGTGGCCGATCCCGAGATCGGCGTCGAGCCGCTCTTCGAGGAGGAGCGCATCCTCGTCGTCCCCGGCGACCACCCCCTCGCCGGCCGGGCCGAGGTGCCGCTGTCGGAGGTCGCCGCCCACGGGCTCGTGCTGGAGCCGAAGGGCACGGCCTTCCGCGACGAGCTCGACCGGGCCGCGGCGGCCGCCGACGTGGTGCTGCAGCCGGTCGCCGAGGTCGACGGCATGACCCTCGTGGCGTCCCTCGCGTTCCGGGGCTTCGGGCCGGCGATCCTGCCCATCACGGCCACCCTCGAGGAGCCGCCGGGGGCCTGGATGCGGGTCCACGTGCCCGAGCTGCGCCACCGCGAGGTGGGCCTCGCCCGCCGGCGCAGCGGCCGCCTGGCCGCCCCGGCGCGGGTCACGCGCGAGGTGCTGCACGAGCTCGTCGCCGCCGAGGCACCCCGCCACCCCGGCGTCGACGTGCCTGACCGCAACGCCTAGTCTCCCGGCCGGTTCCGAGACCATCCGCGACACACAAGGGGCACGATTCGTGGCCGAGTCCATCACGATCACCGACAACCGCACGGGGGAATCCGTCGAGATCCCCATCGAGCACGGTGGGGTGAGCTCGGGTCCGTGGACGAAGCTGCTGCCCGGCATCTGGTTCGAGGACGAGGCGTTCACCGCCACCGCCGCCACCCGCAGCGCCATCACCGAGATCGACGGCGACGCCGGCATCCTGCGCTACCGGGGCTACCCCATCGAGCAGCTGGCCGAGCAGTCGAACTACCTCGAGGTCGCCTTTCTGCTCATCTTCGGCGAGCTCCCCGACGACCAGCAGCTGGCGGCGTGGACGCACGAGATCACCTACCACACGTACATCCACGAGTCGGTGCGCAAGCGCTTCCTCGAGGGCTTCCACTACGACGCCCACCCCATGGGGATGCTGGTCTCCGCCGTCGCCGCGCTGTCGACGTACTACCCGAACGCCAAGGACATCAAGGACGAGGAGATCCGCCACAAGCAGATCGTCCGCCTCATCGCCAAGATGCCCACCCTGGCCGCCGCCTGCCACCGCTTCAGCGTGGGCATGCCCTTCGTGTACCCGGACAACAGCCTCGGGTTCACGGCCAACTTCCTGTCGATGATGTGGAAGGTCGCCGAACCCCGCTACGACGCCAACCAGGCGCTGGCCAAGGCCCTCGACGTGCTGTTCATCCTCCACGCCGACCACGAGCAGAACTGCGGCACGACGGCCATGCGGGTGGTGGGCTCCTCCCACGCCGACCCGTACTCGGCCACGGCCGCCGCCGCGGCCGCCCTCTACGGCCCCCGCCACGGCGGCGCCAACGAGGCCGTGATCAAGATGCTCACCGAGATCGGGTCGCTCGAGAACGTGCCCGCCTTCGTCGACGCGGTGAAGGAGGGCAAGGGCCGCCTCCAGGGCTTCGGCCACCGGGTGTACAAGAACTACGACCCCCGGGCGAAGATCATCAAGCAGACGGCCGAGGAGGTGTTCGAGGTCACGGGCAAGAACCCGCTGCTCGACATCGCCCTCAAGCTCGAGGAGGTGGCGCTCTCCGATGACTACTTCGTGTCCCGGAAGCTCTACCCCAACGTCGACTTCTACTCGGGGCTGATCTACCAGGCGATGGGCTTCCCCATCGAGATGTTCACCGTGCTCTTCGCCATCCCCCGCACCGCCGGCTGGCTGGCCCACTGGCAGGAGCTGCTCCAGCAGGACCAGCGCATCGCCCGGCCCCGCCAGCTCTACGTCGGCCCGGGCGTGCGCGACTACGTGCCCATCGACCAGCGCCAGTAGCGATGCGGGCGGTCACGATCCGCGACGAGGCGCTCCACTGGGACGAGCACCCCGATCCCCGGCCCGGCGCCGGCGAGGTGCTGGTGCGGGTCCGGGCCGCCGGGGTCAACGCCGCCGACCGGCTGCAGGTGCGCGGGTTCTACCCGGCGCCGCCGGGCAGCCCGCCCGACATCCCCGGCCTCGAGCTGGCCGGCGAGGTGGTCGAGCTCGGACCGGGGGCCACCGCGTTCTCGCCCGGTGACCGGGTCATGGCCGTGGTGGGCGGCGGGGGCATGGCCGAGCTGGCCGTGGTCCACGAGCGCCACCTGCTGCCGGTCCCGGACGCGCTGCGCTGGGAGCAGGCCGGCGGCTTCGCCGAGACGTTCACCACCGCGCACGACGCCCTGTTCACCCAGGTCGGGCTGGGCATGGGCGAGCGGATCTGCGTCCACGGTGCCGCCGGCGGGGTCGGCAGCGCGGCGGTGCAGCTCGCCGCGTGCGCCGGCGCCGTGGTCGTCGCCACCGTGCGCAACCCCGACCACCACGCCGCGGTCACCGGCCTGGGCGCCGACGAGGTCGTCGACCCCGGCGAATTCACCGAACGCGGCCCCTTCGACGTCATCCTCGAGCTGGTCGGCGCGCCGAACTGGCCGGCGAACCTGCAGGCGCTGGCCACCTGGGGCCGGATCATGGTCATCGGCGTCGGCGCCGGTCCGAAGACCGAGCTGTCGCTGCTCGACCTGATGCAGAAGCGGGCCACCATCCGGGCCTCCACGCTGCGAGCCCGCCCCCTGGAGGAGAAGGCGGCCGCCGCCCAGGCGATGATCCGGCACGTCCTGCCCCTCGCCGCCGCCGGTCGCCTCACGGTGCCCGTGGAGGCGACGTTCCCGATGGCCGACGCCGACGCCGCGTTCCACCGCTTCGGCGAGGGCGGCAAGCTCGGCAAGATCGTCCTCGTGGCGTGACTCCCCCCGCCGCCGAGCGGGCCCGCCGCTGCTGGCGCACGCTCGAGCCCTTCCACGGCTTCGTGTACTTCGCCGCCGCGGCGACGGAGGAGTATGCCGCCCTCGGCATCGAGGGCCGCACCGGCTACTTCGCCTCCCGTTCCGCGGCGATGGGCCGCTGTGCGCCGGCCACCGTCGTCGCCACCTTCTACAACTTCCGCGCGGCCGTGGTGGTCGGCGCGATGGGCGGGTGGCCCGACGGGGTCGCCCCCGCCGACGTCGTGGACGCCCGGCTACGCGCCGTCGACCGGGTGCTGCGCGCCCGGATCGGCGACGCGGTCGGCTCCGAGGAGATGGCTCGGGCGGCGGCGCTGGCGATGCAGGCCGCCGACGGCCTCGGGGCCCGGTGCGCCGGCCGACCGCTCGCCGCCGCCCACGCCGCCCTGCCCGTGCCCGACGAGCCCCACCTGCGGCTGTGGTGGGCGGTCACCGCCCTGCGCGAGCACCGGGGCGACGGGCACGTGGCCGCCCTCGTCGACGCCGAGCTGTCGGGGCTGGAGGCACTGATCAGCCACGCCGCCAGCGGCGACGTCCCGGCCGAGGTGCTGCGCACGACCCGGGGATGGCCGGAGGCCGAGTGGGCGGACGGCGTCGACGCCCTCGTGTGGCGGGGGCTGGTGGAGGCCGACGGCACCGCCACGCCGGCCGGCGCCGAGCTGCGCCGCTCGATCGAGGAGCGCACCGACCGCCTGGGCGCCGGCCCGTGGGAGCAGCTCGACGACGACGAGGCCACCGAGCTGCGGGCCCTGGTCCGTCCGTGGTCGAAGGCGGTCTTCGCCGGGGTCCGCCCGGTGTGACGGCACGCTGGCGGCCAGCCCGGGCTGCAGTCCACCGGAACCGTCGACCCCAGCCCGGGCGGCATGACGACACCGGCCAGCCCGGGCTGCAGTCCACCGGAACCGTCGACCCCAGCCCGGGCGGCATGACGGCACGGCCAGCCCGGGCTGCAGTCCACCGGAACCGTCGACCCCAGCCCGGGCTGGGTCACGGGCTAGGTCAGGCGATCACCGGCGATGCGCCGGGTCGCCCTCGAGGTCGCGGGCCCTCGCCCGGTCGAGCTCGGAGTCAGCGTCGCGGTGATCGTCCCGCGCTCGTCACGCAGTTCGATCACGTCGCCGTGTCCTCCGTCGCCGGGGATCAGCGGCTCGTCGAAGAGGGCCCGGTAGTGCACGATGGCCTGGCGGTCGAAGTCGTCCACCGGGCAGCCGCGGTCGCGCATCAGGGCGGTGACAGGCGCTCGGCGTCATGGCGCTCTCGGGCCGGTCGACGAAGCTGGCCTGCAGGGCCTGCCACTCGTCCCGGTAGCGGTCGCGCTCGCGAGTGGACAGCTCGCGCAGGTGGAGCTTCTCGCGCTCGGCGGCCCGCGAGCAGGGTGGTGTCGCCACGTTCCTCACCTCCGGTGCGGATCCGCCGGGTGCGGGTCCAGGCCGGGTCGTACCCCGACCGAGGCTCAGACGTGCCGCAGCCACCGCCGGCGGGCTGGCGACTCGGGCCGGGCGACCAGCTCGTCGAGCAGGGCCCGGTACCAGGAGGTGACGTCGTCGCACTCGGCGACCAGCCGGGCGGCCGCCGCCCGCGCCCGCTCCTTGGCGCCCGCGAGGTCGCCCAGGACATCGTCGAGGGCGGCGTCGAAGTCGGCCCGGGTGTCGGGCGTGAAGCAGCGCACGAGGCCGTAGTCGCGCTCCATCCGACCCAGGTAGCCCCGCACCGGGCCGACCCAGGACGACAGCCGCAGCGCAGGCGTGCCGAGCACGCCGGCCTCGGCCGCCATCGAGCCGGAGTCGCCGACGAAGAGGTGGGCGGCGGCCAGCACGTCGTGGATCCGGGCCGGGCCGAGGCGGAACCGGAGCGGTTCGAGCGAGGGGGGCAGCGGGCCCTCGCTGGAGACCACGACCCGCCCGACCCGGCGCAGCCGCTCGACGAGGGCGCCCCGCTCGGCATCGGTGAGGCCCACGGTGTGGGCGTCGTGCACGGCGTCGTGGGCCACGAAGCGCACGACGACCAGAGGCTCGTCGGCGCCGACGCCGAGCTCGGCCCGCACGGAGGGGTCGGGCCGGAACCGGTCCGGGTGCAGGTAGGCCAGCTCCTTGGGGCCCCGGTAGCGGCGGTGCGCCGGGCCGTAGTCCTCGTCGAGCCAGGTCGGCGAGGTGACCACGTGGGCGAGCGGGGCTCCGAGGCGGAAGTGCACGCCGGCGGCGCGGCCGTCGACGCTGTCGAAGACCGTCCAGGCGCCGAGCACCCGGCCGGCGTGCACGCCCGCCGGGTTGCGGGTGCACACGACGTCGGGCCGGAACCGCAGGCCGTGGCGGAGCAGCACCAGGTCGCGGCCGGCCAGCTCGGCGGCCCGGGCCGGGGTCGACTTGGCGCCGGCGTGCCCGGTCCAGCGGTACGGGATGCCGTACGCGTCGAGCAGGGCGAGGGTGACCTCCTTGTCGCGGGCGACCACGAGGGCCTCGTGCCCGCCGGCCAGGAGCTCGGCGTGGAGGTGGCGGTAGAGGTGGACGTGCGCCGGGTGGACGATGTCGAACAGGACCCGCATCAGGCCTCGAGATCGACGGTGCGGCGGTCCACAGCGGCGAGAACCTACCGGTAGCGTCGCCGGCCATGGACTTCTCGTGGACGCCGGAGCTCCTCGCCCTCGCCGAGGAGGCGCGCGCCGTGGGGCGTGCCGCCACCGAGGGGCGTCCGTTCTTCGAGGACTCCTGGATCGCCCAGCCCGACCGGGCCTTCGCCAAGGAGCTGGCGGCGCGGGGCTGGATCGGCATGACCTGGCCCGTCGAGTACGGCGGCGGGGGCCGCTCGGCACTCGAGCGGTTCGTGGTCTACGAGGCGCTGATCAGCGAGGGTGCCCCGATCGCCAGCTCCTGGTTCGCCGACCGCCAGATGGGCCCCACCCTGCTGCAGTTCGGCACCGACGACCAGCGGGCGCGCTGGCTGCCGGGGATCATCGCCGCCGAGTCGATGTGGTGCATCGGCATGTCCGAGCCCGACGCCGGCTCCGACGTCGCGTCGCTGCGCACCAGCGCCCGGCGCGACGGCGACGAGTGGGTGGTGAACGGCCAGAAGATCTGGAACTCCGGTGGCGCCGAGGCCGACTGGTGCTACCTCATCGCCCGCACCGACCCCGACGCCCCCAAGCACCAGGGCCTGTCGGAGTTCGTGATCGACATGACCTCGCCGGGCATCACGGTGAAGCCCATCCGCGACATGACCGACGACGACCACTTCGTGGAGATCTACTTCGACGACGTGCGGGTGCCGGCCGGGAACCTGGTGGGCGCCGAGGGCGGCTCGTTCAAGCAGGTGATGCGCCAGATGGAGCACGAGCGGGGCGGCATCGACCGGCTCGTGTCCAACCAGCGCCTCTACCAGGACTGCCTCGAGCACCTCCGGGCAGACGGCGGCGTCGACGACCCGCTGCTGCGCCAGGAGATCGCCGGGATCGAGGCGATGTACCGCATCGGCCGGCTGCTCGTGCTGCGCGAGACCCTCCAGCAGGCACCCACGGGGTTCTCGGCGGCGACGAAGACGATCGGCACCGAGTTCGAGGTGCGGGTCGCCGACTTCTGCGGCCGGGTGCTCGGCCCCCACGCCACGCTGGCCGACGAGGGCCTGCGCCGGCGGGTGGCCCGCAACCTCTGCTACGCCCCCGGCTACACGATCATGGGCGGGACGACGAACATCCTGCGCAACATCCTGGGCGAGCGGGTCCTGGGGTTGCCGCGGTAGCAGGGGTTCGCTGGCGACGGGTCCAGCTCCCGCCGGTGTCGCGACCTCTGGAAACCGGCGGCGGCTGCGTTGCATGTTCCTGGCGGGACGCGCAACGCAGCCGCTGCCAGTTTCGACCTGCCGGCTTCGCCGTCAGAGCCGGCGGACGAGGGGGGCGTCGTCGAGCTCGACCGGCGCCAGCGTCACCCGCACCTCGATCACGTCGGCGCCGTCGGGGCGGACGATGACCGGGTCGCACACCAGCTCGGTGACCTCGGGGGCGGCGTCGACGATGGCGCACAGCGCTCGCACGAGGCCCACCAGGTTGGCGCGGGAGCGGTCGTCGAGCACCTCGTCGAGCTCGGACTCGGCCACCAGGTCCTCGGCCCCCCGGTCACTGACGGGCAGCACCCGCCGGACCGGGGTGGCGAAGCGGCCGGCGCCACCGCCGGGGCCGACCTCCACCACCGGGCCGACCACCGGGTGGGTGCCGATGGCGATGCGCACGTCGGTGCCCGACTCGACCATCGGCTGCACGAGCATCGGCCACGCCTCGTCGCCCATCCCCTCGAGGATCGTGTGGGCGGCGGTGCGCACGTCGTCGCGGTCGTGCAGGTCGAGCGCGACGCCGCGGCGCTGCGTGGTGGCGCCGACGTGGTGGGCCTCGGCCTTGAGCGCCACCGGCTCGCCGACCTCGAGGGCCTCGAGCTCGTCCAGGGCGCGCACGACCTGGATCGGCACGGGCTGGACCCCGCCGGCAGCGAGCAGGGCGCGGGCGGCCTCGGGCTCGACCTCGATGCGCTCGTCCTCGCCGAGCAGCCGGTCGACGAGCGCGGCCACGTCGTCGGGTGACGGGCAGGCGAGCACCTCCCCCGCCGCCTCGCTGGCCCGCCAGGTCCCGTAGCGGGCGTACCAGCCGAGGGCGAAGGCGGCATCGTCGGGGAAGTCGAAGACGGGCACCCCGCCGGCCGTCACCGTGGGGTGCTCTCCGTAGATGCACGACACGAGGGTCGCCCCCGGGTGCTGGGCGCTGGCCCGGTCGAGCTCGGCGACCAGCGAGGCCGGCACGCCGGGCTCGTAGGGGGCGTGCACGACCAGGGCGACGTCGACGCCGGGATCGGCGAGCACGGCGTCGAGCACCTGGCCGTAGTCGTCGACGGGGGCGTCGTAGCGGAGGTCGACCGGGTTGGTGGTGGCCCGGCCGTGCAGGCGCACGTCGTCGATCGCCGCCACCGTGGCCTCCGAGAGGGCGGCCAGCTCGAGGCCGGCGGCCACGCAGGCGTCGGCGGCCATCGGGGCGCTGCCGCCGCTGTTGCCGACGAGCACGACCCGGCCGCCCGCGGGCACCGGCTGGTGCTCGGCCACGATGGCGGCGTTGAGCAGCGACGTCACGGTCGGCACCCGCACCACGCCCGTCTGGCGGAGCAGGGCATCGATGGTGGCGTCGTCCAGCCAGCCCTCGGCCCGGGCGTCGCCGGCGACGAGGGCGTCGAGCACGGCGCCGGTGCGCACCGCGAACACCGGCTTGCGGGCGGTGACCTGGCGGACGTTGCGACCGAAGCGGCGGGGGTTGCCGAACGTCTCGAGGTAGAGCAGCACCACGGACGTGCGCTCGTCGTCCAGCCAGTACAGGAGCATGTCGTTGCCCGACAGGTCGGCCTTGTTGCCCACCGCCACGAAGCTGGAGATGCCCACCCCGCGCTCGCGGGCGTGGAGGAGGATCACGGCGCCGAGCGTGCCCGACTGGGAGAGGAGCCCGACCGTGCCGGCCTTCGGCGCGATGTCGGCGAACGTGGCCCGCAGGCGCACATCGGGGTCGGTGTTCACCACGCCGAGGCAGTTGGGTCCGAGGATCCGCACGCCGAAGCGGCGGGCGGTGGCGAGGACCTCGTCCTGCAGGGCCCGCCCCTCGGGGCCGAGCTCGGCGAACCCGGCGGAGATGACGACGGCCGCCGCCACGCGGGCGCGCCCGCAGTCCTCGATCACCGCCGGGACCTCGGCGGCGGGGACGCACACCACGACCATGTCGACCTGGTCGGGCACGTCGACCAGGCTGCGGTGGGCGCGCACGCCGGCGACGGCCCGCGCCTCGGGGTGCACGGGGTGCACGGGTCCCTGGAACGGGCCGGCCAGCAGGTTGCGCAGCACCCGGTGGCCCAGCCCCCTCGGGTCGCGGCCGGCGCCCACCACGGCGATCGCGCTCGGCTCGAGGAGCCGCACCACGGCCTGGCGCTCGGCCCGGCGGGCCCGCTCGGCCATCGCCGCGGCCGCCTCCTCGCCGGGCTCGATGTCGAAGCTGACCTCGATGACGCCGTCGGCGTACGCGCTGGCCGCGCCGTAGCCGGCGGCCTGGAAGACGCGGACCATGCGCCGGTTCGCCGGCAGCACCTGGGCCTCGAAGCGGCCGATGCCGACCTCGCGGCCGTAGGCGGCGAGGTACTCCAGCAGGAGAGTGGCGATGCCCCGCCCGGCCATCTGGTCGTCGGTGAAGAACGCGACCTCGGCCACGGGGCGGCCCGGGTAGCGGTCGTAGCGGGCGACGCCGAGCACCTCCTCGCCCCGCACGGCCACGAACGCCATGCGGTCGACGCCGTCGACGGTCGTGAGGTGGAGCACCTCCTGGTCGGACAGACGCGGACGGGGGCTGAAGTACCGGAAGTACACCGACTCGCGCGACTGGCGCTCGTGGAAGGCGACCAGCGCCGGGCCGTCGTCGGGGTGGATGGGCCGCACGTGCAGCGTCGAGCCGTCGGCCAGCACGACGTCCTGGCTCCACCGCTGGCGGTGCTCGTCGTCCAGCGAGGTCTCCAGCGGGGCCACGGGGCCAGGGTAGGGCGCTCGGTAGGAGGTGGCGGGGCGGGTGTCGAACTCTGCGAGGGCACCGTCTCTACCGGCGGGTAACCCCCACCCGCCCGACGGATCCCCTCCCCACCTCACCATGCCCCGCACCCCCTTCCTCGCCGCGCTCGCCGTCGCGCTCGTGGTCGCCACCCCGGCGACCGCCCTCGCCGACGCGCAGGGCGCCACCATCGACAAGACCGGCTGGTGGAACCGCGCCAACGCGCCGGCCGCCACCCCGGCCGGGCCCGTCACGGTGCCGCCGCCCCCCGGCGTCCCGGCCGGCGACCTGGCCGTCGGCCGGTTCGGCAGCGAGACCACGGCGATCGCCGCCGTCGGCATCCAGCCCGACGAGGGCCCCGGTGCCACCGTCGAGTCGTTCACCCTCACGCTGCGCGAGGACCCCGACGCCCAGGCCAACCGGGGGATGGAGGACGCGGCGCTCCTCGCCTGCCCCATCGTGTCGTTCTGGGCCGGCGGCGAGAACGGGGCGTGGGACACCGCACCCGAGTTCGACTGCGCGCTCGCCAGCGCCCCGGGCACCCGCGACGAGGACGGCACCTGGGTGTTCGACCTGGCCGCCATCGGTGCCGTGTGGTTCGACGAGTTCGGCACGGTGCGCCCCGACGGCGTGGCCCTCGTCCCCGATCCCGACGCCGAGCCCAGCTCGTTCCAGGTCGTGTGGCGCGGGGGCGACGACATCGACGTCGTGCTCCAGGCCACGCCGGGGCCCGAGGCCGACGACCCCTTCGCCTCCCCCGCGATCCCGCCCGACGCCCCGGTCGACGCCGGTCTCCGCTCCGGCCCCTCCGGCGGCGGCTCGAGCCTGTTCTCCCCGCCTCGCATCACGGCCCCGCCGGCCATCCCCCCGGCCGCCGCCCCCGACCTCGGAGCCGGCGAAGGCGCCGAGGCCGACGACGACGAGCCGCTCGAGTCGGCCGCCCCCGCCGCCGGCGCCCGCCCCCGTCCCAGCAAGGCCGGCGACCTCGTCGGCAACTGGCAGGCGCCGTCGTTCCTGCTCGTCCCCGTGGTGCTCGCCGTCCTGCTCGCCATGTCCTACTGGCTCGGCCCCGCCGGGCAACCGTCCACCGTCGACCGTCGGGGCGGCGTCAGCCGGGCCCTCGCCGCCCGTCCCCGCACGCCCAGGAGCTGAGATGAACCGAACCCGCCTCCCCCTCCTCGCCCTCCTGCTCACCCTCGGCCTGGTCGCCGCCGCCTGCGGCCAGAAGGCCGACGTGGCCAGCGTCTCCGCCGGTGGGGGCGGCTCGAGCAGCTTCGGCGACACGTCGACCGGGTCCGGCTCGGGCGCCGGCGGCTTCGACGAGGTGGCCGGCTCGGGCACCGTCGACGGCGGTGCCCTCGGCGGCACCGACGCCGGCACGCTCGACGGCGGCACCGCAGGTGGTGGCGACACCGGTGGCACCGGTGGCACCGGCGGCGGGGGCGGCGACGCAGCCGCTCCGGGCGCGGGCGGCGGCGATGGCGGTGGCGCCACCCCGGCCGGCGACCGCACCGGCATCACCGACTCCGAGATCGTCATCGGCATCCACGCCCCGGTGACGGGCGCGGCCCCGATCCCCCAGAGCTCGTTCGACCGGGCCAAGGACGTCTACTGGAAGTTCCTCAACGAGAAGGGCGGCCTGTTCGGCAAGAACGTCCGCGTCGTGTTCGAGGACGACCAGTTCGACCCCCGCACCGCGGTCGCCAAGTGCAAGAAGATGGTCACCGAGGACAAGGCGTTCCTGCTCATCGGTGGCGGCGGCGCCGACCAGATCACGGCCTGCGCCCAGTACGCGAACAGCGTCGGCGTCCCGTACCTGTCGGCGGGCGTGAACGAGGAGGGCCTCGCCGGCGTGCGGGCCTACTTCGCCCTCTCCGAGTCCTACGCCCAGCAGTCGGCGAAGCTCGTCCAGATGGCCCAGAAGCGCCTGGGCGGCGGCAAGTTCGGCATCGCCGTGGCCGACTCCGGCTCGTTCAACGACGCCCACGCCTCCATCGTGCGCACCGCCCAGCAGGCCGGGCTCGAGGTCGTCTACAACAAGCGGATCCCCAAGAGCGCCAGCCAGAACCAGGCCCTCGGCATCGCCGCCGAGATGTCCGGCTCCGGCGCCGAGATCGTCTACTTCCTCTCGAGCCCGACCACGTTCCTCAACGTCGCCGCCGCGGCCGCCGGCCAGGGCTTCCGTCCCCAGTGGATCGGCCCGGGCCTCACCTCGGGCCTCAACACCGTCGCCCAGATCGGCTGCAGCGCCGCCCGGTCGGTGGACAAGGCCATCTTCTTCTCCCCCTTCCCGCAGCTCGACGCCATCGACGGCCTCGACCCGGACTTCCGTCCGGCGTACGGCAAGCACGTGGGCGGCAACGCCGACGACCTCGCCGTGGCGCTGTGGGGCCTGAACAAGACCGTGCACCAGCTCTTCCTCGCCGCCGGCGAGGGCGTGACCCGCCAGAGCTTCGTGCAGGCCCTCGAGGGCGGGGCGGCGTTCAAGACGAACGTGTACCCGCCGCTGCAGTTCTCGGCCCAGGACCACTTCGGCGCCAACGCCTCCCACGTGCTCCAGGCCGACTGCGGCAGCTCGCAGTTCAAGACCATCGGCACGTTCGTCACTGGGTTCTGACGTGGGCCTCCTCGCCGTCACCGGCACCGACCTCGTCCAGTCCCTGGTGATCGGCGTGGTGAACGGGGCCGTGTACGCCCTCATCGCCCTCGGGCTCGTGCTCGTCTACCGCTCGAGCGGCATCTTCAACTTCGCCCAGGCCGAGTTCGGGACCGTCGCGGTGTACGGCGCCTACTTCTCCTTCAGCTACTGGGGCTTCCCGTACGTCGTCGCCGCCGTCTTCGGCGTGGCGTGCGGCACCGCCGCGGCGCTGCTCACCGAGCGCTTCGTGATCCGTCCCCTCGCCCAGGGCCCGAAGGTGACCCTGCTCGTGGCGACGGCCGGCATCGCCCTGCTGTCGATCGGCACCGCGTTCTGGCGCACCGGCGACAACGCCCTCCGGTTCTTCGACCCGCTGACCCAGTGGCAGGGCGCCCGCATCGCCGGCGTGCAGATCTCCGGGCAGCGCATCCTCACGCTGGTGCTGCTCGCCGCCGCCGTCGCCGCCCTCACGGCGTTCTTCCGCTCGCCGTACGGCCTCGCCGTCCTCGCCGCCAGCCAGGACCCCGACGCCTCGGCCCTGGTCGGCCTCGACGTCAAGCGCATCTCGATGCTCGTGTGGGGCATCGCCGGGGTGCTCGGCGCCGGCGCTGGCATCCTGCTCCAGGGCGGCAACGCGTTCACGCCAGGCGCCATCACCAGCCTGGCCCTGATCCCGGGCTTCACCGCCGCGGTGATCGGCGGGCTCACCAGCCTGCCCGGCGCCGTGCTCGGCGGGATGGTCATCGGGATGCTCGAGTCCTTCGGCCGGCTGTCCACCTTCGACTTCGTCCCCGGGGCCTCGAGCGTCAGCGTGTTCGTGGTGCTGCTCGTGGTGCTGCTCGCCCGGCCCGAGGGCCTGCTCGGCGGGAGGACGGCGTGAGCGCCACCGACGTCACCCGCACCGACCTGCCCGTCGTCGACGTCACGCCCACCGACGACGAGGCCCCCTCGACGGAGGGCCCCACCGTCGCCGGTCGCGTCGCCCGCGGCCTCGCCTGGCTGGCGCTGGTGTGGGTGCTGCTCTGCTACCCGGGCAACGTGCTGTCGCCCTTCGACGTCCCCGCCTTCGACGCCAACCGCATGAGCGAAGCGGTGATCTTCGCCATCATCGGGCTGTCCCTGAACGTGCTGATCGGCTACGCCGGCCAGGTTTCCCTCGGCCACCAGGCGTTCGTCGGCATCGGGGCGTTCACGTCGGCCTACGTGGTCACCGACCTCACCCAGGAGGTCGTGCTCGGCGTGCTGGTCGCCGCCCTCGTCGGCGCCGCCCAGGCCGTGCTGCTCGGCCTCGTCTCCCTGCGGCTCACCGGCCTCTACTTCGCCCTGGTCACGCTCGTGTACGGCGTGATGGCCCAGCAGTCGATCTTCGCCATCGAGTCCTTCACCGGCGGCACCGCCGGCAAGATCGCCCCCCGGCCCACCGGCTTCGAGAGCGACTTCCGGTACTACTACTTCTCGCTGATCGGCCTGGCGCTCGTGCTGCTGGTCGACTGGCGGATGCTGCGCACCAAGGGCGGCCGGGCGCTGCTCGCCCTGCGGGAGAACCCCCGCGTCGCCCAGACCTGGGGCATCGACACCAAGGCCTACACGCTGTTCGCCTTCGGCGTGTCCGGGCTCTTCGCCGGCCTCGGCGGCGGCCTGCTCGCCCACCGCGACCTGCAGGTCGTGGCCAACCCGTTCGACTTCAACCTCGCCCTGGTGTTCGTGCTCATGACCACCATCGGCGGCCTGCGCAACCGGCTCGGCGTCGTGCTCGGCTCGGCGTTCTTCGCCTTCCTGCGCAACGGCTACCTGGTCGAGAAGCTCAAGCTCGAGGAGGGCATCGGCCCCATCCCCGGGCCCCTCGGCGCCATCGACATGTCGCCGGAGTTCGCGCCGCTGGTGTTCGGCCCCATCCTGCTGCTGCTCGTGCTCACCCGCCTGCCGGGCGGGTTCGGGCAGCTCGCCCGCCCCTTCCAGGAGTGGCTGGCCGGCCGGCGCTTCCGCTGGATCCCCGCCGACGACGAGGTGGTGGTGAACGATGTCCGCGCCTGAGACCGTGCTGTCCACGACCGGCGTGTCCATCCGCTTCGGCGGCGTCCAGGCCCTCTCCGAGGTCGACCTGCGGGCCGATCGCTGGGAGATCGTCGGCATCATCGGCCCCAACGGCGCCGGCAAGACGACGCTGTTCAACTGCATCACCGGCTTCTACGCCGCCACGTCGGGCCGGGTCCGCTTCAAGGGCGAGGACGTCACCGACCTGCCCGTGCACCAGCGGGCGGCCCGGGGCATGGGCCGCACGTTCCAGAACGTCGGCCTCGTGAAGGGCTCGACCGTGGGCGAGAACCTCAAGTCAGCCCAGCACCTCCAGACCCGCTACGGCGCCCTCGGCGCCCTGTTCGGCTCCACCCGGGCCAGCGAGGTCGAGCGCGAGGCCACCGAGCGCGCCCGCGCCATCCTCGACCTCGTCCACCTCGGCCACCTCTGGGACACCCGCATCGCCGGCCTGCCCTACGGCATCCAGAAGCGCCTCGAGATCGCCGCCGTGCTGGCCACCGACCCCGAGCTGCTCCTGCTCGACGAGCCCGGCTCCGGCCTCGGCCCCGAGGAGGCCGACGAGCTCGGCGACTTCCTCCTCGACATCCGCGAGCGGTTCCAGCTCACGATCGTGCTCATCGACCACCACGTGCCCCTGGTGACCCGCATCTCCGACTACATGTACTGCCTCAACCTGGGCCAGGTGCTCTGCGAGGGCCAGCCCGAGGACGTGCGCAACCACCCCGACGTCGTGCGCGCCTACCTCGGCATCGACCCCGATGCGGAGGTGGCGTGATGGCGCTGCTCGAGGTCCGCGACCTCAAGGTCGGGTACGAGTTCGAGGTCCTGCACGGCATCAGCTTCGACGTCGAGCAGGGCGAGACCGCCGTGCTGTTCGGCCTGAACGGCGCCGGCAAGACCACCACCGTCACCACCATCGCCGGCATGCGGGCGCCGTGGTCGGGGAGCATCACCTTCGACGGTCAGGAGATCGGCGGACGCTCGCCGTCCGACCTGGTGAAGTCCGGGATCTCGCTGTCGCCGGAGGGGCGGCGCCTGTTCCCGCGGCTGACCGTCGAGGACAACCTCAAGATGGGCAACTGGGTGCGGCGCGGCGATGCCGGCGTGTTCGAGACCCAGCGCGACCTGGTGTTCGAGTACTTCCCGCGCATCGCCGAGCGCCGCGACCAGCTCGCCGGAACGCTCTCGGGCGGCGAGCAGCAGATGCTCGCCATCGGCCGGGCGCTCATGTCGGCGCCGCGGCTGCTGCTCATCGACGAGGCCTCGCTCGGCCTGTCGCCGGCGCTGGCGGTCGTGGTGTTCGAGGTCGTGAAGCGCATCTGCCAGGACGGCACCACGGTGGTCATCGTGGAGCAGAACGTCGGCGTCCTCCCCTACGCCGACCGTGCGCTCATCATGGAGCAGGGGACGATCGTGTACGAGGGCGTCGGCGACGAGATCCAGTCGGCGAACCTCCGAGAGACCTACCTCGGGAGCTGAGACGTGAAGCAGATCTGGAGCGACCTCGGGAGCAAGCTCGGCACCGGCCTGTGCGCCGCGGGCATCCTGCTCGTCTTCCTCGGCTGGAACGGCGCCGCCAGCGTCGACCGCGTGGAGGCCCAGTTCCCCTACCTCATCTCCGGTGGCGTCGCCGGCCTCACGCTGGTGGTCATCGGCGTCGGGCTGATCGTGGTGCAGAACCAGCGGGCCGATCGGGCCATGCTCCAGCAGACGCTGCGCGAGCTGGAGGCGGCGATCCGCGGCGAGGACCCGGCCGCCACCGAGTTCGAGCCGCCGGCTCCGCGGCCGACGCCCGAGCAGTACCAGCTGCAGCCGTCGAAGCCCGCCCGGGGTCGCCGGGCACCCCTGCGGGCCGGGGACGCCTGAGCCCCGGCCACGGGTAGCGTCCGGCGGGATGCGCCTGCGGACGCTCCTCCTCGCCGTCACCGTCGTGCTCGGCGCGGCCTGCAGCGAGTCCGACCTGCGGATTCCCCTCGACCAGGCGCGTGCGCCCGCGCTGCCGCCGTCCGACGAGCTGCTCGAGGACGCCGACGAGGTCGTGGCCCTCGCCCTCGCCGACCTCGAGGCGTACTGGGAGGACACGATCACCGAGCTGTACGGCGTGCGCTTCGAGCCGCTGCGCGGCGGCTACGTGCCCTTCGGCCCGACGACGCCGCTGCCCCGGTGCGGCCAGGAGCAGCTGCGCTACGAGCAGGTCGCCGAGAACGCCCTCTACTGCCCGGCCGCCGACCTGATCGCCTGGGATCGCACGACCCTGATCCCCGACCTCCAGCAGCGCTTCGGCACGCTCACCGTGGGCATGGTCATGGCCCACGAGTTCGCTCACGCCGTGCAGAACCGGGCGATGACCGAGGGCGCCACCGTCGTGCTCGAGCTGCAGGCCGACTGCTTCGCCGGTGCCTGGGTGGACGACGTCGACGACCGGATCGCCACGTTCTCCACCGACGACGGGGCGCTCGATCAGGCCATCGCCGGCCTCCTCGAGCTGCGCGACACCGTCGGCGTGCCCGGGTACGATCAGATGGCCCACGGCTCCGGCTTCGACCGGGTCGGCGCCTTCCAGGACGGGTTCGAGCAGGGCCCGTCGGCGTGCGCGGCCTACGAGGACGACCCCCCCGACGTCGTCGCCATCCCGTTCTCCGGTCTGAACGACCGCCTCACCGGCGGCAACCTGCCCACGGAGCAGCTGCTCGATCCGCTCGGCCTGGACCTCGACGCCTTCTTCGACACCTACGTGACCCGGGCCGGCGGCCGCTGGGCCCCGGTCGACGAGCTCGTCTTCCTCGACCCGGCCGACGGTCCCGTGCGCTGCGGCGACAGCGTGGTGGAGGGCGCCGACCTGGTGGACGCCGCGTTCCACTGCGTGAGCGATCGCACCCACTACCTCGACGGCACGAGCCTGGTGCCTGCCCTGGAGCAGATCGGCGACTTCGCGGTCGCCGGCGAGATCGCCCGCCTCCACGCCTTCGCCGCCCAGGCCCGCCTGCGCCTCGACGGCGACCCGGCCGAGGAGGAGCTGCACGCCGACTGCCTCGCCGGCGCGTTCGCCGGCGCCGAGTTCGCCGAGCGCGTCCCGGAGGTGCGGGACCCGACGCGCGACCCCCTGGAGCAGGAGCGCCGCCGCATCGTGCACGGCATGCGCCCCCAGCAGCTCCGCCTCTCCCCCGGCGACCTCGACGAGGTCGTCATCGCCTTCCTGGCGTTCGGCTCCGACGGCGAGGCCAGCGCGTTCGAGCGCACGGCCGCGTTCCGCGCCGGCGTCGTCGACGGCGCCGACGCCTGCGGGCGCTACCTCGACTGACGTGCGCGCCCGGCCGAGCGCGCCGATCGGCGCGTTCGTGGATCATGCCGACACGTCCGCGCCGATCCTCTCCGCGTCCACCGTCGCGCCAGGGTCAGCCGATGGGTCAGAAGCCGCGGTCGGCCCGTGCCTTGCGGCTCTGCACCGTCAGCCACGCGCCGCCGCCCACCACGACGACGATCAGCCCGACGAACAGGACGGACTGGAGCGCGCCGCCTCGGTCGCCGGCGTCCTCGGGCTCGGCGCCCGAGTTCGGCTTGGGGATGATGTCGCGGGTGGGCACCGCCGACGTCGTGGTCGACTCGCCCTGGGCAAGGGCGGCGGTGCCGGGGAACAGGAGCGCCGCCGTCACGAGGACGGCGGCGACCAGGAGGGTGGCGTGGGGGCGGTGCACGCCCCCATCGTCACGGACGAGCGGGTCCGGGGGCCAGTTGGGCCGACCCCCGGCCGAGGTCACTTCTTCAGCTTGGGTGCCGGCGTCTCGCCGTTGACGACCTTCTTGAAGCTGGCGCCCACGGTGACCTTCGGGACCTTCTTGGCCTTGGTCTTGATGGTGGCCCCCGTCTGTGGGTTGCGGGCCGTGCCGGCCGCGCGCTTGCCCTGGGAGAACTTCAGGAAGCCGGTCCAGGAGATGTCCTCCTTGCCGGCCTTCGTGGTCGCGAGCACGACGTCCTCGAACGCGTTGAGCACGTCGCCGGCCGTGCGCTTGTCGGTACCGGCCTGCTTGGCGACCTGCTCGATGAGCTCGCTCTTGTTCATTGGTCCTCCTCGAGAGGGCTGGGGGTCTGACGGGCCAGCAGTCTGACCAACGCCCCCGCCCGGATCGCGGATCCCCCGTGCGGGGACTGGCGTCCGCTCACCTGCCGAAGGTGAGCTGCACCCCGAGGAAGAGGGCGCCGAGGCTGGTGACGCCGGCGAGCGCACCACCCACGGCGAGCACGACCCGGCTGCGGGACATGCTGTGGGTGAGGGCGGCGATGCCCGACAGCGCCACGACGACCAGCTTCACGAAGAGGGTGACCTGCCACTCGGTGCTGCGGGCCGAGAAGCTCGACTCGGCCAGGTTCCAGATGCCGGTGGCCACGAGCACGCCGTAGGCCGGCCAGGCGATGACGTTGAACCGCCGGGCCACCGCCCGGGGCGCGTCCGGGCCGATGCCCCGCAGGACGGGGAGCAGGCCGGCCAGGGTGAGCTGGCCGCCGACCCAGACGGTGGCGGCGAGGACGTGCAGGAAGAACCGCAGGACGGTGGCGTCGACGTCCAGCACGTCAGCGAGCCTCGCGCCGGCGGGACGCCACGGCCCAGCCGAGGAGACCGAGGGCGGCGACCGCGACGGCGGCCCCGGCGATCGGCCGCACGGCGACGCCGTCGTCGCCCGGCTCGAGGCGGAACGTGTGGGCACCTTCCTGGGGCGCGCCGTCGCGGGAGGCGAAGCGGTAGGTGACCTGGTAGGTGCCCGCCTCCTCGAGCGGGTCGAAGCGGGCCCGGGCGGCGTCGTCCGCCACCAGCTCGGCCGGGGTCAGCCCGGGGACCGGCGCACCGTCGGGACCGGTGACGATGATCTCGGGCGCCTCGAGGAGCGGGTCGAGCCAGTCGACCTCGACGGCGTCCAGGGTGCCCTCCACCACCGCACCGGGGGCCGGTCGGGCCTCCTGGACCTGGGTGTGCGCGCCGGCCGGCGCCGCGAGGGCGACGACGAGCGCAGCGGCGAGGGCGATCGCTCTCAGTTGACCTGGCGCTCCCGGCCGGACCAGTACGGCTCACGCAGCTTGAACTTCTGCAGCTTCCCGGTGGCCGTGCGGGCCAGCTCGTCGCGGAACTCGATGCTGGTGGGGCACTTGTAGTGGGCCAGCTTCGAGCGGCAGTGCTCGATGAGCGCCTGCTCGTCGGCCGACGCGCCCGGGGCGAGCACGACGAGGGCCTTCACCGTCTCCCCCCACTTCTCGGACGGGACGCCGATCACCGCGACCTCGGCCACGTCGGGGTGCGAGAAGAGGCAGTCCTCGACCTCGATCGACGACACGTTCTCGCCGCCGGAGATGATCACGTCCTTCTTGCGGTCGAGGATCGACAGGTAGCCCTCCGAGTCGAGCTGGCCGCCGTCACCGGTGTGGAACCACCCGTCGACCAGCGCGGCGGCGGATGCCTCCGGCTGCTCCCAGTAGCCCTCGAGCACGACGTTCGAGCGGGCGAGCACCTCGCCCTCCGGGCTGATCCGCAGCTGCACGCCGACGGCCGGCGCGCCGGCGCGCGACAGCCTCCGGGCCCGCTCCTCGGGCGGGAGGTCGTCGAGCTCGGCCCGCGAGCGGTTGATGGTCAGCAGCGGGGAGGTCTCCGTGAGCCCGTAGATCTGCACGAACTCCCAGCCCAGGTCGCGCTCGACGGCCTCGATCGTCGCCGTGGGGGGCGGTGCGCCGGCCATCACCCAGCGCGTGGTGCCGCGACCGGGGACGTCGCCGTCGAGGGACCGCGCCGCGTCGAGCACCATCGAGCCCACGGCCGGGGCGCCGCAGAGCAGGGTGACCCCGTGGCGGTCGATGCGGTGCAGGATCTCGGCGCCGTCGACCTGGCGCAGCACGATGTGGCGGCCGCCCATGCCCGTGACCGCGTACACCATCCCCCACCCGTTGCAGTGGAACATCGGCAGGGTGTGCAGGTAGACGTCGCGGTCGCTCACGGCCATGTGCCACCCGAACGTCGCGGCGTTGAGCCACAGGCTGCGGTGGGTGAGCTGCACGCCCTTGGGTCGGGCGGTGGTGCCGCTCGTGTAGTTGATGGTGGCGGTGGCGTCCTCGTCGGGCTCCCACGGCACCGGATCGCCCACGGCGTGGAAGAGCTGCTGGTCGCTGTCCGCGCCGAGCACGAAGCGGTGGGGCGCGGTGACGTCGGCGAGGTCGTCGTCGAGCGCCGGGTCGACGAGCAGGACGCTGGCACCGCAGTGCTCGACGATGTAGCGGATCTCCTCGGCGTTGAGCCGGAAGTTGATCGGGACCAGGATCCGCCCGTGGGCGCTGACGCCGAAGAACGCGGTCAGCAGGCGGGCCGAGTTGTGGCTGACCACGGCCACCCGCTCGCCGAAGCCCACGCCCAGCTGGTCGAGGGCGACGGCCATCGAGCGCGCCCTCGCCGCCATCTCCCGGTACGTGATCGACCCCCATGAGGTCGCCGGTTGGTCGGGCTCGTCGACGAACGCGATGCGATCGCCGTACACGAGCTCGGCCCGGTCGATGTGGTCACGGACGGTCAGTGGGACGCGCATGGCCTGGTGCTCCCCGGTGAGGCGGTCGTCGGCCGAACCCTACGCGCCGGGGGCCGGCGCCGATCGGGCAGAGTGGGACCGATCCCACCCCCGCAAGGAGGCAGCGACGACTGGGCCGTGATCATCCCCGGGGGCACCTGGCACAACGTGATCAACACGGGTGAGGGCGAGCTGCGTCTGTACTCGATCTACACGCCGCCGGAGCACCCGGACGGCACCGTGCACCGCACGAAGGCCGAGGCCGACGCCGCCGAGCACGACCACTGACGCCGTGACGGCACCAGGCGCGTCAGATGTAACCGAGGTCGCGGGTCGATCGGCCCTGGCGCGCCCGGGTCGGCCGACGCCAGGATGGCCGGTGGAGGTGCACGATGGCCTTTGCCGATCGCGTCGACGCCGGCCGGCGGCTGGCGGCCGCGCTGGGCCATCTCGCCGGCGGCGACGTCGTCGTCCTGGGGCTGCCCCGTGGCGGTGTCCCGGTGGCGGCCGAGGTCGCCGCGGCGCTGCGTGCGCCCCTCGACGTGATCCTCGTCCGCAAGCTGGGCGTGCCGTGGCAGCCCGAGCTGGCGATGGGGGCCATCGGCGAGGGCGGCGCTCGGGTCGTCGACGACATGGTCGTCCGTGCCGCAGGTGTCGACGAGGACGCGCTCCGTCGGGTCGAGCAGCGTGAGCGGGAGGAGCTCGAGCGTCGAGCCCGCCGCTACCGGCCCGACGGTCGGGGCCTCGACCTGGCAGGGCGGACGGTGGTGGTCGTGGACGATGGCATCGCGACCGGGTCGACGGCGCGGGCCGCCTGCGAGGTGGTGCGGGCGCTCGGTGCCGGCCGGGTGGTGCTGGCCACGCCCGTGGCGCCGCCCGACTGGCGGGCCCGCCTGGCCGACGTCGCCGACGAGCTGGTCGCCGTGGAGGAGCCGAGCCCCTTCCATGCCATCGGCCAGTTCTACGACGACTTCACCCAGACGAGCGACGAGGTCGTGATCGACCTGCTGGCGCGCCGAGGGGCGCCAGGCTGAGCCCGGCGCCCCTCGCAGCGATCAGCGTGTGATCAGTCCTTGCCGAAGATGCCCTTGACCTTGTCGGCGGCGGTGTCGACGGCGTCCTTGACGCCACCCACGGCCTTGTCGACCTTGCCCTCGTTCTTCAGATCGTCGTCGCCGGTCACGTTGCCGGCGGCCTCCTTGATGCGGCCCTTCGCGTCGTCCTTGTTGTTCGGCATGTCAGCCATGTCGTGCCTCCAGTTGTCAGGGGATGCTGTCTGAGGGGATCGATCCGTCTTTGCCCACTGGCGCCGAGCGGAGAACGACCCTGGCCGGCGGGACCTGTGACATGGGGCGGACCATCACCCGTCGAGGCGGATGTCGAAGCGGTCCTCGACGTCCTGGCGGACCTCGAGCCGAGAGCGGAGGCCGGCCGCCTGCTGCAGCTCCGCGAAGAGGGGCACGTGGGCGCCGCGCTCGAAGTCGTGCTCGCGTCCGGTGAGGAACGGGCTCTCGAGGTCGAGGTCGATGCTTCGGTCGGAGGCGGGCATGGCGAGTACCCGTGACGAGCGATCGCTCACGGACAGTCGCTGCACGCGCTCGTCGCATCCGGACCCTGGAAACCACGAAACGCACCCAGTTCCCCCTGGGTGCGTTTCTGGGGTACCGGTGCCCCAGATCTTCGGGAGCCCCGTGTTTCCTTGGGTGGGCCGTGAGGGAATCGAACCCCCGACCCCCTGCGCGTCATGCAGGTGCTCTAGCCATCTGAGCTAACGGCCCTCGGGTCCGGGCAATGTAGCACCGGCGCTGTCGACGCCCGACATGGCGGCGCCGCGCTGGGCGCCGCGAGCTCCGTCTCGGCCTGGCGCAGGTCCATGCACTGGTGGATCGACGTGCACCCCGACGCCTCCACGCCGCTCAGGTCGTGGGCGGTCAGCCGGTCAAGCCAGCTTCGTCAGCATGCCGATGCGCTCCCGGCGGTCGTCGAAGCACTGCTTCAGCGCCTCGGTCTGCAGCTCGTGCAGCACGTCGCGGGCACCGAGTGCATCTTCGTGTAGGACGCGTCGAAGAACGACACGACGTCGCCGTGCAGCGAGGCCGCCGCCACCTTCGTGCGGTCGACCCGTCGAGCAGGTCGTCGATGGTGGGCGCGGGGCCCCGGTGTCGGCGCTTCGTTCTCGGTCCACCGTCGTCCTCACCGGGGGCCGGCGAGGGCCGAAGGTCACCAGCTGCCTCCGGGGACTCGCGGTCGGCTGTGGTAGACCGCCGCCCGTGCCGTCTGCCCTCGACGACCTGGACCGACGACTCCTCCAGTGCCTCGCCCAGACCCCCCGCGCCGGGGTGATGGAGCTGGCCCGCCAGCTCCAGGTGGCGCGGGGCACCGTGCAGGCCCGGCTGGAGAAGCTCCAGCAGCGCGGGGTCGTCACCGGCTTCGGCCCCGACGTCGACCTGCGGGCCATCGGCTACGACGTCGTCGCCTTCGTCACCCTCGAGATCGCCCAGGGTGCCCTCGAGAGCGTGGTCGCCCACCTGGCCACGATCCCCGAGGTCCTCGAGGTGCACACCACCACGGGCCCGGGCGACCTGCTGTGCCGGGTCGTGGCCCCGACCAACGCCGACCTGCAGCCGCTCATCGGGCGGATGCTCGCCAGCGGCGGGATCGAGCGGACCACCACCCAGATCGCCCTCACCGAGCAGATCCCGTACCGGGTCCTGCCCCTCGTCGCCGGGGGCGGCTGAGCACCGGGCGGTAGCGTGCCGGCCATGGCGCACCACGTCGGTTGGGTGCTGGCCCACCAGGGCGGCTGGGACGAGATCCTCTTCGTGCTCGGCCCACTGCTCGTGTTCGCCGGGCTGCTCGCACTCGCCCGCAGACGCGCCGACCAGTTCGAGGCCAGCCGACCGGACGAGGCGCGATCCGACGGCGATCCCGGTCCCGACGCCGAGGCCGACCCGGAGCGGGGCCGAGCTCAGCGCTGAGCGGGCTCCCGCGGCCGCCCGGCCCGTCGCAGCACGCCTTCGAGCGCCAACGCCGCCACGGCCGCAACCCCGACGGCCACGGCCAGCGCCAGCCGGAGCGACGTGGAGGACGCGAGGCCCCCCACCGCCAGGGGCGAGACGAGGAACCCGAGCCGCGCCCCGGTCGACATCACGCCGAGCCCGAGCCCGGCGGGGATGCCGTCGGTGTCCGCGGCCTGCAGGTACAGCGCCGGGAAGAGCACGGACACCCCGAGGCCGACCACGGCGTAGCCGGCGATGGCGACGCCGGCGCCCGGGGAGGACGCGACGACGGCCAGGCCGGCTCCTGCCAGTCCCAGGGCCCAGCGGAACACGGCCGCCGCGCCGAGGCGGTCGGTGGCCGCGTCGCCGGTGAACCGACCGACGACCATCCCGGCCGAGAACGCGAGGAAGGCGACGGACGCCACCGCGGCGGACGCACCGTGGACGTCGGCGGCGAAGACCGCCGCCCACTCGCCCGGCGCCCCCTCGACGACGGCGATCGACAGGGCGAGGACGGCGAGCAGCACCAGCAGGGGCCGGCGGCGAGCGCCCTCCGGGTGGGGCGCCGGCTCGTCGTCCACCGCCGAGAGGTGCGGCGCGAGCACCGCGACGGTGGCGAGCAGGGCGGCGGACGTCGCGACGAGCTGCCACCCGAGGCTGACGCCCGCGCTCGCCGCGATCGCCGCGACCCCGGCCCCACCCAGCGACCCCACGCTCCACGCCCCGTGGAAGCGCTGCACGACGGACCCGGAGGCCCGGCGCTGCACCTGGGCGCCCTGCACGTTCATGCCGATGTCGGTGAGGACGTCGACGGCGCCGAGCCCGAGGAGCACGCCGAAGAGGGCCACGGGCGCCCCGGCGGTGGCCACGAGCGGCAGCCCGAGCGAGAGGGCCACGGCCCCGGCGATGGAGGCCCGCCGGCTGCCGAGGCGGTCGACCAGCGCACCGCCCGCGGCGCTGGCGAGCAGCCCGCCGAGGCCGGTGCCGAGCAGCACGAGGCCGAGCTCGTGCAGCTCGAGACCCAAGCGGTCCCGCACGTCGGGCAGCCGGGGCAGCCACGACGCGAAGGTGGCGCCGTTCACGGCGAACAGCGCCGTGACGGCCCACCGCTGCGCCCGCCGGTCGAGCGGGACGCGGGGGATGCCACGACGAGCCACTCCCCTCCCTCCGTCGCCGACCGGACCGGCCGCGGAACCTAGCGCCGGTGGTGGAAGGCGGAGCGAGGTCGTGCTCAACCGGAGGACCCAGCGTGCCGATGCTCCTGCGACGACAGGGAGAGGGAACGTGAACCGCACACCAAACGCTCGATCCACGCGCGTCGGGGCCGCACTGGTCGCCGCCGCGCTGACCGCCGCCGGCCTCGGCGCCACCACCGCCGGCGCCATCGCGCCGGCCCAGGCCTCGGGGCCGCACGACGTCGTGCTCCCCGAGCGCATGCGCGGGGAGGCGGCCATCCAGGCGCTCGGGTCCGAGCTGCCCGAGGTGGCCGCCCGCAACGGGATGCCGGCTGATGAGCTCCGCCGCCGCCTGCGGGCCGACGATGCCCTGTGGCTCGACCCCGCCGGCGCCCTCCTCTTCGTCGACGACGCCCTGGCCGAGCCCGCAGGCACGCAGGAGCCGGTCACCGGCGTCGACCCGGTGCTCGGCTCGTTCTCCACGGCCGACGCCTTCACGCTGCACTCCCGCCCCGGCGCGGCTCGCGTCGTGCACCTCGACTTCGACGGCCACTCGACGCCGGGTGGCGCCTGGAAGGGCACCCCGGGCACCCCCTACGACCTGGACGGCCAGCCGGGCTCGTTCTCCGACACCGAGCGACGCGTGATCATCGACGTCTGGCGCCACGTGGCCGAGGACTTCGCCCCCCTCGCCATCGACGTCACCACCGAGGACCCGGGCATCGACGCCATCCGCCGCACGGACACCGGCGACGCGTCGTACGGGACCCGGGTGGTGGTCACGCCCACGCGCACCGACTGCGCGAGCTGCGGGGGCGTCGCCTACGTCGGCACCTACGACATCACGGGCGGCTCGGCGACCACGGGGTGGACCCACGACCACTACCAGCCGGCCTGGGTGTACATCGCAGGGAGCAACGCTAAGCACATCGCCGAGGCCGCCAGCCACGAGGCCGGCCACAACCTGGGCCTCTCGCACGACGGCGTCACGGGCGGCAGCGCGTACTACGAGGGCCACGGCGACTGGGCGCCCATCATGGGCGTCGGGTACTACCGAGCCATCACCCAGTGGTCGCGGGGCGAGTACGCCGGCGCGAACAACACCGAGGACGACTTCGCCGTGATGGCCGCCAACGGCGGGGTCGCGGCGGGCGACGACCACGGCCACAGCACCCCGACCCCGCTCGGCGGTCCCGCCGTCGACGTGAGCGGCGTGCTCGGACACCAAGACGTCGACGCCTTCCACTTCACGGCGGCCGTCGCCGGGACCGTGGACCTGGCAGTGGCACCTGCCCCGGTCGGGGCCGACGCCGACCTGCGGCTGCGGATCGTCGACGGTGCGGGGGCCACGGTGGCGCTCGCCGACCCGGCGGGCCTGGCCGCATCCCTGCAGCTCACCGTCGCCGCCGGCACCTACACGGTGCTGGTCGAGGCGGCCGGCGCCGGTGATCCACGCACGACCGGCTACAGCAGCTACGGCTCGCTCGGCCGCTACCGGCTGACCGGGTCGATCCCGGCGGGCGACGCCGAGCCGCCGACGCCGGCACCGGGCACCCCGGTCGTGGCCGCCAGCGTGTCCGGCGGCACGGTCTCGCTCTCGTGGGCGGACGTCGCCGGTGAGAGCGCCTATGAGGTGTACCGGGAGACCCGCCAGAAGAACGGCTCGTACGCCAAGCGCACGCTCGTGCGGACGCTCGCCGCCGACGTGACCGCGACGACCGACGCCCCCGGCAGCGGGACCTTCCGCTACCAGGTGGTGGCGACGGGCCCGGGCGGGTCGTCGCCCTCGACGTTCGCCGTCGTCACGGTGTCGGGCTCCTCCGGATCGACGAAGCCGGGGAAGCCCGCCAACACCCGCTGAGCCGAGCCGTCAGGCCGCGTGGCGGCAGGTCCAGGGCTGCCAGCCCTGCGTGTCGTGCAGGTGCTTGGCGTAGACGGTGTTCCAGAAGCCGTCGTAGACCATCTCCCACGGCTGGCCGGTGACCCGCTGGATGACGGTCCTGTTTCGGGACGCATCGAGCGGGGAGCGCGCACTGCCAGGCGGTGCTTGGGAGTGGTCCCTGTCTGTCGGTGTCCGACACGCGATCGCAGCAAACGGCGGCGTGACGTCCGGCTCCCCTCCCGCCCCGTCGGTCCGCGGGTGCGACACGGGATCGCCACGATCGGACGGTCTGGCCCGGCGCGCGGGTGGTTACGGAGGCGGCATGGAGATCATGGGACGCTTCCGCAACCGCCCGGGCGTGGCCGAGGCCACCGTCGACGACAGGCACTTCGTGCTGATCGAGACCGACGACCACGAGCAGATCGTGCTGTCGGGTGCGAGCGACGCCGAGATGCAGGCCAAGCTCGACGACTTCCTCACCTGGGCCTCCTGACGACCCCGTCCCCGGTGCGGCAGCATCGGGCGTCGTGAGCATCGAGGTCCGCGTCGGCGACATCACCACCCTGGCCGTCGACGCCATCGTGAACGCCGCCAACGAGTCGCTCCTGGGCGGCGGAGGGGTCGACGGCGCCATCCACCGCGCCGCTGGGTCCGGGCTGCTCGCCGAGTGCCGGGCGCTCGGCGGGTGCGCCACCGGCGACGCGAAGGCCACGGCCGGGCACCACCTGCCGGCTCGCTGGGTCATCCACACCGTCGGCCCCGTGTGGCGGGGCGGTGACCGGGGCGAGGACGAGCTGCTCGCCCGCTGCTACCGGCGCAGCATGGAGGAGGCCGGCCGGCTCGGGGCCGGGTCGATCGCCTTCCCGGCGATCAGCACCGGCGCCTACGGGTTCCCCGCAGACCGGGCCGCCGGCGTCGCGGTCGCCACGCTCCTCGACGAGATCAGCCGGGACGGACGGCCGCAGCAGGTCATGCTGTGCGCGTTCGACGCCCGCTCGGCGGCGACGCTTCAGCGAGCGCTCGACACCTCGACCTGAGCGAGGTCGACGACGTCGTGGCGGCCCTCGCACGCCCGGCCGCAACCCACCGTGTCCAGGCGCTTGCGCCGGCGGCGCACCTCCTCGCGCGTCTCGTAGAGCGCGATCGAGACCATGTCGCAGCTGGCGACCAGCGCCCACGGCCCGTCGCCGGTGACGAATGCGGCCTCCGGCCAGCGGCACTCCGCGAGCGACTGGTAGCCGTGGTGGGTGCGCCCGCACCCGTGGGCGACGTCGATGTGCATGGGCCGACCTCCGGAGCCGCCGATCACGGCCCCATCGGGCCGTGCCGGCGATCGTTCGCCGCCGGCGGCCCGGTTCCCTTCCGAGACCTTCGATGCACCGCGAGCCAACCATCCCGGCGCGCCGGGGGAACGACCCTGGGGAGGCGGGAGGGCGCGTTCGGTCTTGGATCCGCGCTCGGTGGCAGTGGCAGCCCGACGGCTTGCGCTACATGTGTTCGCCATGACCGACACTCCGTCGACCTTCGAGCACACGGTGGACCGGCTTCGGCGTCAGGGGCTCCACGAGCAGGTCGAGCTGCTGGAGTCGCTGTCGATGGAGGAGGCTGGGGCGGCGTTCAACCGCTTGGACGAGGGCCACCAGAGCGCACTTCTCGCCGAGCTGTCTCCGGAGCGGGCCGGGGCGCTGTTCGCCATGGTCCACGCCGACGACCGGGCGCGACTGCTCAGCGCCGCACCGGCCGTGGATCCGTCGGTGCTTCTCGGAACGCTCGATGAGGAGGAGCGGCGCTACACCGAGCAGCTGCTGCGCTACCCGCCAGAGAGCGTCGGGCGGATGATGACCCCGCGCTACCTCGCCGTCGCACCCGAGGACACCCGCGAGCAGATCCTCAGCAAGGCTCGGGAGTGCGCACCCGAGGTCGACACCGTGTACACCCTTCCCGTCGTCGAACACGGCTCGCTCATCGGGACGGCCACCCTCCGCCGGGTCGTCTCGGCTCCCGACGGCGCGCTCGTACGCGGCATCATGACGCCGGCAGACCCGGTTCTCCATCCCGAACAGGACCAGGAGGAAGCGGCACGTCTCGTGCTGACGACCGAGCTGTTGGCCGTGCCGGTCGTCGACGACGTGGGGGCGCTGCTGGGCTTGGTCACCGTGGACGACGCCATGGAGGTCCTCCAGCTCGAGGAGTCCGAGGACATCGCCCGCGGCTCAGCCCGCCAGCCCCTCGGACGCCCCTACCTGGCCGCCTCGCCGTTCCAGCTCGCCCGGAGCCGCGTCGTGTGGCTGCTCGTCCTCGCCCTCGCCGCCACCCTCACCGTGAACGTCTTGGAGATCTTCGAGGCCGAGCTCGAGGAGGTGGTCGCCCTCGCCCTCTTCATCCCGCTGCTCATCGGCACCGGCGGCAACGCCGGCGCCCAAGCCACCACCACCGTCGTACGAGCGATGGCAATCGGGAACGTCCAGTTCCACGACCTGCTCCGCGTCATCGGGCGCGAGCTGCGCGTCGGACTGATCCTGGGCGGCATCGTCGGCCTCCTCTCGATCGGGCCGGTCTCGGCGCTCTACGACTGGCGGCTCGCGACCACCGTGGCCTTCACCCTGGTCAGCATCTGCACCCTCGCCACGCTGGTCGGATCCGTCCTGCCGATCCTGGCCGGCCGGGTCGGACTGGACCCAGCCGTGGTGAGCGCCCCCTTCGTCACCACCCTGGTCGACGCCACCGGCCTCATCGTCTACTTCCTGTACGCCCGTGCCATCTTCGACCTGTGACCGGCGGCGAGCTGTGGTGCTGCGAGCTGGCCGACATCGGCCGGCGCCCGGTCGTCGTTCTGGGACTCGATCGAGAGCGTCGCCGTCGCCACACTCGTGAACCGGCTCGGCCGACTCACCGCCGACCGCATGGATGAGGTGTGGGCCGCCCTGGCCGTGGCGGTGGACTGCCGGACCTGACCGCCGGAGAAGGACCTTCGACGTGATGGCTGGGCCGAATCGGCCCATGGGTGGCGCATCTGGTCCGGCGCGGTATCGTATCCGAACGGATACGGAGGATCGGTATGGGATCGACGCTCATCGAGACGGCACGCACGGCCGCCGGTATGACGAAGGACGAGCTGGCGTCCCTGGCCGGCACGTCGCGACCGACGCTCTCGGCCTACGAGCACGGGCGGAAGTCGCCGCGCCTCGACACCGCTGAGCGCATCATCGGCGAGGCCGGGTACGTCCTCGCCGTCGAGCCCAAGACGACGTTCCACGACATCCGCACGCGCCACCGTCGCGTCGCCTCGATCCCGAACCGGTTGCCCCGGCTCCCCGTCGGTCAGGCACTCGCCACCGTCGAGCTGCCGCTGCACCTCGACTGGTCCGGTCCCGGCCGCAGCGTCGATCTCCGGGACCGTGGGGAGCGAGCGCGCTGCTACGAGGTGGTCCTTCGTGAAGGCCGACCCGACGACATCGAGCGCTTCGTCGACGGCGCACTGCTCGTGGATCTCTGGGGCGACCTCGTGCTCCCCGCGGAGATCCGGGCCGCGTGGCAGCAGGTGATCGATCGGGAGCTGCGTACGTGAGCGGCGCGAGCGGCCTCACCGAGTTCCAGCTCGAGGTGGCGCAGCTTCTTCGGGCTCCCCGCGAGCGACGGAGGGGCGGGGCGGTTCGCCTTCGCCCATGCACTTGCATGGCATCCTCGGGGCATAATCATGGCATGACACGCACGCGAGTCAGCACGACGGTCGACCACGACCTGCTCGAGGAAGCGAGGTCGAGGATGCACGGTCTGAACGACGCTGCGCTTCTCGATGCAGCCCTGACGGCGCTCGTAGCCCGGCACCGCTCGGCCGAGATCGACGCCGCCTACTCCGCCTACGACGAGCACCCACTCGACGAGCCCGACGAGTGGGGGGACCTCGCCTCGTTCCGAGACGCTGCGGGCTCATCGTGACCGAGCTGCCAGCACGGGGAGAGCTGTGGTGGTGCGAGCTGGCCGATGTCGGCCGCCGACCGGTGGTCGTGCTGTCCCGAGACACCGCCATCCCCCGGCTGCGGCGGACGCTGGTGGCGCCGTGCACGACGACGATCCGCGGGCTGCCGAGCGAAGTGGTCCTCGAACCCGGAGACGACCCGGTCCCCCGGCGTTCGGCCGTCAACCTCGACTCGGTCGAGAGCGTCGCCGTCGCCACGCTGGTCGAGCGACTCGGACGTCTCGGCCCCGACCGCATGGATGAGGTCTGCGCCGCCCTGGCGGTGGCGGTGGACTGCCGCCCCTGACCGCCAGGGCGGGTCGGGTCAGGCCGTTGCGCCGAAGTCGCCGTGCACGACGGTGCTCGCGCGACGGTCCCGTGCCTTGCGCAGCTCGTTGCCGAAGGACGTCGCGATCGCCTGGTCGAGCTCGGGCAGGAGGTGCCCGTACCGATCGAGGGTCACTCGGATGGACGAGTGCCCCATCCGCGTCTGGATCGCCTTGGGATGGGCGCCGCTGGCGATGGCAAGGGCGCAGATCGTGGAGGCGGCACGCCAAGCCCGCCGCCTCCCGGGCCGGCCCGAAGTGGTTGCTCAGGAACGAGGACGAGATGAGCGGCGCGCCTCGGCTGCTCGGGAAGACGAGCGCATCTGGCCCCTCGGCCGCGTGCAGCCGGAGATGCTCCTCGACGAGCTCGACGGAACAGGACCAGCGTCCGGAAGCGCTCGTGGTGAGCATCGGCGAGTGCGACGACCTCGGTCGGGACCTTCGGCGTCTCGACCCGGTCGCACGGGTTTGGCGACGATCTTCTGCTTGTCGACCGCGACCTGGAGCATGCGCCGCAGCGTGCGGTGGTGGCGCATCACCGAGCTGGCGGCGATGCCGACATCGATCTCGTCGTTGAGCCAGCTCTCGATCTCCTCCGGCGGCAGCAGTCCGATGCGGTAGTGCCCGAAGCGAGGGACGATGCACTTGGTCAGGTCGCGTCGGTAGGTGTCCTGGCTCGTGCGCTCCAGCCGCCACGAAAAACAGGGTGTGACCTGGGGTTTTACCAGGTCATCGTGATGGAGGCAGCGGCGGGAATCGAACCCGCGTACAGGGATTTGCAGTCCCTTGCCTAAGCCACTCGGCCACGCTGCCAGGGCGGTGCACCCTAGCGGAGCGCCCGGAGGCGCCTGCAGCGCCGGCCCGACCTGTCGGTAGCGTCGAGCCATGGCTCGCCCGCCGGCCCCGCCCGGCCCGCCACCCCCCAACTACCGCCCCCCGGACACCCCGGCGCCGCCGCGCGCCAGCCCGTTCGCGCCGCCGGTCCCCGACCGCTCCGCCGCCCCGCAGACCGGGGGCATCGGGCCCGGCGCCGCCACCGCGGTCGCGGCGCTGACCCTCCTGGTCGGCCTGGTCGCCGGCTTCTTCCTCGGGCGGGCCTACGACGGCGGCGACGAGGTCGGCGCCCGGTCCGTGACCACGGAGGCGACCCGGCCCCCGTCCACGACCCTGCCCCGCACCGGCGACACGATCCCCCAGCAGGCACCGGGCACACCACCGTCCACCGACCTCCCACCGGTGGCGCTGGGCACGATCGAGGCGCCGATCCCCGCCGGCCAGGCATACGTCCTCGGCCTGTACGAGATCGAGGTGCTCGGCGTCGAGCGCGACGCCGCCGAGACGCTGGCGGCGCACGAGCCGTCGAACCCGGCGGCGCCCGAGGGTCGCCAGCACGTGCTGGTGGAGCTCGCCGTGCGGTTCACGGACGCCGCCGGGCTCGGCAACCCCGCCGCCATCCCCTTCTTCCTCTCCGACGGCGACGGCGAGTGGTCGATGCTCGACGCCCGCTGCGGACGGGTGCCCCGGCCCCTGGCCGACGCCGGCCTGCTCGCGCAGGGTGACGAGGCCGTCGGCAACGTGTGCTTCACCGTGCCCGCCGAAGCCGTCGACGACCTCGCCCTCGGCACCGAGAGCTTCTCGGGTCCCCTCTACTTCGCGCTTCCCTGACGCCGGCCCGACCTCGAGCCGCCGTCACGCCGCCCGCGTCGGCGAAGATGGCCGGATGGAGCGCCGTCGCCTGGGCCGCACCGGCCACCACTCGAGCGTCGCCATCCTCGGCGGGTTCATGTTCGCCAGCACCACGCCGGAGCAGACCGCGAGGTCCTTCGAGCTGGCCCTGCACGAGGGCGTCAACCACCTCGACGTGGCGCCCTCCTACGGCGACGCCGAGGAGAACGTCGGCCCGCTCGTGCACCACCACCGCGACCACCTCTTCGTCGCCGGCAAGTCCCACGGCCGCAACGCCGACGGGGTGCGGGCCCAGCTGGCCGAGACGCTGCGCCGCCTGCGGGTCGACCACCTCGACCTGTACCAGCTCCACGGCGTCACCGACCTCGACGACCTCGACTCCCGCGCCGCCGCGGTCGAGGTGCTGCTCCGGGCCCGCGACGAGGGCCTGACCCGCTTCGTCGGCATCACGGGCCACGACCTCGGCACGGCCCGGGCGCAGCTCGAGGCGCTGCGGCGCTGGGACCTCGACACGGTCATGTTCCCCCTCTCGCCCCGGCTGTGGGGCGAGGCCGGCTACCGGGCCGACGTGCAGGCGCTGCTGTCGCACTGCCGCATCCACGACGTCGGTGTCCAGGTGATCAAGGCGGTCGCCTGGCGCCCGTGGGGCGACCGTCCGGCCACGACCAACACGTGGTACGAGCCCCACCGCGACGCCGCCCTCATCCAGCGGGGCGTCGACTTCGCGCTCTCCACGCCCGGGGTGCACTGCATCACCACCCCCGGCGACCGCGAGCTGCTCGAGCCCGTGCTGCGCGCCGCGTCCGCCCCCGGGTTCGTGTCGGCGTCCCGGCGCCAGGCCATGGTCCAGGCGGCCGCCGCCGAGCCCCTCATCTTCCCCATGGCCGAGGTGATCGGCGGCTGAGCCGGTGCCGTCGGGCACCGGGCCCGGGTGCCAGAATCGGCCGATGCAGATCGCCGTGGTCTACGCCAGCAGGACGGGCAACACGCGCCACGCCGCCGAGCTGATCGGCTCGCTCTGCGAGGAGCGCGGCCACTCGGTCGCCGTGCAGCCCGTCGACGCCCTCGACTACAAGGCGCTCGCCGACGCCGACCTGGTGATCCTCGGCACCTGGGTCGCCGGCCACTTCGTCATCGGGCAGAAGCCCGGCGACGCCCGCCGCCTGGCCCGCGTGCCCAAGCTCACGGGCAAGCGCGTCGCGCTGTTCCTCACCTACGCCATCAACCCGGGGTCGGCGCTGGGGAAGTTCGAGAAGGCCGTCACCCGGGAGGGCGCCGAGGTGATCGGCGGCTACGCGTGGAAGCGCAGCGCGCTGCCCGCCGGCGTGGAGGACTTCGTCGACGGGGTCCTCGCCGCCGTGCGCACGCCGGCCTGACGTGTCCGCCGCACCGGGCTGGTTCCGGCGCGCCCTCGCGCACCGGCCGGAGCAGCGGGCTGTTCCCGTCGACGGGATCGACATCAGCTACCTGGCCTGGGGCCGGGTCGGCGCGCCGGGCCTCCTCTTCGTCCACGGCGGCGCCGCCCACGCCCACTGGTGGAGCTTCCTGGTCCCCCTGCTGGCCGACAGCTACCGCATCGCCGCGCTCGACCTCTCCGGCCACGGCGACAGCGGGCGCCGACCCGAGTACCCGCTCGCCACGTGGGCGGCGGAGATCATGGCCGTCGCCGACGACCTGGGTGCCGAGGGTCGCCCGGTGGTCGTCGGCCACTCGATGGGCGGCTTCGTCGCCATCGGCACCGGTGCGATGTACGCCGAGGACCTGGCGGGGATCGTGGTCCTCGACTCGCCGGTCACCGCGCCCGACCCCGAGATCGATGCCGCCCGCGGCGGTCGGGTGTTCGGGTCGCTGAAGGTCTACCCGGACCGCGAGGCCGCCCTGGCTCGGTTCCGCACCGTCCCCGAGCAGGCGAGCTACCTGCCCTACGTGATCGACCACGTGGCCCGGCACTCGGTGCGCGAGGTCGAGGGCGGGTGGACCTGGAAGTACGACCCGAACATCTTCATCCCGACCCGCACCGAGGCCCGGGCACTGCTCGAGCGGGTGCGCTGCCGGGTCGCGCTGCTCCGGGCCGAGCACGGCCTGGTGACGCCCGAGATCGGCCAGTACATGTACGACTGCCTCGGCCGGGTGGCACCCGTGGTCGAGATCCCGGAGGCGGGCCACCACCTGATGCTGGACCAGCCCCTCCTGCTGCTCACGGCGCTGCGGACGCTCCTCGCCGACTGGGAGCACTCCTCGCCGCTCACCCGCTGACGGCCGGGCCCGGACGCGGATCAGGCGCCCTGCGGGCGCCTGACCTGGGATTCGTGGAGCGGGCGACCGGGATCGAACCGGCGACCTCAACCTTGGCAAGGTTGCGCTCTAGCCAGCTGAGCTACGCCCGCAGGGAGCGGTCACCATAGCAAGGC
>Ga0208490_100199_pt1 | contig 48778 bp, 38 predicted proteins | sample SubbioAug_CSWold_FD_184818 | JGI IMG/M metagenome (GOLD analysis project Ga0208490, IMG submission 184818) | Serpentinite rock and fluid subsurface biosphere microbial communities from McLaughlin Reserve, California, USA - CR11Aug_CSWold (SPAdes) | ecosystem: Environmental > Terrestrial > Deep...
CCTCGGCGCTTCGCCATAATGCGAGACGAACTGCGCGAGGCCCCAATCGGTGATGTTGTCGAGGCGCTCGCCGGATTTGGTGTAGCGGTAGCGGGGGAAGAGTTGAGTTTTTGAGAGCGTATCGACACCAGCCAGATTCACTGCACTCAAACAACAGAAATTGCCAGCCTGAGGGCCAGTCATGAGAATGACTCGGTTCTGATCCAGCAGGCTCTCGCCAAACAACTGGAAATGATTGCTTGTAATTCTATCGCTTAATTGTATATTTGCTTCATAATACAATTTGTAAAATGGTCTATAATTAAACGACACTTCCTTGTTCATTTTTGGCGAAATGAGCGATCTACTCAGAAGATGGCGCTTTAGGGACTCGCTCCACTTCACATCCTCTGAGAGGGTCACATTTTCAAGATCTGAAAGACTTTTAATGTGAAGTGGCAAGTTTTTTACAGCCGCGTTGTATGCTGTCGTTGCAAACGATATTTTCTTCTTTAATTCGTCACCTGATAGGTCGAAAACCCATTCATCACGGTTTGTAGAGACACCGATGCAGCGGATTCCGAAAAGCTTGTCTGCTGTATGAACCTTCTCGGTCTCCATCGGAATCAATTTCTCCCAATCATTCTTCGTCTGCCCCAGCCAGTTCCCCTTCGCATCCGGCTCGATGCGCTCAAAGCCCAGCGACGCCGCCCTGTTCGACCCGAGCCACGCAATCTTGTCCTCTGCGGTGTCAAATTCAGGCCGGCGCGCGTAATGAACCTTGTTGCCCTGGCTCTTGCGTCGCTTGACGAGGAACGAGATGGCGACACCCGTCTGGATGCCGAAGACGTTGTGCTTCGTGCCCGAGAGCTTGGGGTTGGCGCGGACGTCGCCGCCGAGATCGACCACGTAGATGTCGGAGAATTCCTCGGCCACGATCTTGCGGAAGCCGTCGAAGGTGCGGCTTTCGATGAAGCTGCGGTTCGTGACGAAGGCGAGGACGCCGTCCTCGAACATGCGATCCGACGCCCAGCGGAAGAACCGCGCATACATGTCGTAGAGCTTCGTCTTCTGCGCCGTCGATGCGCGGATGTAGCTTTGCTTGATCCGCTTGTCGATTTCCGGATATTCGCGGTTCTTGTTGTTGTCGTTCTCGTTCTGCTGATTCGCATTGTACGGCGGATTGCCGATGATCACCGAGATCTTGCGCTCGTTCTGGCGCTTGATGCGGGCGACGTTTTCCTGCGACATGCCGCCGAACAGATCGTGCTGCTGGCCCTTGCGCGCGGAGAGCGCGCCGTATTGTCCAACGTATCTACAAAGCAAAGATTCGGGAATTCCGCATACTGCCCCGTGATCCCGTAATAGGTCGCCTCGATGTTCAGGTTGGCCACGCAATAGGGCAGGATCGCCACTTCGTTGGCGTGCAGCTCCTCCCTGTATTTCTGCGCGAGCTTCGCCGGCTGGCCGCGAAAATGCTCCATGATCTCGCAGATGAATGTGCCCGTGCCCGTGGCCGGATCGATGATTTCGACGCCCTCGTCGATCAGCGTCCTGCCGAAATGCGCGTGGCAGAGCCAGTCCGCCCCCTCGATCATGAAGCGCACGATTTCGTTGGGCGTATAGACCACGCCCAGCCGGTCGGCGGCCTTGGGATTGTAGACCTTGTAGAAGTTCTCGTAGATCACCTTGAGGAAGGTCTGCTTCTCGCTGTGTCCGGTGATGTTGGCCGCGTTCATGCGGATCGCGGCGTAATACGGCTCCAGCGCGCGAAGCGTGTCCTTCTTCACCGCCCCCGTGAAGAACTTGCCCTCGAGGTCGTAGAGCGCCTTCGCGATGTTGTTCTCGCGGTGGAAATCCCCCTCGTTGAAGACATGCGCGAAGATCTCCTCGGTCAGGATGTGCTGGATCAGCATCTCCCGCACATCCGCCTCGGAGACGGAGGGGTTGATGGTCTCGCGCGCCTGTTCGAGAAAGGCGGACGCAGCAGCCTGGAACGGTGCATTCGTTGCATAGGCCCCGTCGATCTTGCCCCGCAGCGCGTCGAGCACGGCCGGCAGATCCGCCTTGAACTGCGCCACCGCCTTGCGAAATTCCCCGATCTCGGGCCGCTCCCAGGCGTAGAAGCGATCGAGCAATCTGCCCAGCGCCTCGACATCCGTCATCGGGCAGCGCATCGCCTCCTGCCTGTCCTGGATGAGGATGGCGGTCTCGGAGTTCTCGAAGATGATGTTGGACTGCGGATAGCCTCGTCTGAACTTCTTCGCGATTTCCTCTTCGAGATCGTCGGCGGTGTCCTTCGCCTCCCAGAAGCCATGGGGCACGCGCAGTTCGTAGACGATGGTGCCGTCGGGATAGACCCGGTTCTTCATCCCCGTTTCGAATTCAAGCTCCGGGATGAAGATGAGGTTGCGCGCCTTCGCATAGCCCTTGAGCAAATCCTTGAACGCTTCGCGGATCACCTGCTCGGTGTTGACGCCGGAGAACTTGCGAGCCCTGTCGAGATCGTTGAGATAACTCTGGATCAGCAATTGACTCATCTGCAACACCACAAAAGCAATCATAAGGAGCGAATCGCACGAAATGCACCTTATTCAGCTTTTGCCATGATTGTATTTATTTAATATGCACAATCAAAAGTGGGAGCGCCCTTCCCAGCACCCCCTCACAACGGCCAGACGAACAAAATCATCGGCACGGCCACCGCCACGACGAGGACCTCCAGCGGGAGGCCGAGTTTCCAGTAGTCGCCGAAGCGGAAGCCTGCGGGGCCGAGGATCAGGGTGTTGTTCTGGTGGCCGATGGGGGTGAGAAAGGCGCAGGAGGCGCCGACTGCGACGGCCATCAGGAAGGCGTCGGGGTTGACGCCGAGGCTGTAGGCCGCGCCGATGGCGATGGGGCACATCACGGCGGCGGTGGCGGCGTTGTTCATGAAATCCGACAGCGTCATGGTGACGATCAGGATCAGCGCCAGCGCCACGATGGCGTTGCCCTGGGCGAACCAGTCCAGCAGAAGCGTGGCGACGAGATCGGCCGCCCCCGTCGTCGCCATGGCCCCCGCGACCGGGTAGAGCGCGGCGAGCAGCACGACCACCGGCCAGTCCACGGCGTTGTAGACGGTGCGCGGCGGGACGAGCCGCAGCGCCATCACGGCGAGCACGCCGGCCGCGAAGGCGATGGCTGCGGGAAACAACCCGAACGCCGCCGCGCCGACGGCGATCGCCATGACGCCGAGGGCCATCAGCGCCTCCTTCGCGTTGGGAATGCGCAGGGCGCGCTCCGCCAGCGGGACGCAACCGAACTGACCGCCGAAATCCGTCAGCCGCGCCGGAGTGCCCTGCATCAGGAGCACATCGCCAGCCCTGACGACGAAGGTGCGCAGGCGTGAGCGCGAACGATGGCCCTGCCGCGAAACGGCGAGCATGTTGATGCCGAAGCGCGTGCGCAGGCGGATATCGGCAGCCGAGCGCCCGATCAGCGAGGAGCCCGGAAGGACGACCATTTCGAGCAGGGTGATCTCTTTGTCGGGCCCATCGTCGTCGTCCTGCTCTTCGTCCTTCCCGTCCTCGCCTGCATCGGATTCGCCCTTGTGATTGCGCTTGGCCTCGCCCGCCTCCTTCTCGTCCTTCGCAATGGTCTCGATGGCCTCCTCCAGGACCAGCCCAAGGCTCGACAGCGCCGTGGCGAGGGTCTTTGGCTCGGCTTCGATGACGAGGATGTCGTTCTCGCGGACCTTGCGCGCAGGATTGGGCGCGGTCAGGCGGACCTCGTTGCGGATCAGGCCGACGACCAGCGCATCCGCCTCCTCCAGCGCCTTCTCGATCTCGCGGAGCGTCATGCCGACGGCCTTGGCCTCCTTCGGGATGCGGGCCTCCGTCATGTAGGCGTCGGTCTCGAAACCCTCCGTCGTCTTGCGCTGGCGCACCGGCACGAGCTTGCGCCCGAGAGCCAGGACGAACGCCACGCCGACCACCGCGACGGCGACGCCGACGGGCGCGAAGTCGAACATCGCGAAGGTCCCCTTGCCCGTATCCGCCCGGAAACCGGAGACGATGAGGTTCGGCGGCGTGCCGATCAGCGTCGTCATGCCGCCGAGGATCGAGCCGAAGGAGAGCGGCATCAGCACCTGCCCCGGCGGGAGCTTGTGCTTCGAGGCGATCTGCAGCGCGAGCGGCATGAGGAGCGCCAGCGCGCCGACGTTGTTCATGAAGGCCGAGAGGATTGCGCCGAGCAGCGTGAGCGAGCTCAGCGCGACCCATGGCCCGGTATTGGTGGGAATAAGGCGCTGCGTGATGGCGTCGACAGCCCCGGAGGTCTGCAGTGCGCGGCTGAGAACGAGCACGCAGGCGACGGTGATCACGGCGGGATGGCCGAAGCCTGCAAATGCGGCGTCGCGCGGAACGAGGCCGGTGATCACGCAGAGCAGCAGCGCCGCGACGGCGACCATGTCGTGACGCCAGCGGCCCCAGAGAAACATCACGATCGTCGCAACGAGAATGGCGAGAATGACGCCCTGATCCTGTGTCATGCCGGCCTTTTGTGGATTTCGTTGCGAAAAGATGCTCCGGACAATCGCCGGGAATGCTTAAGGTTCCATCAGCCGATCTCGACCACGATCCGCCCGCGCACGCGACCTTCGACGATATCCTGCCCTCGCGCGATCACCTCGTCGAGCCCGATCGTCGTGGTGATGCTCGCAAGCGCATCATGGTCGAGATCACGGGCGAGCCGCGCCCACGCCTCCTCGCGGAGCGGCAGCGGGGCCATGACGGAATCGATCCCGAGCAGCGAGACGCCGCGCAGGATGAAGGGGGCGACGGAAGTCGGCAGATCCATCCCGCCGGCCAACCCGCACGCCGCGATCGCGCCACCGTAGCGGGTCATGGCGAGGACGTTGGCGAGCGTCGTCGATCCGACCGCATCGACGCCTGCCGCCCAGCGCTCCTTCGCCAGCGGACGCGGCTTCTGGGTGAGCTCCTCGCGATCGATGACCTCCGCCGCACCAAGGCCCTTCAGATAATCCGTCTCGCTCGCGCGGCCCGTGGAGGCAATGACATGCCAGCCGGCCTTCGCCAGCAATGCAATGGCGACGGAGCCGACGCCGCCCGCAGCCCCGGTGACGATCGCCGGTCCGCGATTGGGCGTGAGACCGTGGCGCTCCAGCGCCATCACGCTCAGCATGGCGGTGTAGCCGGCGGTGCCGATCGCCATGGCTTGCGCGGGGCTCATTCCGTCGGGAAGGCGCACCAGCCAATCGCCCTTGACGCGCGACTTCTCGGCGTAGCCGCCCAGATGCGTCTCCCCCGTGCCCCAGCCGTTGAGGATGACGGCGTCGCCGGCGGCAAAGCCGGGATGATCGGAATGCTCGACGGTGCCCGCGAAGTCGATCCCGGCGATCATCGGGAAGCGGCGCACGACGGGGGCCTTGCCGGTGACGGCGAGGCCGTCCTTGTAGTTGAGCGTGGAATGGCTGACGCGCACCGTGACGTCACCTTCCATGAGCTCGCTCTCGGGGAAGTCCTTCAACGTCGCGACGCTCCCGGCGTCGGTCTTCTCGATCACGATTGCGCGCATGGTGGCTCCTCCGGTTCCGGCCTTCTTCGTTGCGCATTTGTCGCGCGCCGGAGGCGATGGGGCAAGCCGCATAGCCGGTGTTTCGCCGAACAGGTCTTCGCGCTATTGCGCAGGCTGCAAGCCGGGCCGCTCAACCCGCTTCTCCACGATCGGCAGGTTGATCGCGGCGGAGGCGAGGCCGAGCAGGACGGAGAGCCACCAGACGACTTCGTAGCTGCCATAGGCCTCGTACAGCACGCCGCCCAGCAGCACGCCGAGGAAGCCGCCGAGTTGGTGCGAGAAGAAGGCGAAGCCGAAGAGCATCGCCATGTACTTGTTGCCGAACATCACCATGACGAGGGAGGAGGTCGGCGGCACCGTCGAGAGCCAGAGCAGACCGATGGTGATGCCGAACAGGATCGCGCTCGTCGGGCTCGCGGGCGCGAGGATGAAGGCGACGATGGCGATGGATCGGGCGAGATAGATCCAGGCGAGGATGTAGCGCTTGGGCATGCGCGTGCACAGCCACCCCGCCAGCAGCGAGCCGACGGCGTTGGCGAGGCCGATCACCGCGAGCGTCCAGCCGCCGATCGTGGCGGATAGGCCGGTATCGAGGATGTAGGCGGGCAGGTGCGTCGTGATGAAGGCGAGCTGGAAGCCGCAGGTGAAGAACCCGATCACGAGATAGATATAGCTGCGATGCCGGAACGCCTCGCCCAGCGCCTGCGGAATCGACTGCGCGGGTTCGGCTGCGGCGGCGGCGAGCGAGGCGGCGCTCTGCTTGCGGGTGGCGAGCGCCAGCGACAGCGGCAACACGATGAGAATGCTCATCGCAAACCAGAACAAGGCCTCCTGCCAGCCGAAGGACGCGATCAGCAGGTTGCCGATGGGCGGGAAGAAGAATTGCCCGAGCGATCCCGCAGCCGTACCAGCGCCGAACGCCATCGGCCGCCACTGCTCCGGAAGGAGCTTGCCGAACGCGCCGAGCACCAGCGTGAACGAGCAGGCGGAGAGGCCGAAGCCGATGAGGACGCCCGCGCCCAGCGTCAGCATCGTCGGCGAAGTGGCGGTCGCCATCACGACGAGGCCCAGCGCATACATGATCGCCCCGACCATCAGCACCCGCACCGTCCCGAAGCGATCGGCCACCGCTCCGGCGAAGGGCTGTCCCACGCCCCAGAGCAGGTTCTGGACCGCGATCGCGAGGCCGAAGACATCGCGCCCCCAGCCGTACTCGCTCGTCATCGGCACCTGGAACAGGCCGACGCTGGCGCGGGGCCCGAAGGTCACGAGCGCGATCAGGCAGCCGGTGACGACGACGAGTTCGGGCGATACGCGCGACAGGCGCGGAGCGGCGGGGGATGCCATGTCGAAACGAACTCCGGGTTGACCAGCCGCCGTCTATAGAGCGGGTCGCGGATTTCGTTAAGTCAAACTTTCACATGCTCGGCATAAGCGATGCGAATGCGCCAGCGGCCTGCCGCTACGCCGGCGGATCCGTCGCCGCCAGTGCCGCGATCGCGCCGTCGCCCAGCGTCGTGCCCCGCTCCTTGGCCATCTCGGGCTTGGGGATGATCTCGGTGATCTCGACCTGGATGCGCGTGCCCGTCACGATGATCTGCCCTCGGGCGATCGGGTGATCGTTGGCGTAGATCACGACCATGTCGTTGTCGGATTGCTCCAGCTCGATCACTGCGCCACGACCCATGCGCAGGAGCATGTGAACCGGCATCATGCGCGTACCCAGGACGACCTTGAGATCGACCTTCATGGTCTCGAGACTTGGCAAAACCCTTTTCCCCGCTCGACAGAACCGCGTTTCGAAGCCGCAATGGACGCGCCGCACGGGCTGCATTAGAACAGCCGCAAATGCCAGAAGACCAGAACATGGTGAACCAGTGGTTAACGCGCGCGCCGATCTGCCCGATACGCTGCTGCCGATCGATGGCACGGCCCCGGTGGAATGGCTGATTTCGGACGAGCTCGTCCCCTACGAGGAGGCGCTCGCGGCCATGGAGGCGCGGGTCGATCGGATCGCGCGAGGCGAGGCGCGCGAATGCGTCTGGCTGCTGGAGCATCCGCCGCTCTACACCGCAGGCACCTCCGCGCAGGACGCCGATCTCGTTGAGCCCGGGCGCTTTCCCGTCTTCAAGACGGGGCGCGGCGGGCAATACACCTACCACGGCCCCGGTCAGCGGGTGGCGTATGTCATGCTCGACCTCAACCGCCGCGCCCAGGATCTGCGCCGCTACGTCGCAGCCCTGGAGGCCTGGCTGATCGGCACGCTCGACGAGTTCAACGTGCGCGGCGAGCGCCGGGAGGATCGCGTCGGCGTGTGGGTGCGGCGGCCCGATAAGGGCGAAGCCGTCGAGGACAAGATCGCCGCCATCGGCATCCGCGTGCGCCGCTGGGTGACGTTCCACGGGGTGAGCCTCAACGTCGAGCCCGATCTCACCCACTTCACCGGAATCGTCCCCTGCGGCGTCACCATGCACGGCGTGACGAGCCTCGTCGATCTCGGCCGCCCGGTGACGATGCCCGAGGTGGACGCGAAGCTGCGCGGCGTGTTCGAGCAGATATTCGGGCCGACGGGGCGCTGAGGGCTTCGACTGCGGGGCTTGCGTCCCTTGGCTTGCACCCCCGCGGCTTGCACCCCCGCGGCTTGCACCCCCGCGGCTTGCACCCCAGTGGGCGTCATCCCCGGCGGCGCGCAGCGCCGGGAAGGGGATGACACGGTTGAAAGGGAATTGCCGAAGCGGAATGGATACCACCCGTATAAGTTGAAAACTACGTAGACTCGCGTAAAAGCACATGCAATCCTCCCGTGCATGCACGCCGCGCAGACGACGATCAACCAACCTCTCGACCAGCTCATCGTCGAAGCCATGGCTTCCGGCGGTTCGGAGCGTGCGAACTACCAGTTGTTCGTCGAGCGGCTGTGCGGGGCGCTGGATATCGACAAGCCGCAGATGGCCTCGCAGCAGAATGCGCTGAACGACTACGTCTTCGAGCGACGCGTCGCATTCAAGCACCCGGACGGCAGCAGCACCTCCGGGTTCATCGATTGCTACAGGCGCGGGCGCTTCATCCTGGAAGCCAAGCAGACGGTCAAGCGTGGCGCAAAGCCGCTCGATCCGGACCAGCTGTCGCTTCTGGGCGAGGATGCGGGGCAGGTGAAGAGCGGGCAGGCGACGCGGGGCACGGCCGGGTGGGACCAGGTGATGCTGGGCGCGCGCAGGCAGGCCGAGGGCTATGCCCGGGCGCTTCCCGTCGAGCACGGCTATCCGCCGTTCCTGCTCGTGGTGGATGTCGGCAACGTCATCGAGGTGTTCGCCGATTTCTCAGGGCAGGGGAAGAACTACGCGCATTTTCCCGATCGCCGCTCGTATCGCATCGGCATGGAGGATCTGCGGGACGAGGCGGTTCAGAGCCGTCTGCGCGCGATCTGGAACGATCCGTTGTCTCTCGATCCCGCGCGCGTTTCGGCCGAGGTCACGAGCGATATCGCCGCCCGCCTCGCCCGGGTCGCCAAGCGGCTGGAGGGGAAGCACGAGGCGAAGGACGTCGCCGAATTCCTGATGCGGACGCTGTTCACGATGTTCGCCGAGGATGTCGGGCTGCTGCCGGAGAAGTCCTTCTGCAATCTGCTGGGCGAGCTGAAGGACAAGCCCGAGCTCTTCGTTCCGGCGCTGGAGACGCTCTGGAAGACCATGGACGAGGGTGGCTACGAGCCGCGCATGATGGCCCGGATCAAGCTGTTCAACGGCAGCCTGTTCAAGTCGCGCCGGGCGCTCCCGCTTGATCGCGAGGAGATCACCGAGCTCTGGATCGCGGCGAAACGCGATTGGCGGGATGTCGAACCCGCGATCTTCGGCACGCTGCTGGAGCGCGCCCTGGACCCTCGCGAGCGCTCGAAACTCGGGGCGCACTACACGCCGCGCGCCTATGTCGAGCGCCTCGTGATCCCCACCATCATCGAGCCGCTGCGCAGCGAATGGGCGCTCGTCGAGGGACGCGTGGAGGATCTGCGGAAGGCGGGCGACGCGCCGGCTGCACTCGCCCTCGTCAAGGATTTCCACCACAAGCTCTGCACCGTCACCGTGCTCGATCCGGCCTGCGGCACCGGCAACTTCCTCTATGTCTCCCTCGAACTCATGAAGCGGCTGGAGGGCGAGGTGCTGGATGCGCTCGATGCGCTCGGCGAGAACCAGGCGCGGCTCGCAATCGAGGGCGAGACGGTGAGCCCCAGGCAGTTCTTCGGCCTCGAGATCAACCCGCGCGCAGTCGCCATCGCCGATCTCGTGCTCTGGATCGGCTACCTCAAATGGCAGCTGCGCACCACGGGGCTCTCGGCCATCACCGAGCCGGTGATCAACGCCTACGGGACCATCGTGCAGCAGGATGCGATTCTCGCCCATGACGGCTGCGATGCGCTCCTCGACGATGCCGGGCTGCCGCTCTCGCGCTGGGATGGGGTGACGAAGAAGCTGCATCCGATCACCGGGGAGGAGATCCCCGATCCGGATGCCCGCATTGCCCTCCGCAGCTACCGCAATCCGCGTCCGGCCCCATGGCCGGAGGTCGATTTCATCGTGGGCAACCCGCCCTTCATCGGCGGCAAGGACATGCGCGAGGAACTCGGCGATGGCTACGCCGAGGCCTGCTGGAAGGCGCGTCCGCATCTGCCGGGCGGGGCCGATTTCGTGATGCACTTCTGGGACGAGGCGGCGAGCCGGCTGCTGCGCAAGGGCACGAAGGGAAAGCCCAACCGCCTGCGCCGGTTCGGCTTCATCACCACCAATTCCATCACCCAGACCTTCTCGCGGCGCGTCATCGAGCGCCGTCTCGGCGCGAAGGAGCCCCTCTCGCTGGTCTACGCCATCCCCGACCACCCCTGGCTCAAGGCGAGCGACCGGGCCGCAGTCCGGATCGCGATGACAGTGGCCGAACGCGGCGAGAGCGAGGGGGTGCTGGCGCAGGTGATCTCGGAAGCCGGGCTGAACACGGATACGCCACTGGTGGAGCTGGAGAAGCGGGTAGGGAAGGTGCGGGCGAATTTTGTCATCGGCGCAGATCTGTCGATGATGAAGCCGCTTTTTGCGAACGACGCGATATCGAGCCGGGGCGTGGCGCTCCACGGCGCAGGCTTCATCGTCTCGCCTCAGAAGGCGGCGGCGCTTGGCTTGGGAAAGATCGAGGGGCTGGAGAAGCACATACTCGACTACCGTCACGGCCGCGACATCGCCGCCCGTCCGCGCGGAGCGAAGGTGATCGATCTGTTTCCGCTGTCGAGCGAGCAGGTGCGCGATCGGTTTCCGGCGGTGTATCAGCATGTGCTGGAGACGGTGAAGCCGGAGCGGGACGAGAACAATCGCGCCTCCTATCGCGACAATTGGTGGATATTCGGCGAACCCCGCCGCGATCTGCGCGAATTCCTCGCCGGCCTCCCCCGCTACATCACCACCATCGAGACCGCCAAGCACCGCTTCTTCCAGTTCCTCGATGCGAGCGTCCGGCCGGACAACATGCTGGTGAATATCGGGATCGCCAGTGCCGAGCATCTGGCGGTGTTGTCGTCCAGATTGCACGCCGGCTGGATGCTCAGCGTCGGCGGCACGCTCGAAGATCGTCCGCGCTACAACAAGTCGAAGGTCTTCGACCCCTTCCCCTTCCCCGCCTGCATCGCCCCCCGCCTCCCGGACGAACACCTTCTCCGCGACCGCCTGCGCGCGCTGGGCGAACGCCTAGACGCCTTCCGCAAGGAGCGTCTGGCGGCGCATGGGTTTCTCACTATGACGAGGCTCTACAACGTGCTGGAGCGCCTGCGCGACCTGGAGAGCGGGGCGAGCGTCGAGCCGTTGAGCGCGAGCGAGAAGGACATCCACGAGGCCGGGCTGGTATCTGTCCTCAAGGACATCCACGACGACATCGACCGGGCCGTGTTCGAGGCCTACGGGTTCGAGGATCTGGCCGGCAAGCTCGTCGGCAGGCCCGGCGCAACGACGCCCTCCGTCCACAAGTCGCCGGCGCAGGAAGCTGCGGAGGAGGAGCTTCTCGCCCGCCTCGTCGCCCTCAACCTGGAGCGCCACGCGGAGGAGAAGCGCGGGCTGGTGCGCTGGCTGCGCCCGGAGTTCCAGATCCCCAGGCTCGGCCACAAGATCGCCGCGCCGCAGGGCGACCGGCTCTTTGCCGACACTGCAATCATCGAGCAGGCCGGCAAGCCGAAATGGCCCGGCGACGGGCTCGAACAGATCCGCATCGTGCGCGACATCCTCGTGCGTGCTCCGTCCCCGGCACCCGCCGACGCCATCGCCGCGAGCTTCGACGGCAGGACCTCCCCAAAACGTCGCGAGCGCGTCTCGCAGGTGCTCGAATCGCTCGTCTCGATGGGGATGGTCCGCACGGGCGACGCCCCCGGCCGCCTGCGCTACTTCGTGCCGCGCTGACGCGGCGCGCAGCTAGTAGCGGAAGATCGCCGCGACCTGCGGGAGCGCATCCGCACGGTCCACAGGGTGCGAGTACACCGCACCACCGTTGCGCAGCGTCTGCAGCACGGCGTAATCGACGAGATCGATGGTCTCGTCGGTTTCGTCCTGAGCCACCACGGCGTTGCTCGTCTCCGAGACGTAGAGCCCGGGGATGCGCGCATCGACCGAAACGATCAGCGCCTCGACGCGCCCCTGCACTGCCGCGGGCAGGACCTCCTGAATGCGATCCGACGCGCCCTCGCCACTCCCCTGCCGCCCCTCGAAGCGCTCGATCGCCGCCTGCCGGTCCGCGTCGAGGCGCTCGCGCACGAGCTCGTAAGCGCGTGCGTGCAGCTTGTCGTCGTCGAGCGCGCGGGGGTGCTCGCGAATGCCGTCCTCGACGAGGCCACGATAGCGGATGTCGTTGCGCAGCATGCCGAGCAGCCGATCATCGGCTGCAATCACCAGCGGTTCGTGCGCATCGGCGAGCACCGCATCGACCGCCTTCGCGACGGCAGCGCCGAACTTGCGGACCTCTTCGGGAAGATCGCTCGGCATCACGTCGTTCTTCGAGGGGGGCGAGGCCGAATTGGCCTCCTGGCGGCTCGTCTCCTGAACGAGCACATCCTGCGTGCCGGCGGGGAGAGTGACGATCGCCAGGCGATCGTCCTGGACCGGCGACATGGCAAAGCGGGTGGCGCCGTGCAGCACGACCTTGTCGAGGGATGCTTCGAGAAGATAGAAGCGGGAATCGCGCATCAGCAGGGGCAGGAACGGCTTCACGAGATAGCGCTGCCCGACCTTCACATGCTCGTCGAAGGTCACGGGGGCGCTGATGTAGCGCGTGCCTTCCGACGAGATGAAGACCGCGAGACCATGGTCGCGATGCTGCCAGAACGGATCGGCTTCGCTCTCCGTGTATTTGCGGGCATCCGCGAGAAGCGCGTTGATTTCGTCTCGGGAAAGTCCGCGCGTCTCCAGACGCTGCGAGGCCTCGCGCAGCAGGTTCTTCAGCCGGATCGGACCCTGGCGCAGCTCCGCGCCGGTGCGGTGAGTCGGCATGAAAAGGGAGATGCGGGGGAACCCGGTCTCTTCGGCGAGTGCCAGAACCTGGTCGTTGTTGATCATGCTTCGAACTCCAAGGGGGGGTGTATTCGGGAGAGCCATTCGGGGGATGGCTTCAATCGTCACGATTCAATCCCGTCACCACCGCATCGGTTCCGCCGCCCGGCCGGTGAAGCGACCCGTGAGCGCTCCGATCAGGGGCAGATTGGCCGCGTGAAAAAAGTCTCGCGGCGGCTGTGATTTCTATTGTGAAAGGGACGAATTGCCCCTATGTACAGCACTGCCCTACTTCGCACGTGCCTGTGGTCGCGTGCCAGTCGGTGGGCATCCGGGCAAGAGACCGGACAGCCGCCCGAGAGCAACTGCTCTCGACACCCCTGACTGGCAGCCGGAGGCGAAACCGGCGCACCTCGCTCTCAGCGGGGAACGCGACTTAAAGCAACGACGACACGGGCTTTTTTGGTCTCCGTCGGCCCTCCAAAGGTCGGCAACCGAAGAGGCTTGTCTCATCATTGCCGGCTGTGCGGATCGGGAATCCCGTTCCAAACCAAGGCAGCACGTCGGGTTCGACCCCGAAAACGCCGCTCGTGTCTCCAAAGCACGTCCGGCGCAATCTTCGTCGCACCCCATCGAGCTGGGTGGCTTCACGCCACCTGACATCTTTCGATCAGACGGCCGTCGCGCCGTCCGTTGAACCTTGGTTAGGAGAGCGCCATGACTGAGCGCATTCGCGAATTTCTGCGTCACCGCCCCGATGACGGCCCCTGCCTGGTGGTCGATCTCGAAGTCGTGCGCGACAACTACACGAAGTTCGCCCGTGCCCTTCCGGACACGCGCGTCTTCTATGCCGTCAAGGCCAACCCGGCTCCGGAAGTGCTTTCGGTTCTCGCCGAGATGGGCTCTTGCTTCGACACGGCCTCCGTCGTCGAGATGGAGCTGGCGCTTGGCGCCGGCGCGACGCCCGATCGGATCTCCTTCGGCAACACGATCAAGAAGGAGCGCTGCATCGTGCGCGCTCTGGAGCTCGGCGTGCGCCTCTTCGCGGTCGATTGCGAGGCGGAAGTCGACAAGATCGTGCGCGCCACGGCGCTGACCGGCGCGGAAGACGTCAAGGTCTTCTGCCGCATCCTGTGCGACGGCGCGGGCGCCGAGTGGCCGCTCTCGCGGAAGTTCGGGTGCGTGCCGGAGATGGCCGTGGACGTGCTGGAGCACGCCCATCGTCAGGGTCTCGAGGCTTACGGCGTATCGTTCCACGTCGGCTCGCAGCAGCGCAACACCGAAGCCTGGGACCAGGCGCTCGGTTCCGCATCCACGATCTTCCGTGAATGCGCAGAGCGCGGCATGGGCCTGTCGATGGTCAATCTCGGCGGCGGTTTCCCGACGAAGTACCTCAAGAGCATCCCGGCGGTCGAGGCCTATGGCCAGTCGATCTTCGAGGCGCTCTCCAAGCACTTCGGCAACCGCATCCCGGAGACGATCATCGAGCCGGGTCGCGGCATGGTCGGCAATGCCGGCATCATCGAGGCCGAGGTCGTTCTCGTCTCGAAGAAGAGCCGCGACGAGGACGAGATCCGCTGGGTCTACCTCGACATCGGCAAGTTCGGCGGCCTCGCGGAGACGATGGACGAGTCCATCCGCTACCCGATCCGCACCGAGCACGACGATGATCGGAAGACCCCGTGCGTCCTCGCCGGCCCGACCTGCGACTCGGCCGACGTGATGTACGAAAAGGACCCGTACGAGCTGCCGATCACGCTCTCGATCGGCGACAAGGTCCTGATCGAAGGCACCGGCGCCTACACGACGACCTACTCGGCCGTCGCCTTCAATGGCTTCCCGCCGCTGAAGAGCTACGTCATCTGACGCCTCAAATCCCCTCCCGCATCGCGGGAGGGGACATTTCCCCGATACCTGAACAGTCCCCCGGCGCGTAACCTTCGCGACGGCGGGCCCGCCATGCTCGTTTTCCGGGAAGTCACGGCCATGTTCGTCATTCGCCATGAATCTGCGCGCGATATCAACGCCCGCGAGGCGCTGCTCGATCGTTGCTTCGGGCCGCAGCGCTTCATGAAGTCGTCCGAGCGCCTGCGGGAGGGTCGTCTTCCCGCGCCGGGCCTCGCCTTCACGGCCGAGCGCGAAGACGGCGTGCTCGTCGGCACCGTGCGCCTGTGGAACGTCGCCGTCGGCAATGGCTGCGATTCGCTCCTGCTCGGCCCGCTCGCGATCGATCCCGCCCTCCAGGGCAAGGGGCTCGGCGCGCGGATGATGCACGCCGCGATCGTCCACGCGAGCGAGGCCGGCCACGAAGCGATCCTGCTCGTCGGCGATGCGCCCTACTATTCCCGCTTCGGCTTCGACGCCCGCGTGACCCGCGACCTGCACATGCCGGGGCCGGTCGAGCGCGAGCGTTTTCTCGGGCTGGAGCTGCGCGCCGGGGCGCTCCACGGCGCACAGGGGATCGTCATGGCTGCGGGCGAGATGCGCCGTCCTCATATCCCCTTCGCCTACACGGTCGCGGCATAGCTCTTCGGCGTCCGCTATTCGATAATCGTCACGACCCGCGCCAAAACATCGTCCAGGAGCTCCTGCGGCACGGCTTCTATCCTGCGGCCATTTCGTGCAGCGAGGTCGAGCACGCGCGGCTGATCGCACCGGACGATGCCCGTCGTCTTCAGCCCGACAAGCGGAACGGCAAATCCGATGCGCTGGGCAAAATCGACGCCGTTCGTGATCGGCAGGACCACGGGCAGTTTCGTTGCCGCGTTGAAGGCATCGGCGGAGATCACGAGAACAGGACGATGGCCTCGTTGCTCCCGCCCCGCCGTCGGGTCGGGATCGACCATGTAGATGTCGCCACGCCTCATATCTCTTCGCGGCCCGCAGCCGGCGCGTCCACCCATTCGCGTTCATCGTCGGAGCGCGGCGCGGAGTGGTCGGAGGCCGCAAGCAGCTCCTCCAGTGTGTAGCGCGGTCGGGGCGACGGATCGATCACGAGGCGACCGCCGTCGACCGCCAGCCCGACCGCAGCCCCGGCCCTGAGGTCCAGAACCTCCAGCAGCGCGGGCGGCACCGAGAGCATCACCGAGCCGCCGACCTTGCGCAGATGTGTTCTATGCATCGCGATCCTCCAGAATTATATTTTTATATAACGTTTCTGCCGAGATCACAAGGTCGATGCGCAAGCTTCACACATGACCGCCTTCGCAATCCCGGCGCGAGAACCGCAGGCACTTCTCCGCGCCGTGCAATTACCGGTAACTTCTGCTATGATGATCGAATGGCCTATAGCCCGATCAGCGCCCTGACCCGTGTTCGCCCCCCGCGCCCGCCCGCGCGCACGGCAGAGGATCTCGAGCTGGAGAAGCGCCCGCCCGGCGACGCCTTTGCGCAGATCATGTGGCGGCAGGCGCTGGCGCGGGCGATCAGGCAGGCGCGGTCGGAAGCGCAAAGCCGTCACGATCACATGCTGAAGGAGAAGCTGCGCACGCTCTATCGCACCCTCTGGGGCGGGCGACGCCTGCCGCCGCATCCCGACGACGAGCCGCCCTCAGAGGATCCCGGCGCCAAGCATCCCGAAGAGCAGCGCAAGCCCCACGACTAGGACGAACGCCCCCGCGAGAAGCTCGATGCCGGAGGTGACGACCGCGGTCGCCGCCCCTCGCCCGCCCGCGACGCGCAGCGCGATCTCCTTCATGAAGACCGCCATCGTCGCGATCGCCCCCGTCGTCACCGCCGTGCCGAGCGCCATGGCGAAGGTCGCGGCGATCCCGCCCCAGAGCAGCCCCTGCGACGAGGCGAAAACGAGCACCACGAGCGCACCCGTGCAGGGCCGGATCCCGGCGGCGAAGACGACGCCGGCGATCTCGCGCCAGCCGCGCATCCGGTCGATCGCCTCCGGCGGCGGCATGTGGACGTGATCGCAGCTTTCGGCGCAAGCCACGCCGCCCGTGCCGCGCGCCATCCGGAACACGGCGAGGAAGCCGCCGGCCTTGCGCCAGGTCACGAACAGCCCGAGCATCGCGACTGCAGCGAAGCTCGCGATCTCCACCTGGCCGCTCAGGCGGTCCATGCCCGCCGCCGTGATCGTGAACAGCCAGATCGCGGTCGCGACGATTGCAATGGCAACGACGGCCTGGAGCACGGCTGCGGCGAGACACAGTGCGAGCCCCTTCACAAGGGCGCGTTCGTTGGCCACGAGATAGGCCGAGATCACCGCCTTGCCGTGCCCCGGCCCCGCTGCATGAAACACGCCGTACCCGAAGCCGATCGCGACCAGCGTCCAGACCGCGGAACCACTCTCCCTGAGTGCGGATACCGCAGCCTGCAGATGCTGATAGAAGAACCCCTGCATCGCCAGGAGAAACGCGCCGAACCCGCTCGCCTGGGGTGCCGCTTCGCGAACGCTCATCCCGAAGGGCGCACGCGTGGGTGGGGGCGGGGCTGGAAACAGAACGGCGATGATCGCGGCCATCGCGGCGGCGACGAGCAGCGTCGCGATCACCGCGACCCCGAGGCGGGCGAGCCAGTGGGTCGGCGATTCCGGTGATACGGCGGCGGTGGCTTGCGAGGATTGTATCGTCGTCATTCGAATCCGTTGGTTCTCGCGATCACGGGCAGGCTATCAGCGCCCGGTTCGCAAACTGGTCGCCGAAATTGGACGATGCCGTCAAGGCTTCAAAGAATGCTTCGCTGAGGCTCTGCACCTCTGCGATATCCACCGTAGACGGCCGGGTGATGCTCGTCGCACAGCCGCTCGGGCCGCCTGCGAGGCGCACCGCGTCATCGCCGTCATCCATCCGGAACGACACGAAGTAGGTGGGATCGTAGACCTCCAGCACCAGCACGTTCGCGGCGCGCGCGGGCTCGAGGAGCGGAAGCGTGAAGGTCAGGGTGGCGCGGTCGTCTTCGAATACCATGCCGTAATCGACCGGATCGCCGAAGGACTGCGCCGCACCGTCCGCCTTCACCTCGGTGAAATAATCGAAATCGACCAGGGATGTGGCGTTGAGTTCGGCCAGTTCCTGCAGTTCGTCCGGGCTGAGGACGCCATCGCCGTTCACGTCGAGACCCTGAGTGACGTAGGCCGAATAGCCCTCGTCGAACGTCCAGATATGCCGCAACCCGCTGATCCGCTGCGAATCGTCGTAGAGCACTTCCGTCTGCGAGGTCACCCAGACATGGGGATGGGCGAGCGCCACCGTCGGCACCGCCGTGATCGCGGCGGCGAGAAGCCAGCGCGATGCCGATCGCAAACCGAAGAAGCTGGGTGAGATCATGCGAAACCCGGAACCAGAGGAATATCTCGGAGGATGGCGGCCATGCAGAGAAGATACATCACAGAGGCTGAAGCGAGAGGGTAAACGCGAGGTTAACCTGCATCCGAGCCTTCTCGACGACTGCCGCAGAATCTTTTTCCATCAACTGCTTCCATGACGCGAGAGTGCGGCGAAAGGGTGACGTTGTGCGACGTTGCGCACCTACTCCTTTCTTGCATCAATGCGCGCGCATAGCCACCTTGGAATCATGGCGATCCGGACGACGCAATTGACGCCGGTCGCTAAATATGTCAGCATCACTGACGTAATTCGAAGATCAGCTCCAAGCTGGCGGAACGGCGGAAACGGCGAGGAGGAGATTGCATGAACGAGGCTCAGGTCGCTCTCGGGAACACCGCTTTGCGGGAAGTGGCGCTCGACGACAAGTACGACCTCACCAAGGACCGCATCTTCCTGACCGGGACGCAGGCGATTATCCGCCTGCTGCTGATGCAGCGCGAGCGCGATCGTCTCGCGGGGCTCAACACTGCCGGCTTCGTCTCGGGATATCGCGGATCGCCGCTGGGCGGGCTCGATCTCAACCTCGCCCGCGTCAAGAAGCAGCTTTCCGCCTCCAACATCGTCTTCCAGCCGGGCCTCAACGAGGAACTGGCCGCGACCGCCGTCTGGGGCACCCAGCAGGCCGAGATGCGCGGCGAGGGCAAGTATGACGGCGTCTTCGGCGTCTGGTACGGCAAGGGCCCCGGCGTCGATCGCTCGGGAGACGTCTTCCGCCACGCCAACATGGCCGGCACCTCGAAGAACGGCGGCGTCCTCGCGCTGATGGGCGACGACCACACGGCCGAATCCTCCACCGTGGCGCACCAGTCGGAATTCCACTTCGTCGATGTGATGATGCCGATCCTGAACCCGGCGGGCGTGCAGGAGATCCTCGATTACGGCCTCTACGGCTACGCCATGAGCCGCTTCACCGGCACCTGGACGGCGCTCAAATGCGTCAAGGACAGCGTCGAATCGACCGCCTCCGTCGATGGCTCGATCGACCGTGTCAAGATCATCATCCCCGACGATTTCACCATGCCCCCCGGCGGCCTCAACATCCGCACGGGCGACGGCATCCTCGAGCAGGAAGCAAGGCTTCACGATTTCAAGCGCGATGCGGTTCTTTCGTTCGTGCGCGCCAACAACCTCAACAAGCAGATCCTGTCGGGCGGGCGCAATCCCAAGGTCGGCGTGATCACGGTGGGCAAGTCCTATCTCGATGTGCGCCAGGCCATGGACGAACTCGGCCTCGACGAGGTCAAGGCCAACGACATGGGCCTGCGCCTCTACAAGATCGCCTGCCCCTGGCCGATCTCTCAGCGCGAACTGGCTGATTTCGCGAGCGGGCTCGATCTCGTCATCGTCGTCGAGGAGAAGCGCTCGCTGATCGAGGTGCAGGTGCGCGAGGAGCTCTACGGCACCGCGAACCAGCCCGTCTGCATCGGCAAGAAGGACGAGGAGGGCCGCTGGCTCTTCCCTGTCAAGGGCGCGCTCGATTCAAACGACATCGCAGTCGCGATCGGCGAGCGGCTGCTGCGCTATCACAACAACGACGATCTGCGCGGCCGCGTCGAGCAGATCAGGGGCGCGCAGGACGTGCTCGGCAAGACCGTGGACATCTCCAGCCGCACGCCTCACTTCTGCGCCGGCTGTCCGCACAACAGCTCGACCAAGGTACCCGACGGCGCGCGCGCCTATGCGGGGATCGGCTGTCACTACATGGTCCAGTGGATGGACCGCTCGACGGACGGCTTCACCCAGATGGGCGGCGAGGGCGCGAACTGGGTCGGCGAGAGCAACTTCTCCAAGCGCGGCCACGTCTTCCAGAATCTCGGCGACGGGACCTACAACCATTCGGGCGCGCTGGCGCTTCGCTGGGCGGTCGATACCAAGACGCACATCACCTACAAGATCCTCTTCAACGACGCCGTCGCCATGACGGGCGGGCAGCAGCACGAGGGCGGGCTCACCGTCGACATGATCGCGCGCCAGGTCCGCGCCGAGGGCGTCGAGCGGATCGCGCTGGTGACCGACGAGCCGGACAAGTATCCGAAGTCGATCGAATGGCCCAAGGGCATGTCGATCCATCACCGCACGGAGCTGAACGACGTTCAGCAGATGCTGGCCGAAGTGCCCGGCGTCTCGGTCATGATCTACGACCAGACCTGCGCCTCCGAGAAGCGGCGTCGGCGCAAGCGCGGCAATTATCCCGATCCCGACAAGCGCGTGATCATCAACGAACTCGTCTGCGAGGGCTGCGGCGATTGCTCCGTGCAGTCGAACTGCGTCGCCGTGCAGCCGCTGGAGACCGAATATGGCCGCAAGCGCCAGATCGACCAGTCGAGCTGCAACAAGGACTTCTCCTGCGTCAACGGCTTCTGCCCGTCCTTCGTGACGGTGCATGGGGCAAAGCCGAAGAAGGCCAAGGTCGAGGGCTCGTCGGATGCGCTTCCCGTCGCGGTCGCCGATCCGGAGATCCCCGGCATCGACCGCACCTGGAACTGCATCGTCACCGGCGTCGGCGGCACGGGCGTTGTCACCATCGGCGCGATCATCGGCATGGCGGCCCATCTCGAGGGCAAGGGCTGCGGCATGATCGACATGGCCGGTCTCGCCCAGAAGGGCGGCTCCGTCTACAGCCATGTACGGCTGGCCAACGCGCCCGAAGACATCCACGCGATCCGCGTCGCGGCGGCGTCGGCCGATCTCGTGCTCGGCTGCGACCTCGTCGTCACCGGCACGAAGAAGGTGCTCGCCGGCATCCAGGCCGGGCGCACGACGCTCGTCGTCAACACGGCGGAAATCTATCCGGGCGACTTCACCCGCAACGCCGATTTCTCGCTCCCTGCCGAGCGCCTCAAGCGTGAGATCCGCAATCTGGCCAATGGCGAAAACATCGATTTCGTCGATGCGACTGCAATCGCCACGGCGCTGCTCGGCAATGCGATCGCCGCCAACATGTTCATGCTGGGCTTTGCCTATCAGCGCGGCTCCATCCCGCTCTCGGGCGCCGCCATCGAGAAGGCGATCGAGCTGAACGGCGAAGCGGTGCCGATGAATCTCGAGGCCTTCCGCCTCGGGCGTCGTGCGGCGGCGAGCCCGGAGGGTCTGGCCAAGCTCGTCTCCTCGCTGAAAGCCCCCACCAAGGCGCGCGAAGTCTCGCAGAGCCTCGACGAGTCGATCGCGCGGCGCGTCGACTTCCTCACCGCCTATCAGAGCGCCGGTTATGCCAGGCGCTACGAGGCAATGGTCGCCCGCGTGCGGGAGGCGGAGAGCAAGGCCGTGCCAGGTCAGGATTCGCTGACGCAGGCGGTTGCGCGCAACCTGTTCAAGCTCATGGCCTACAAGGACGAATACGAGGTCGCGCGGCTCTATACCGATGGTTCGTTCCGCAAGCAGGTGGACCAGACGTTCGAGGGCGAGAACCTGCGCTTCGAATTCCACCTCGCGCCCCCGCTGCTCGCCCGCAAGGACAAGTCCACCGGCGTGCCGCGCAAGATGTCCTTCGGGCCGTGGATGATGAAGAGCTTCGGCGTTCTGGCGAAGTTCCGTCGCCTGCGCGGAACCCCGCTCGACATCTTCGGCTACACGCATGAACGCCGGACCGAGCGCCAGCTGATCAAGGATTACAAGGCGCTCGTCGAGGAGATCATCGGCAAGCTGACGCCGCAGAACCACGTCACGGCGCTCGGCCTCGCCTCGATCCCGGCAAAGATCCGCGGCTTCGGGCACGTGAAGGAGCGGCATCTCGAAGCGGCGAAGAAGGAAGAGGCGGCGCTGCTGGAGCGTTTCCGCAGTGCTCCTGCGCCGCTCGCGCAGGCTGCAGAGTAAAGCTCGCCGAGCAAAGTTCGTAGAGTAGAGTTGAAGACCGGTTTGCGGGGAGGGCAAGGCTCTCCCCGCAACGATTTCTGCTCCAACGTCCACGCTCCGTCGCGCCCCTCGCCCTCCGCGACACGATGGCCGCGCGCTCCCGTCCGAATTCGCTTTACCCAGGATCGGTAATCTGGCTCATTTAGCTAGGCTGTCGAATCGCACGGGGACGCGTGTGAGTGGCTATCTGAGGGTTGCAGGGCAACAGATCGAGACGTTGGCGCCAGCCGCTGCGGGAGGGCCTCCCGTGGCCGGTGCATGTCCGGACGAGCGGGCTCCTGCCGCGCAGCGACTGCTGATCGCGACCGACGCCTGGTATCCCCAGATCAACGGCGTCGTGCGCAGCATCGAGGAGATGGGCTCGCATGCTGCCGAGTTCGGTTTCGAGACGCACCTCGTCACTCCGCTGGACTTCAGGACGGTGCCGCTTCCGGGATACGACGAGATCAGGCTCGCTCTCCCGTTTCCGGCAAAGCTCGCGCGCCTGATCGCCACTGCGGCCCCGACGCACATCCATATCGCGACCGAGGGTCCGATCGGTTTCATGACGCGGCGCTACTGCATGGCGCGCGGGATTCCGTTCACGACGAGCTACCACACGCGCTTCCCGGAATACCTCGCCTCCCGCGCTCCGGTGCCGACGCGGGTGAGCTACGCGCTCTTGCGCCGGTTTCACGCGCCCGCGCAAAGCGTCATGGTGGGCACGCATTCTCTCGAAGAGGAACTGACCGGGCGGAGCTTCGAGCGGGTGGTCCGCTGGAAGAAGGGGGTGGATTGCCGTCTTTTCCGGCCGCGCCCGAACCGGGCGCTCGACGTCGAGGGCCCGGTGTTCCTGACCGTCGCGCGGCTCGCGGTCGAGAAGAACATCGCGGCCTTCCTCGCCCTCGATCTTCCCGGCACCAAGGTCGTCGTGGGCGACGGCCCCGCGCGCCGGGAACTCGAGGCGATCGATCCATCGGCGCGGTTCCTGGGGGTGCTGACCGGCGAGCGGCTGGCGCAGGTCTACGCCTCCGCCGACGTCTTCGTCTTTCCGAGCCTGACCGACACCTTCGGCATCGTGATGCTGGAAGCGCTTGCCTCCGGCCTGCCGATCGCCGCCTTTCCTGCGCCCGGCCCTCTCGACGTCATCGGCGATTCCGGCTGCGGGGTTCTCGATCCCGATCTCGGATTTGCCACACGCGCTGCGCTGCAGATCGACCCTGTCCTTTGCCGCGCCCGGGCGGAGCGGTTTTCGTGGCGCGAGAGCGCCCGCGAGTTCTTCGGCCATGTCGCGCGGGCCGGATCCATCGCCGAGGCGGCAGCTGCGAGGGAGCTTTCCGCCGTCGGCGCACTGGCGGGCTGAGGAGCCTCGCCCTTGGTCAGTCCTTCTTCGGGCCGCGCTTGCGGCAATAAAGCTCCAGCCGGTGCCGCACCACCTCGTAGCCGTGTTCGGCAGCGATTTCGGCCTGCAGGCGCTCGATGCGGTCGGAGTAGAATTCCATCACGTTGCCGGTATCGAGATCGATGATGTGGTCGTGGTGGGGCGCATCCGCCGTCTCGAAGCGTGCGGGCGCGCCCTCGAAGGCGTGGCGCTGCACGACGCTTTGATCCTCGAGCACAGTCAGCGTGCGATAGACCGTCGAGAGCGAGACCGAATCGTCGATCTCCCGCGCCCGCCGATGCAGCTCGTTGGCATCGGGATGGTCCTCTGATTTCGCCAGGACGGCGAGGAGCGCGGCGCGCTGCCGGGTGATGCGCACACCCTTGGCCCGCAGGGCCTGCTCCAGTTCCGCGACACGGTGTCCTATCTGATCCATGCGCCCCAGCTTATCCAAATGCGTCGCATGTGCAAGTGCTACATGCGAATGAATTGCATGTGCGTTGACTTTTGCAAATCATTCCCATAAGCATATTGAACACGATATGGGCCGCCGCCCTCTGCGGCCGAAAATGATGACGGAGTTTGGAATGTTGTTTTCTCGACGAGGCCTTTTGGGACTGGCGGCAGGTATCGCCACAGCCGCAGCGGTTTTCGCACCGCTGCCCTCGCATGCGCAGACACAGAGCATCGATGTCGTCGCCACGACCAGCATGATCGCCGATGCGGCGCGGCAGGTGGGGGGCGATCTCGTCGAGGTGCGCGCGTTGATGGGGCCGGGCGTCGATCCCCACGGCTATCGCCAGACCCGCAGCGACATCGTCGCCCTGACGCGGGCGGATCTCGTGCTCTGGCATGGGCTGTTTCTCGAGGCCCAGATGGAGGACTTCCTGCGCGATCTGGGGCAGGGGCGCGCCGTCGTCGCCGTCGGCGAGGCCGTGCCGCAGGATCTCCTTCTCGCAAGCGACGATTATCCAGACCGCTTCGATCCCCATGTCTGGATGACGCCGGAGCTCTGGGCGCATGTGGTCGAAGAGGTCCGCGACGCGCTGATCGATGTGGCTCCCGACGCGGAGGAGGCCCTGCGCGCCAAAGCCAACGCGCATCTCGCGGAACTCACGGAGCTTGGCGCGTATGCGAGCGGCGTGCTCGCGACAGTCCCGCCCGAGAGTCGCGTGCTCGTCACCGCGCACGATGCATTCAATTATTTCGGCGAGGCCTACGGCTTCGAGGTGATGGGCATTCAGGGCATCTCCACCGAGAGCGAAGCGGGTCTCGCGCGGATCGGCGCGCTCGTCGACACTCTCGTCTCCCGCGATATCCGTGCAGTCTTCGTCGAAACCTCCGTCTCCGATCGCAACATCCAGGCGTTGATCGAGGGTGCGGCCGCGCGCGGGCACACGGTCACGATCGGGGGAGAGCTTTTTTCCGATGCCATGGGGGAGGACGAAACCTATGAGGGTACCTATATTGGCATGATCGACCACAACGTCACGACGATTGCGCGGGCGCTGGGGGGCGATGCTCCCGAGCGTGGGATGAGCGAACGCCTGGGCACGGGGCTTTGAGGAACAGGACAGCAAGATGGCCGCGGTGAAACTCGCCGCCACCGAAGGCCGGGCGCAAAGCCCGGTCGAACACCGCGAAAGTCCCCTGGTCATCCAGGAGATGACCGTTTCCTATGGCGAAAAGCCGGCCGTCTTCTCCATCGATACAATCGTTCCCAAAGGCAGCATGACGGCCATCGTCGGCCCTAACGGCGCGGGGAAATCCACCCTGCTGAAGGCCGCGCTCGGCGTCGTCCCGGCACTTTCCGGCACCGTGCGCATCTTCGGCGAGCCGCTGGCAAAGGCGCGCGCCCGCGTCGCCTACGTCCCCCAGCGCGCCAGTGTCGACTGGGATTTCCCGACCCGCGTGCTCGATGTCGTGATGATGGGGCTCTACCGGGATCTCGGCCTGTTCGGCTTCGTGCGGCGGCGTCACCGCGAGGCGGCGCTCGCGAGCCTCGAGCGCGTCGGCATGGCCGATTTCGCCGATCGGCAGATCGGGCAGCTCTCAGGCGGACAGCAGCAGCGCGTCTTTCTCGCGCGGGCGCTCGCGCAGAACGCCGATCTCTATCTGCTCGACGAACCGCTCGCAGGCGTCGATGCCGCCACCGAGCGCGCGATCATCGACGTCCTGAAATCGCTGAAGGCGGAGGGTCGCACGGTGGTCGCGGTGCATCATGATCTGGCGACCATCGTCGATTATTTCGACCATGTCCTGATGATCAACGTCCGCAAGATCGCCGACGGGCCGGTGGCTGAGACCTTCACCGCGCAGAACCTGCAGCAGACCTATGGCGGGCGGCTGGCGACGGCGCATATCGGCCAGCTGAACCTCGACAATCTGCGCGCGGATGCGGGCAATGCCTGACGCGTTCCTCGCGGCGCTGATGCTGCAGGCGGGCTACAACGCCGCCCTCGTCGCCATCGGCGCGGGGCTGCTCGGTTTCGCGGCCGGGGCCAGCGGCACCTTCCTCTTCCTGCGCAAGCGCGCGCTGGTCAGCGATGCGGTGGCGCATGCGACGCTGCCCGGCGTCGGCATCGCGTTCATGGTCATGGTCTGGCTCGGCGGCGACGGGCGCAACCTCGTCGGACTGCTCGTCGGCTCCGCCATCACGGCGGGCATCGGCCTCGTGCTGGTCGAATGGATCGCGCGGCGCACGCGTCTCGCTGAGGATGCGGCGATCGGGGCGGTGCTTTCGGTCTTCTTCGGCTTCGGCATCGTCCTCCTCACCATCATCCAGACCATGCCGCGCGGCAGGCAGGCGGGGCTCGAAGGCTTCCTGCTGGGCTCGACGGCGGGGATGCTGTTCGTTGACGCGATCATCATCGCGGTCGGTGGCGCGCTCGCGGTGGCGACCGTCTACCTCTTCCGCCGCCCGATGACGCTCGTCGCCTTCGATCCGGGCTTTGCCACCTCGCTGGGCGTCAATGTCCGCTCCATCGATCTCCTGATGATGGGGCTCGTCATGGCTGTGACCGTGATCGGGCTCAAGCTCGTGGGGCTGATCCTGATCGTCGCGCTCCTGATCATCCCCCCGGTCACCGCGCGCTTCTGGACGGAGCGGACCGCGCACGTGATCTGGATCGCCGGCGCGCTCGGCGGCATCGCGGGCTATACGGGCGCTGCGCTCTCGGCCTCTGCGCCGAACCTGCCGACGGGGCCGCTGATCGTGCTCATCGCCTTCGGTCTGTTCGTGGCCTCGCTGATGTTCGCGCCGGGCCGCGGCGTCGCGGCAGCGATCATCCGGCATCGCCGGTTCCAGCTGCGCGTCCACCGCCGCCAGGGCCTGCTCGCTCTGGCGCGGGGCGAGCAGATCTTTGACGGGCTGACGCTGAAAGTGCTGCGCCGCGCGGGCCTCATCCGCCCCGACCGGGTGGCGACGGAGGCCGGAATCGCGCAGGCCGCAAAGGTCTCGCGCGACGAGAGCCGCTGGGAGATCGCCCGTCAGGTCTACCGGGACGAGGCCATTTCTGGCCGCTATGACGGCCTTACCTCCATTGAGGAGGTGCTGACGCAGGACGAAATCGCCGAACTCGATCGCCATCTCGGCCCCCCGTCGATCATCGCGAGGACCCCGTGATGGGCGCGGAGTTCGTCCAGCTGAGCCTGACGCCGATCCTGATCGGCATCCTCGCCTCCATCGCCTGCGCGCTGCCGGGCAACTTCCTCATCCTGCGGAAGCAGGCGCTGATCGGGGATGCGATCAGCCATGTCGTGCTTCCGGGCATCGTCGTCGCCTTCCTCGTCACCGGCGTGGTCTCGACCTGGCCGATGATGATCGGGGCGGCGGGGGCGGCGCTGATTGCGGTCGTGCTCATCGAGGCGATCAAGCGGCTCGGCAAGATCGAGCCGGGGGCCGCCATGGGCGTCGTCTTCACTGCTCTCTTCGCCTTCGGCGTGCTGCTGCTGGAGCAGAGCGACACGCGGCAGGTGCATCTCGATGTGGAGCATGCGCTCTACGGCAATCTGGAGAGCCTGATCTGGCTTTCCGCCGACGGCTGGCATTCGCTGCTCGACGCCACTGCGCTCGCCGGCCTGCCGCCGGAGCTGCCGCGCCTCGCCGGCGTCACGCTGCTCATCGGCGCGCTGACCCTCATTTTCTGGCGACCGCTCAAGATCACGACCTTCGACGAAGCCTTCGGGCAGGCGCTCGGCCTCCCCACCGCCTTCATCGGCTTCGCCCTCGTCGCGGTCGCAGCCGTGGCGGCGGTGGCTGCCTTCGACGCCGTCGGCTCGATCATCGTCATCGCCATGTTCATCTGCCCGCCCGCTGCGGCGCGGCTGATGACGAACCGGCTCGAGGTGCAGGTCGCCTTGAGCGTGCTGTTTGCCACCATCTCCGCGATCCTCGGCTATGTCCTTGCCGGCTATGGCCCGCTCTGGTTCGGCGGCGTGCATGCCGTGAGCGCCGCCGGCATGATCGCGACGGTCTCCGGAATCATCCTCGCCCTCGCCTGCCTCTTCGCCCCGCATCGCGCACGGATCGGCGCGACAGGTCCCTGAGCTGCGGTTTCCGAGCGCGCCGCTTCCCCCGCGTAAATTTCTGTACATTCCGCCGGATAGTGCTTGGCGTTTTGTCATCAAACGGTAATGTTGGCGGCTCAGAAGGGATTCAATGCGGCGTTATTGTGCGCTGCATCAAAAACGAAATCCTTGCAGCAGGGAGAGTTCAATGTCTTTCAAGCGAAAACTTCTGGCCACAAGCACGGCCATGATTCTGATCGCTGGCGTTACTGGCGCCAACGCTCAGACGGAAATCAACTTCTGGCACGCCATGGGCGGCGAACTCGGCGATCGCACGGCCGATATCGCCGAGGGCTTCAACGCCAGCCAGGACCAGTACAAGGTCAATGCCGTCTATCGCGGAAACTACACCGAGACGATGACCGCTGCCATCGCCGGCTTCCGGGCGGGTCAGCAGCCGCACATCGTGCAGGTGTTCGAGGTCGGCACCGCGACGATGATGGCTGCAGAAGGCGCCATCTACCCGGTCTACCAGCTCATGGAAGAGCATGGCCGCAACTGGGATCCGGACGTCTATCTCCCCGCCGTCGTTGGCTATTATGCCGACGCCGACAACAACATCCTGTCGATGCCGTTCAACTCCTCGACGCCGGTCATGTACTACAACAAGGCCGCATTCGAGGCCGCCGGGCTCGATCCTGAATCGCCCCCGCGCACCTGGAACGAGCTGGTCGAGGCCTCGCGCACGATCATGGAGGCGAATGCGGCCGAGTGCGGCTTCACCACGGCCTGGCAGTCCTGGGTGCAGCTGGAGAACTTCTCGGCGCTCCACAACGTGCCGTTTGCGACAAAGGCCAACGGCTTCGAGGGCCTCGACACGGAATTCACATTCAACGGCGACCTGCAGAAGCGCCACATCTCCAATATGCGGGAATGGCAGGAAGAAGGCATCTTCCGCTACGGCGGACGTCGCGGCGATCCCAACCCGCTTTTCTACACCGGCGAATGCGCGATCTACATGCACTCCTCCGCGGGTCAGGCAGCGGTCGAGGCGAATGCCGATTTCGAATACGGCGTCGCCATGCTGCCCTATTACGACGACGTGGAAGGCGCACCGCAGAACTCGATCATCGGCGGCGCGACCCTGTGGGTGCTGACGGGCCACTCGCCCGAGGAATACGAAGGCATTGCCGCCTTCTTCGCGTACCTCTCGGAGGCTGAGGTCCAGGCCGACTGGCACCAGGTGACGGGCTATCTCCCGATCACCATGGCCGCCTACGAACTTTCGCAGGAGCGCGGCTTCTACGAAGAGAACCCCGGCACCGACACCTCGATCAAGCAGATGACGCTGAACGAGCCGACGGAGTATTCGCGCGGCCTGCGTCTCGGCAACTTCGTTCAGATCCGCGACATCCTGAACGAGGAGCTGGAGGAAGTGTGGTCGGGCAACAAGTCGGCCGAGCAGGCACTTGACGACGCGGCCCGCCGCGGCAACGAGCTGCTGCGCCAGTTCGAAGCCGACAACAGCTGATCACGCAGATCCGAAAACGGACGTCGGCCTAGGAGGCCGGCGTCCCCCGCGCGTTTCGAGCCATGGCGCGTCAAGCCGCGTAACCGGGAACCTCCTTCATGCACAAGAGGGTGACATTCAAGGGCTTCGCCTTTCCGCTGGCGCTGCTCGCACCGCAGTTGCTCGTGACGTTGATCTTCTTCATCTGGCCGGCGGGCCAGGCGCTCTACCAATCCGTGCTGCGACAGGACCCGTTCGGGCTGCGCACCACTTTCGTCGGGCTCGCGAACTTCCGCCGCCTGTTTGCGGATTCGCTCTATCTCAACTCCTTCCAGATCACGATCTTCTTCAGCATCGCGGTCACCGTCCTCGGCCTGGTGCTGGCACTGCTCTTTGCCGTCATGGCCGATCGCGTGATCAAGGGCGCCAACGGCTACAAGACGATGCTGATCCTGCCCTACGCGGTCGCGCCCGCGATCGCGGGCGTGCTCTGGTGGTTCATGTTCAATCCCTCGATCGGCATCCTCGCCTACGCGGCCCGTGGCCTCGGCTACAACTGGAACCACCAGACGAACGGCGGCGACGCCATGACCCTCGTGATCATCGCCGCCGTCTGGAAGCAGATCAGCTACAATTTCCTCTTCTTCCTCGCCGGCCTCCAGGCGATCCCGAAATCGCTGATCGAGGCCGCCGCCATCGACGGGGCGGGGCCCTGGAAGCGGTTCTGGTCGATCGTCTTCCCGCTGCTTTCGCCGACGACCTTCTTCCTGCTTGTCGTGAACGTGGTCTACGCCTTCTTCGACACCTTCGGCGTGATCCACGCGACGACCTCCGGCGGCCCGGGCCAATCGACCAACATCCTGGTCTACAAGGTCTACACCGACGGCTTCATCGGCATGAATCTCGGCTCCTCGGCGGCGCAGTCCGTCATCCTGATGGGCATCGTCATCCTGCTGACCACGATCCAGTTCCGCTATATCGAGCGGCGGGTTCAGTATTGAGAGGCATGTGATGGTCGAAAACCGCCCCCTGCTGACCTTTTTCCAGCACACCATCCTGATCTTCGGCGTCCTCCTCGTCGTCTTCCCGGTCTACATCGCCTTCGTCGCCTCGACGCATGAAGGGCGCGCCTTGACATCGGGCATGCTGCCGCTGTTGCCGGGCAACCGGATGATCGAGAACTACAACACGATCCTGTTCGGCGGCATGCGCCAGGCGGGGGGCGTGCCGGTCGCGCTGATGCTGTTCAACTCCATGGTCATGGCGCTTTCGATCGCGGTGGGGAAGATCGCTATCTCGCTGATCTCGGCCTTCGCGGTGGTCTACTTCCGCTTCCCGTTCCGCATGCTCGCCTTCTGGATCATCTTCATCACCCTGATGCTCCCCGTCGAGGTGCGCATTCTTCCGACCTTCGAGGTCGTGGCCAATCTGGGGATGCTGAACTCCTATGCCGGCCTCTCGATCCCGCTCATCGCCTCCGCGACGGCGACCTTCCTGTTCCGGCAGTTCTTCCTCACCGTCCCCGACGAGCTGACGGAAGCTGCGCGCATCGACGGGGCAACGCCCTTCCAGTTCTTCAAGGACATCCTGCTGCCGCTGTCGCGCACGAACATCGCGGCGATCTTCGTGATCATGTTCATCTACGGCTGGAACCAGTATCTCTGGCCTCTCCTGATCACCACCGACCCCTCCTTCACCACGATCGTGATGGGCATCCAGCGGATGGTGACCGTCGCCGAAGGACAGCCGCAATGGCACCTCGCCATGGCGACGGCGACGCTTGCGCTGCTGCCTCCGGTCCTCGTCGTCATCGTCATGCAGAGGCTCTTCGTGAAGGGCCTCGTCGAGACCGAAAAGTAACGGAGCAAGAGGCCCATGGCCGACATCGCCATCAAGAACGTCACCAAGAGCTACGGCAGCACCAAGGTCATCCACGGCGTCTCCATCGACATCAGGGACGGCGAGCTGATCGTCATCGTGGGCCCCTCCGGCTGTGGAAAGTCCACGCTTCTGCGCATGGTGGCCGGGCTCGAGGAGATCACGGGCGGGGAGGTCTCCATCGGCGGGCGGGTGGTCAACCGGCTGGAGCCGAAGGACCGCGACATCGCGATGGTCTTCCAGAACTACGCGCTCTACCCGCATATGAGCGTCTACGACAACATGGCCTACGGGCTGAAGATCTCAGGGATGCCGAAGGCGGACATCGAAACGCGTGTCGCCAAGGCGGCGAAGATGCTGGAATTGTCCGAACTGCTGCAGCGCAAGCCGCGCCAGCTCTCCGGCGGCCAGCGCCAGCGCGTCGCCATGGGACGCGCCATCGTGCGCGATCCCGCAGCCTTCCTGTTCGACGAACCGCTCTCGAACCTCGACGCCAAGCTGCGCGTGCAGATGCGGCTCGAGATCCGGCAGCTGCAGCGGGAACTCGGCACCACCTCGCTCTACGTCACGCACGACCAGGTCGAGGCGATGACGCTCGCGGACCGGCTCGTGGTGATGAATGCAGGCGTTGCCGAGCAGATCGCGACGCCGCTGGAGGTCTACCACCACCCGGCCTCGATCTTCGTCGCCTCCTTCATCGGCTCTCCGGCAATGAACTTCCTGCGCGGCAAGGTCGCCGACGACGGGGAGAGCATCGCCCTCTCGCAGGGCTCGCCGCTGCGCTCCGAGGGGGTGCATCTTTCGACGCATGCGGGGCGGGAGGTCACGATCGGGATGCGCCCCGAGCATCTCGCGATCGTTCCCGACACGCAGGCCGATCTGCGACTCGTCGTCAGGATCGTGGAGACGCTGGGAGCCGATACCCTCGCCCATGGGCACCTCGTGGGAGCGAGCGGCGACCGTGCGGGCTTCGTCGTCGACGGCGTCGGCTCGACCATCGCCGTGCGCCTTCCGGGCAATGCCGCCATCCGCGAGGGCGAGACGCTGCCGCTGCGCGTCGCCGACGGCTCGCTGCACCTGTTCGATCCGGAAGGGGGGAAGCGGTTGGTGGATCTGTAGGGCGGCTTGGAGATATGCGTGTGCCGCGACAGACCGCGTCTCCCCATCGTCACGCAAATCGGCTAACCTTCGTCTCATGAGCAAATCCACCCCCGAGACGTCCGCCAGCGAGACCTCCACCTTCACCGTCGTCGCAACGCCCGAGGAGGCGATCGAACGGCTGTCCGTCCTCTACGACGAGGCCGCCGACCGGCTGCGCGCGGCGATCGCCCGCTTCATCAAGGACGGCGTGCCGCCGACGCGGGAGGAGCGGGCGGGGTTTCGCTATCCGGAACTTCGGGCGATCTACGAGCAGGACGGACCGCCGCCGAAGACGCAGCGCGCCTTCGCGAAGTTCCAGGAGCCCGGCATCTACACGACGACCTTGACGCATCCCTCGGCGTTCAGGGCCTATCTGCTGGAGCAGCTGCGCCCGCTCGTCGCGGAATACGGCGCGCGCCTCGAAATCGGCCCCAGCCGGCAGGAAATCCCGTACCCCTACGTGCTCGAGCGCGGCGACGAACTCGCTCACGGGCAGGTCGCCGCCTCCGACCTCGCCCAGCATTTCCCAACGCCTGCGCTCGCTGAAGTGGGCGACGAGGTGCCGGACGGACTGTGGACCGAGACGCCGGGCGGGCCGCGCCCCCTATCGCTGTTCGACGCCGTGCGCGTGGATTATTCGCTGCGCCGCCTCGTGCACTATACCGGCACCGACTGGCGCACCATCCAGCCCTGGATCCTGCTGACGAACTATCATCGCTATGTCGATCAGTTCGTGCAGTGGGCGCTCGACGAGTTGCGCAAGGACGGGCCGCACGAGACGCTGATCATGCCGGGCGGCGTCACGGTCAACCGAGCGAGCGCGGCGGATGCGAGCACGGAGGCGCTGATGGCGCAATCCTCCTGGCACCGCTACCAGATGCCCGCCTACCACCTCACCCGCCGCAACGGGCAGGGTGTGAGCCTCGTGAATATCGGAGTCGGGCCGTCGAACGCGAAGACGATCACGGACCATCTCGCCGTGCTGCGCCCGCAATGCTGGCTGATGGTCGGGCATTGCGGCGGCCTGCGCCAATCGCAGACCATCGGCGACTACGTCCTCGCCCACGCCTATCTGCGCCAGGACGGCATCCTCGACACGCTGGTCCCTCCCGACATCCCGATCCCGGCGCTGGCCGAAGTCCAGATCGCCCTGCAGGACGCGGCGGCGCGGATCACGGGCGAGCACGGCGAGGCGCTCAAGCGGCGATTGCGCACCGGCACCGTCGTCACCAACGACGATCGCAACTGGGAACTGCGCTGGAGCCAGGAGCGCCGCCGCTTCAACATCTCGCGGGCCATCGCCATCGACATGGAGAGCGGCACCATCGCCGCGCAGGGCTTCCGACTGCGGGTGCCCTACGGCACGCTGCTCTGCGTCTCCGACAAGCCGCTCCACGGCGAGATCAAGCTGCCGGGCGCGGCGAACGCCTTCTACCAGCGCGCGGTCGGCGAGCATCTCATGATCGGTCTGGAGGCGCTTGAGATCCTGCGGGGGGAGCGCGCCAGCCTGCATTCGCGCAAGCTGCGCAGCTTCGACGAGCCGCCGTTTCGCTAGGACGGGGTCGGAAGGGGCGTGAAATGCCGCCGACCGCGGGCCCGAGAGACAGCGTGGGGCGGTCGTCCGGCGCGCGCACGCGGCACGAGCACAGGCATCAAGGCACGCTGATCAGCTCGCGGCGACCGTGAATTCAAACGGCGAAGGGAGGAACTTGCAGCCTTCGTCAGTATACAGAAGTAGTGGGACACGGCTCTTTTTTTTCACGGATTTGTTTATAATAAAGACAAAATGTTGTTGACACAGTATCACCCGAATATGGCGAAATAAATTTAAATTACTGTGAAGGTTGTGCTCTGCGTCGAGCTGGACGATTGGAAGGATTTCACCAGACAGCCAGGGGAAGGCCGAATACGTCCGTATTACATCCAATCGGGTGATCGGCGCTAAAGCTACCCAGCGCTACTCCGCCGGGGAAATTGCAACGCAACGCACATGGGCTAGACATCACTTGCCCATGTGGTCAATGTTAGGCGCCGTCGGGGTGCGCTTTTTGCCGCCCCTTCGGTTCGATCGAACGCGCACCCCATTGTTCGGAAACGGTTGTTCGACCGACGTTATCAACCTGGAGGACTAATATGCGATTTTCACTGACACCGACGAAACTCGGCCTGGCCGCTGCGAGCATGCTGGTCGCCGTGGGCGTCGCCCCCTCTTCCGCGGTGGCGCAGCAGCAGTTCGTTTCGATCGGTACCGGCGGCGTCACCGGCGTGTACTATCCGGTCGGCGGCGCGATCTGCCGCCTCATGAACCAGACCCGCCGCGAGCACGGCATCCGCTGCTCGGTGGAATCGACGGGCGGCTCGGTGTTCAACGTGAACGCGATCCGCGGTGGCGAGCTCGAATTCGGCGTCGCTCAGTCGGACGTCCAGTTCAACTCGTTTGAAGGTGAAGGCAGCTTCGCCGATGCAGGCCCGTTCGAAGACCTGCGCGCCGTGTTCTCGCTCCACCCGGAGCCGCTGACGGTCGTCGCGCGCGCCGATGCAGGCATCACCAACTTCGAGGACCTGCGCGGCAAGCGCGTCAACGTCGGCAATCCCGGCTCCGGCCAGCGCGCGCTGATGGATATCCTGCTCGCGCATGTCGGTTGGACGATGGGCGACTTCTCCCTCGCCGCCGAGCTTGCTCCCGCCGAGCAGAGCCAGGCTCTTTGCGACAACAACATCGACGCGCTCGTATACACGGTCGGCCATCCCGCCGGCTCGATCCAGGAAGCCACCTCTTCCTGCGACAGCGTTCTCGTGAACGTGTCCGGCGAGCAGATCCAGTCGCTCGTCGATGAAGTGCCGTATTACTTCAACGCCACGATCCCCGGCGGCATGTATCGCGGCAACCCCGACGACGTCCAGACGTTCGGCGTCGGCGCGACCTTCGTCACCTCCGCCGCCGTCGATGACGAGACGGTCTACATCCTCGTGAAGTCGCTGTTCGACAACTTCGACAGCTTCAAGGCCCTCCATCCGGCTCTCGCCAACCTCGAGCCCGAGACCATGGTCAGCGAAGGCAATTCCGCTCCGCTGCATCCCGGTGCCGAGCGTTACTACCGCGAGCAGGGCTGGTTGAACTGATCGGCCTGACGAACGCGGCGGCATCCCACAGATGCCGCCGCATCTATATTTGACGCGCAGGGTACGGGGTTTGGGCGTATGAGTGATACGGTGAAGAGCGCGGCAGGTCAGAACGACGGCCCGAGCCAGCAGGAACTGGACGATCTCGTCGCATCCGCCGATACCGGCGCACGCAATCCCGCCGGCCCGGTCGGCAAGATGATCGCGGGCGTGGCTCTCGTCTGGTCGCTGTTTCAGCTCTACATCGCGTCGCCCCTTCCGTTCACGCTGTCGTCCGCGACCGGAATGTCGCTGGTCCTGAACGCCACCGAAATTCGATCGATCCATCTCGCCTTCGCGCTGTTTCTCGCATACACCGCCTATCCGGCCTTCCGCTCCAGCCCGCGCGCCTACATCCCGCTCGTCGATTGGGTGCTGGCGATCGCCGCCGCGATGGCATCGCTCTATATCTTCTTCTTCTACCGCGATCTCTCAACCCGCCCCGGCCTGCCGATTACGCAGGATCTCGTTGCGGCGGGCATAGGTATGGTGCTGCTGCTGGAGGCGACGAGGCGCGCGCTCGGCCCGCCGCTGGTGATCGTCGGGCTCGTGTTCCTCACCTACGTCTTCTTCGGCTCGGCGTCCTGGATGCCCGAGATCATCCAGTGGCGAGGCGCGTCCTTCGCGCGGGCCATGGACCAGATGTGGCTCTCCACGGGTGGCGTCTTCGGCGTGGCGCTCGGCGTCTCGGCCTCCTTCGTCTTCCTCTTCGTGCTGTTTGGATCGCTGCTCGATCGCGCAGGAGCCGGCAACTTCTTCATCAAGCTCGCCTTCGCGCTGCTGGGCCACCTGCGCGGCGGACCCGCAAAAGCCGCCGTGCTCGCATCGATGATGACTGGCCTCATCTCGGGCTCGTCGATCGCCAACGTCGTCACCACGGGGACCTTTACCATTCCGCTGATGAAGCGGGTTGGCTTCTCGTCGGAGAAGGCGGGTTCGGTCGAGGTGGCGAGTTCCGTCAACGGGCAGATCATGCCGCCGGTGATGGGGGCAGCCGCCTTCCTCATGGTGGAATATGTCGGGATCTCCTACACGCAGGTCATCACCCACGCCTTCCTGCCCGCGCTGATCTCCTACATCGCGCTGCTTTATCTCGTCCATCTGGAGGCGGTGAAGAGCGACATGTCGGCGCTGCCGCCGGCCGTGATCCGCAGCTTCCAGGCGACCTTGCTGCGCTCGGGCATCGTGATCTCGTCGATCCTGATCATCGCCGGCGTGACCTATTTCGGCATCCGAATTCTGGAGGCGGCGCTTCCCGCTGTTTCCGGGCCTATGGTGATCGCCCTGCTCCTTGCGGTCTATGTCGGCCTGATCTGGTTTGCCGCGAAGACCCCCGATCTAGAGATCGACGATCCGAACGCGCCGGTCATCAAGCTCCCCGTGCCCAGCGAAGTGGCGCGCACAGGGCTGCACTACCTCCTGCCGATCGTGGTCCTCGTCTGGTTCCTGATGGTCGAGCAGCGCTCTCCCGGCCTATCGGCCTTCTACGCCGTGATGCTCCTCATCGGCATTCTCGTGACGCAGAAGCCGCTGAAGGCCATCTTCCGGAAGTTGCAGAGCGATCAGGTGATCGCTGCGGCCCGCCTCGGCTTCGACGACCTCATCCAGGGCATGATCCTCGGCGCCCGCAACATGATCGGCATCGCCTGCGCCACCGCAGCCGCCGGCATCATCGTCGGCACGGTGACGCTGACGGGCATCGGCCAGGTGATGGCGGAGTTGGTGGAGTTCGTCTCCGGCGGCAACATCTTCCTGATCCTCGTCTTCACCGCGCTGATCAGCCTCGTCCTCGGCATGGGGCTTCCCACGACCGCCAACTACATCGTGGTCGCGACGCTGATGGCCCCGGTCATCGTGGAACTCGGCCAGGCCAACGGAATTCTGATCCCGCTGATCGCCGCCCATCTGTTCGTCTTCTATTTCGGGATCATGGCGGACGTCACGCCCCCTGTGGGATTGGCCTCGTTTGCCGCGGCGGCGGTGTCACGCGGGGATCCGATCAAGACGGGCTTCACGGCGTTCTTCTACAGCCTGCGCACGGTGCTGTTGCCGTTCATCTTCATCTTCAACACCGATCTCCTGCTGATCGGCGTCGGATGGGTCGGAGGGATATGGATCTTCGTCAAGGCGACAGCCGCGATGCTGATCTTCGCGGCGGCGACGCAGGGGTTCATGTTCGTGCGATCGCGGCTCTGGGAATCGGCGGCGCTGCTGCTCGTGGCCTTCATGCTGCTGCGACCCGGCTTCTTCATGGATCGCGTCGTCGATCCCTGGCGAACCCTTGAACCGGCGCAGCTCTTCGAGGTTGTCGAGGCGGAGCCCGACGGCGCTCCTATCCGCCTCGCGATCGCGGGACCGTCGATCCAGGACGGGTCACCGCAATCGCGCACGATGGCCTTCGATCTCGGGCCGCGCGGCGCGGACGGCGAGGCGCGGTTCGAGGCAGCGACGGAAATCCCCGTGGAATTCGTCGATGGCCGCGTGATCCTCGACGAGCCGTTCAACCCGCGAAGCTTCGCCGGTCGCACGCTGCAGAACCTGGATTTCTACGATCCCGACGATCCGGTCGTCCTGCTCGCAGTCGAGGTCGAGGCCGATCAACCGCCTCGCGAACTCTTCTACATTCCCGCATTCCTGATCTTCGGGCTGGTCTACCTGCTGCAGACCCGCCGCTTCAAGGTCCAGACGCTCGAGAAGGAGCGCAGGAAGAGCGGGGAGAAGGCCGGTACGAAGCCCGAAGCGCAGACGGCTTGACGGCCAGACAAAGTACAACCGAGGAAGAAGCCATGTATCGCGACATCCTGCTGGCCGTGGATCTAAACCACCCGGAAGCCGAACAGCGCGCCGTCGAGACCGTCGTGGAATATGCCCGCGCCTTCGGTGCGCGGCTGCACATCATGACTGTGGTGCCCGATTTCGGGATGTCGATCGTCGGCGGCTTCTTCCCGAAGGGCTATGAGAAAGAAGCGCTCGCAAGCGCGAACGAGAAGCTGCGCACTTATGCAGCCGAGAAGTTCCCCAACGATATTCCCCGCCGCCACATCGTCGGTCACGGAGTGATCTACAAGGAAATCCTGAAATACTCCGAGGTGGTGAAGGCCGACCTGATCGTCATGTCGGCCCACCGTCCCGAGCTCGAGGATTACCTGCTCGGCCCCAACGCAGCCCGCGTGGTGCGTCACGCGAATTGCTCGGTGCTCGTGGTGCGTCCGGAATCTAAGTGAGCCCGACGCACGCCTGCGCACATCACCTGGACTTCGAGGAAGCTCACGACTGCGGGCGCTAGCATTTTCGACTGTGCAGGTCGGTGCGGCACACGCCGCACCGACCTTGATCGGCGTGGCCCTGCGCCCTACGTCAGGCAATGGCACTTTGTGAATGACGGGCTCGACTCCCGACTCTTCGAAGGTGTTACTCTGATTGCCGGCATGTCGGCTTCCTCCCTCATGTGAAAAGGCGTGGACCCACGACATTTTGATTTCGAATTCTGGGGGATCGGCGCAATACTTGCGGAGAAGTTTGCTTGCAAGGCCGTATTGCGGAGTGGGCGTCTTCAGCCGGGGTTCAGCAAACATGAGCGACGATCAAGCCTGAATCCTCAGCCTGACCGGGCGTGAAGAGAATGTCGAACAAAGGAACACGTCCCCCGATGGCTCTATGGAAACAGCTCCTCGCCGCAGCTCTCGTCGTGATCGTGGCCTTCGCCGGATGGGCGCTGATTGCGCCGCAGACGCTGCCGACTGCGGTAAGCGACATTGCGGCGCGCGCAGGCTTGCCGGTGGCTCAGGAAGTGGCAGTCGCCCCGGGCCGCGGCGGCCCTCCAGGTGGCGGACGAGGTGGCGGCGGCGGGCGCGGGGGCCCCGGCGGCGCCGAGCGGGTGGTCACGGCGCAGGTCAGCGAAGTCTCGTCGGTGCGGCGCGTGCAGTCGGTCGGCACGGCGGAAGCGCAGCGCTCCGTAACGTTGTTCTCGCCGACGGCGGGGCTTGTCGTCGAGGTGCTCTTCGAGACCGGCGCCTATGTCGAGCGGGACCAGCCGCTGATGCGCCTCGACGATCGCGAGGAGCAAATCGCCGTCGAGAGGGCCGAAATCCGCCTGCAGCAGTTGCGTGATCAGCTCGACCGCTTCGAGCGTCTCTCGCAGACGCAGGCCGTCTCCGTCGTTCAGGTCGAGGAAGCCCGCGCAAACGTCGCTTCCGCCGCAGCCGAATTGCGCGGCGTCGAACTCGATCTCGAACGCCGCACGCTGCGCGCGCCCTTTTCGGGCCATATGGGCCTCGCCCAGATTTCCGAGGGGGACCGGGTGACGGCGACGACGCCGGTCGCCAATATCGACGACCGCGGCACGATCCTCGTCCGCTATTCCATTCCCGAACGATTCGCGGGGCGGACGCTCCCGGGCTCGCGCGCCACGGCGACGACGGTCTCCTTTGGTTCGAGGGTCTTCGAAGGCGTCGTCGCCGAGATCGACAGCCGCATCGACCCGCAGACGCGAACCCTGACCGTGCGCGCGGCGATCGACAACGCCGACGACATCCTTCGCCCGGGCATGGCCTTTCTCGTCGAGACCGTGTTCGACGGCGAGATCTACAACGCCGTCCCCCTTCTCTCGCTGCAATGGGACCGCAACGGCTCCTTCGTCTGGCAGGTCGTGGACGGCCGCGCCAGGCGGACCGATGTCGAGATCGTCGAGCGCGGCAGCGAGACCGCCCTCGTCAGCGGCGCGCTCACCACCGCCGACCGGGTCGTACTCGAAGGCGTCCAGCGTCTGCGCGACGGCTCCGAAGTAACCGTCGCCGAGCGCGACGAAGTCGATCCGAGCAGGAGCTGAGCATGGCCTCTTTCACCGAACGCAGCGGCGATCTCGCGGCTCTGTGCGTGCGCCGCCCGGTGCTCGCCTGCGTGATGAGCCTGCTCATCGTGATCGGCGGGCTGGCAGCATATCTCGGCGTCCAGATCCGCGAACTTCCCAATGTCGATCGCCCTGTGATCACCGTCCGCACCGATTTCCCGGGCGCCACCCCAGACGCCGTCGACAGCCAGATCACCAGCGCGGTCGAGGGTGCGGTGGCGCGCGTCCCCGGGCTCGTCTCACTCTCGTCGTCGAGTTCGCGGGGGCGAAGCCGCGTCGTCGCGGAGTTCAGCGATTCGACCGACATGAACGCCGCCGCCTCCGATGTGCGTGATGCGGTCAGCGCCGTGCGCCGCCGTCTGCCCACCGACGCCGAGGAACCCGTGATCGTGAAGGCGGATTCCGACGGGCAGGCGGTCATGCGGCTTTCCCTCGTATCAGACAGCGTTCCCATCGACGAATTGACCGCACTCGCCGAGAACCAGGTCGTGGATCGCCTCGCCGCCGTGGAAGGCGTCGCCGACGTGCAGATCTGGGGCCTTCGCCGTCCCACGTTCCGCGTAGTCATCGACCCCGCCGCGCTCGCCAGCCGCGGCCTTGCCGTGAACGACGTGCAGACGGCGCTGCGCAACGTTCTCGCCGATCAGCCGGCCGGCACCTTCCAGTCGGGCAGCCAGACGCTGCTGGTCGAGGCCGCCGCCAGCGCGCGCTCGGTCGAGGATCTGGCTGCGACCTACATCAACGCCCGTACGCGCATCGGCGACATTGCCGAGGTGACGCTGGGGCCAGGGGACCGCGACACGATCCTGCGCGCCAACGGCCAGACCGGCATCGCCATGGGCATCATCCGACAGGCGCAGTCGAACACCATCGCCATCTCCGACGGCATCCGCGCTGCAGTGGACGATCTCAACGCCATGCTTCCCGACGGCGTGTTCGTCGAGGTGCGCTCGGACGAGGCGGTGTTCGTCAGGGGCGCGATCAGCGAGGTGGTGTTCACCCTCTTCATCGCGACGCTCCTCGTCATCTCGATCATCATGCTCTTCTTCCGCTCGGTGCGCGCGACCTTCATCCCCGCGATCACCGTGCCGGTCGCAATCATCGGGACGCTCGCGGCTATCTGGCTGATGGGCTTCTCCGTCAACGTGCTGACGCTGCTCGCGCTGGTACTCGCTACCGGCATCGTGGTCGATGACGCGATCGTGGTGCTCGAAAACATCGAGCGCCGTCGGGCCGAGGGAATGGGTCCGCGCGCCGCCGCGGTGCTCGGCACGAGGCAGGTCTTCTTCGCCGTCATCGCCACCACCCTGACGCTGGCCGCCGTGTTCGTGCCGATTTCGTTCCTGCCGGGAACGGCGGGCAAGCTGTTCTCCGAGTTCGGCTACGTGCTCGCGGCGTCGGTCATGCTCTCGTCGTTCGTGGCGCTGACGCTCGTTCCCATGCTCGCCTCGCGCATCCTTAAGGACGCGCAGGGCACGCGCGAACAAGCGGAGCGGCGCGCGCGCTTCGACGTTCTGGGCCGGTTCGGCGGCGCGGTGGTGCGGCTCTATGCGCGGCTGCTGAACCTCGCCCTGCGCGCGCCCGTCGTCGTGCTCGTCGTCGCGGCCGTGTTCGCCATGGCCTCCGTCGTCGCTTTCAGGAGCCTGCCCGAAGAACTGACGCCGCCGGAGGATCGCGGCTTCATCCTCGCCTTCGTCAGCGCGCCGCAGGGCTCGAGCCTCGAATACACCTCGGCCAAGGTGCTCGAGGTGGAGGAACGCATCCGGCCGATCGTCGAGCGCGGCGACGCGCAGGGACTGCTCTCGATCATCGGTACGGGCGGGCGCGCCAACACCGCGTTCATGATCGCGCCGCTCGTGGACTGGCGCGATCGCGAGCTGAGCCAGGCGGACATCGTCTCGGAGATCCGCCGGGACATCGCCGACATCGTCGGCATCCAGGTCCAGATGCGTACGCCCAACAGCCTCGGCATCCGGGGCGCGGGATCGGGCCTGCAATTCGCCGTGCGCGGATCGGAATACGCGAGCATTGCGGTCGCGGCCGAGGATCTCGTGCGGGCGATCGAGGATCGCGCACCGCAGCTGAGCAATCCGATGCTCTCCTTCGACATGACGCAGCCGCAGCTCTCGATCCAGATCAACCGTGATCTCGCAGCCGATCTCGGGCTCTCCGCCGACAACGTCACGCTCGCCCTGCAGACCATGCTCGATGGTCGGCGGGTGGGCGAGGTCAGCGTGGCCGACCGCACCATCCCGATCGAGATGAGGGGGCCGGAGGGAGCGATCACCAGCCCGATGGATCTGGAGAACCTCTTCATCCGCGCCCGCGACGACAGACTCGTGCCGCTGTCCTCCGTCGTGACGCTCGACGAGATCGCGGTCGCGCCCTCGCTCCAGCGCGAGGGTCAGATGCGGGCGGTGCCGATCAATGCGAGCCTCGCCGAAGGCTTCGATCTGCGCAGCGGCATGTCCGCCGTCTCCGCCATCGCGGCCGACACCCTTCCACCGGGCATGAACATCCAGTTCCTCGGCGAGGCGGCAGCGCTCGACCAGACGTCGCGGGGAGTCTACCTCACCTTCGCCTTCGCGCTGATCATCGTGCTCCTCGTGCTGGCGGCCCAGTTCGAGAGCTTCATCAGCGCCGCCGTCATCATGGTGACGGTCCCCTTCGGCCTCGGTGCCGCGATGATCGCCATGGCGATCACGGGCGGCTCGCTCAACATCTACAGCCAGATCGGGCTGGTGATCCTGATCGGGTTGATGGCCAAGAACGGCATTCTCATCGTGGAGTTCGCCAACCAGCTGCGCGACCGGGGAGCGAGCGTCGCCGACGCCATTCGCGAGGCGTCCATCGTGCGCTTTCGCCCGGTGATGATGACGCTGCTCTCCACCGCACTCGGCGGCGTCCCGCTGATCCTCTCCGGAGGGCCGGGAGCGGAGGCGCGGCAGGCGCTGGGTTACGTGGTCGTCGGGGGTTTGACGCTGTCCGTACTGTTCACGCTGTTCCTGACCCCCGTCGCCTTCTCGCTCGTCGCCCGCTTCGCCAAGCCGCGCGCGGCGGAGCAGACGCGTCTCGAGGGGGAACTCGCCTACGCGACGTCGCTCGAGCAGCAGAACAGGAACGCCACCACCAACGCCATGGGCGGCATCGTCCCCGGCCCGCAGCCGAGCCGCGCACCGAGCGAATAGATTGTCAGGCTTCGAGGGGGTTCATCAGCGCTTCCGGTCACCGAACGTCGATTGCCGGTTTCCGGATTGGCTGGTGGAGGATTGGCCATGCGGGAGCTGGCCGCGGAGGGCCATGAAATCGTTCTCGATCAGCGCGCCACGTATCCGGGCATCGAGTACCGGCGCGCGTCAGAAACCGCCCGCTGGGCGTGCATCATCCGCAGCGGCACTCAGATGGCTTCGACCTCGATCGCATCCGCGCGCAGAGACCATTCGTCGCTCTGCTCGCCGGACGAGAACCGCGCCTTCGCCTCCTCGACCGCTGCAGATTCCGTTTCCGCTTCGACATCGATTTCCTGCTGACACATCTTGTGCTCGTGCCCCGTCGCATCGGAGATATTCTTCAGAAATTTCACTCGGAATTGCGGCATGGCTCGGTCTCCTCCCCTGGCGGATTGCAAGGTTAACCGGCGAGCGGGCCAGAAGTTTGACCTGCCGCCGAAGTTTCACGTTTCTGCTTCGCTTTGTCGCGAACTATTCTAGAATTCAACAGTCGAACGAGGTGAACGTCCGATGCCGCTGGCCCCGTTGCCCACGCATGATCGCTTTGATTATCGCTCGATTCTGGACCGCCCCAATTTCTCCTGGCGGGACGGCAAGCGGCTCGCAGTGTACATCGCCGTCAATCTCGAGCACTTCGCATTCGGCGAGGGGCTGGGGGCCGAACTCGCACCCGGCGGGCCCCAGCCCGACGTGCTGAACTACGCCTGGCGCGACTACGGCAACCGCGTCGGCGCCTGGCGCATGCTTCAGATGTTCGATGCACTGTGCCTGCCCTGCTCGGCGCTGGTCAATTCGGAGATGTACGGTCATGCGCCCGATCTCGTCGCGGCGCATGTGAAGCGTGGCGACGAGATCGTCGGTCATGGGCGCACCAATTCCGAGCGGCAGAGCATTCTTCCCGAGGATGAAGAGCGCAGTCTCATCGACGACACGACGCGGGCGATTGTGCATTACAGCGGGCGCGCGCCGCGAGGCTGGCTGAGCCCCTGGATCGCCGAGAGCCGCGTCACGCCCGACCTCCTGCGCGAGGCGGGCTATGGCTACACGCTCAACTGGTGCGCGGACGATCAGCCGATCTGGATGCGCACCCGCAGCGGGCCCCTGCTCGCGATGCCCTATCCGCAGGAGCTCAACGACATCCCCTCCATCGTCGCTCGCAAGGACAGCGCGGCGCAGTTCGCCGACATGATCATCGACAACTTCATCGAGATGCTCGCGCAATCGGACGATCAGCCGCTCGTGATGGGGATCGCGCTCCACCCATACATCGTCGGCCAGCCCTACCGCCTGCGCCATCTGCGGCGTGCGCTGGAGCACATCGCTTCGCGGCGGGACGATATCTGGCTGACGACACCGGGCACCATCGCCGCGCATTGCGAGGCGAACCCGGAGGCGATCGTCTAGGCGGCCTCAGAGCGCGGGGCGGACGGGTCCGGGAACGGCGCTCGACGCGACGTCCGTGACGACCTCGACCGCGGTTTCCACCGCCCGCTCGACAGCATCGGAAACCGCGCCCGCCAGCTGCGCGAGCGGTTCCCGGGGCGGGCCAAATGCGGTCAGGGCTTCGACGCAGTAGAAACCGGGGATGCGGTTGACCTCGGATGTGGAGGTCGGCGCGCCATAGGGCTCGAGAAGCCATTGTGAGCGAGAAGCTGTCATGCGAATGCTCCGCACGAAAAGGCGATGCCGAAGTGTATTCGATCATCGCCCTTCGAGCAAAGACTTCGTGAGCTACGCTTTGAGTCTCAGAGCCTGACCTTGGCGTTGTCGCCCATATCCGGCTTCGAGCCCGATACTGCCGCGGCCATCATCTTGACGTAGCTGACGGCGGTGCCGGGGCTGTCCCAGTACTGTGCGTCCTTGGGGGTAATCTTCAGCACGCGGATCGAGGGATCGTCGGCGCTGTCCCACCAGGCCTTGGCCGGCGTCGAGAACAGCTCCTTGATCTTGGCGCGATCATTGGAGACGGTGGCCTGACCGGAGACGGAGACGTATTTCTGGCTCCCCGCATCGGCGAAAGCGAGCGCCACATTCGGATTCCGCTTGATCTCCTCGTCCTTGTGGCTTTCGGCGTCCGTCAGAAAATAGATCGCATGCTCGTCGCGGGCCATTTGCGCGGCCATGGGGCGGGAGCGAATATCCTCACCGTCGCGGGTCGCGAGCATGCAGAAGCCGATCTTCTCCATGAGCGCCCAGACGTGGTCTACGTGATCGTTATCAGCCATTCCGGTCTCCGTTGATTTTGCAGCACATGGCCGCCTCCCTGAGCAAACGCAATGCGCCGCTGTTCGTTGCAGGAGGGCGGCCCGGAAGATCGGAGCGGGTGAGGGTTCTGATTTAAGATTGCATATTTTGTGACAAGCAATCATAAGCGACATCCGCTGCTCGTTCCTCGCCTGCCTTTCGAAAGTCCCATGGATACACCCACGCAGCCCTCCGCTGAGGGCCTCCCGCATGATATCCACGCCCGCACGCAGCACCTCTACAAGCGTGTCGAGAAGGTCGTGCCCTGGGTCGACTGGGTCCGCTTCGCTCCCGAGATCGATGCGATCCTGCGCCTGAAGCAGGAGCGCAACGCCGTCGTCCTCGCCCACAATTATCAGACGCCGGAGATATTCCACGGCGTCGCCGACATCGTCGGGGATTCGCTGGCGCTGGCGCGCAAGGCTGCTGAAACCGAGGCGGACGTCATCGTCATGGCGGGGGTCCACTTCATGGCGGAAACGGCGAAGCTCGTTAACCCGGAGAAGACGGTCCTGATCCCGGATACGCGCGCGGGCTGCTCGCTCGCCGAATCGATCACGGCGGCGGATGTTCGTATGCTGAGAGAGAAGCATCCCGGCGTTCCGATCGTCACCTACATCAACACCTCGGCGGCGGTGAAGGCGGAATGCGACGTCTGCTGCACCTCAGGCAATGCGGTCAAGGTGGTCGAGGCCCTCGGGCACGACCGCGTGATCTTCCTCCCCGACCAGTATCTCGCAGCCTATGTCGCCTCGCAGAGCAAGGTCGCGATCATCCCCTGGGCCGGGAGCTGCGAGGTTCACGAGCGCTTCACCGGCGACGAGATCCGCGATTACCGCGAGGGTCACGACGGCCTCAGCGTCATCGCGCATCCCGAATGCCCGCCCGACGTTCTGGAGGCGGCGGATTTCGTCGGATCGACCGCGCAGATGATCGATTTCGTCAGCAGCAAGCGCCCGGCGCGCGTCCTGATGGTGACCGAGTGCTCGATGAGCGACAACGTCGCCGCCGAGTATCCCGAGGTCGAGTTCGTGCGCCCGTGCAATCTGTGCCCGCACATGAAGCGGATCACGCTGCCGGGCATCCGCCGGGCGCTGGAGACGATGGGGCCGGAGATCGAGATCGACCCCGCGATCGCCGCACGTGCCCGCCGCGCCGTCGAGCGCATGCTGGAGATCGGGTGAGATCATGAGCCTTGCACCGCTTCCCGACATCATGCTGGAGCCGCTTGCGCGCATGGCGCTGCTGGAGGATCTCGGCCGGGCGGGCGACATCACCACGAACGCGGTCGTTGCACCCGCCGAGCGCCTGCGCTGCGCCGTCACCGCGCGCCGCGACGGGGTCGTCGCCGGAACGGATCTCGTGCGGATCGTCTACGGGCTGCTCGATCGCGAGGTCGCCTGCCGCATCCTGTGCCCGGACGGCACGCGGGTTCGCCCCGGGGATGTGGTGATCGAGATCGAGGGTCCGGCGCGCGCCATCCTGAGCGGTGAGCGCGTCGCCCTCAACTTCCTCGGGCATCTCTGCGGGGTCGCGACGGCGACGGCCTCGCTCGTGGAGGCCGTGCGGCCCTTCGCCACGAAGATCACCTGCACGCGGAAAACGACTCCCGGCCTGCGCGCCCTCGAAAAGCATGCGGTGCGCGCTGGCGGCGGGGTGAACCACCGCTTCGGCCTCGACGACGCCGTGCTGATCAAGGACAACCACATCGCAGCCGCCGGCTCGATCGAAACCGCGATCACCCGCGCCCGGGAGAATGTCGGGCATCTCGTGAAGATCGAGGTCGAGATCGACACGCTCGACCAGCTCCGCGCCGCCCTGCCCCTGCGGCCCGACGCGGTGCTGCTCGACAACATGTCGATCGAGACGCTGCGCGAGGCGGTGCGGCTCGTCGACGGCGCGGCGGTGACGGAAGCTTCGGGCACGATCACCCGCGAGACCATCCGCGCAATAGCCGAAACCGGCGTCGACCTCGCATCCGCCGGCTGGATCACGCACAGCGCTCCGCAACTCGACCTCGGCCTGGATATCGGCTGAGACGCAGCGCACCGAAGGCCAAAACCCACAGGCAATGCTCGCCGGTCTCTCGCCAAGCGGGCGTGATCGGGGCTAATCTGGCGCGCATGAGCGAGCTTCCGTCGAACGCCTCCGAATGGTCCGTCTCCGAATTATCCGGCGCGCTGCGACGCACGATCGAGGACGCGTTCGGCCATGTGCGGCTGCGCGGCGAGATTTCCGGGTTTCGCGGACCGCACAGCTCCGGCCATTGCTATTTCTCGCTCAAGGACGAAAGCGCGCGCATCGACGCCATCATCTGGCGCGGCACCTATTCCAAGCTGAAGACCAAGCCGCAGGAGGGGCTCGAGGTCATCGCGACGGGCAAGATCACGACCTTCCCCGGCAAGTCGAGCTACCAGATCGTCATCGACAACATCGAGCCTGCCGGCGTCGGTGCGCTGATGGCGCTGATCGAGGAGCGCAAGCGCAAGCTTACCGCCGAGGGGCTCTTTGCAGCAGAGCGCAAGCGCACGCTCCCCTATCTCCCCCGCGTCATCGGCGTGATCACCTCGCCCACGGGCTCCGTGATCCGCGACATCCTGCATCGCCTCGAAGACCGCTTCCCCCGCCACGTGCTGATCTGGCC